>ENA-OUNH01000379-OUNH01000379.1-human-gut-metagenome-genome-assembly--contig:-NODE-379-length-14066-cov-4.349236_pt1 | contig 14066 bp, 12 predicted proteins | sample MGYA00242806_ERZ504814 | MGnify/ENA primary metagenome ERZ504814 (study PRJEB26092, sample SAMD00036389) | human gut metagenome | host: Homo sapiens | study: EMG produced TPA metagenomics assembly of...
TTCCCGCCGTGCGGTGGATGTTACTGCCAAAAAAGAGCGTGTGCCATTTCTTGCACACGCTCTTTTTTCTGTACTATCAATATGTCGTAAATTGTCGTACCCCACGAAATAATGCGTCAAAAATGTCCTGATAGACCCCCAGCCGTTGCGGGGCGTAGCCGATGGCACCCCACTGGGACATGCCGCAGCCGTGGCCGTAGCCGTAGACATCAAAGATAAAGCAGTCCAGCTCCGCATTGTAGCTGACCGTGAAGCACTGGCTGCGCAGGCTGCGCCCGTCAACGCTCTGGCGGGCCAGCAGATTCTCGCGGAACCAGCGCCCGCTGACGGTGCCGACGCCCGCGTCCGGGCCGACCTGGATCTTGGCAACCCAGCCGTACTGGTTGGCGGACTGGATCGTGAACCAGCTGTTGGGGTCCACGCCGGACAGGTCAATGTCCATCACATCGCGGATGCGGTCCTGCAGTGTCTGGCGGGAGAAGCGGGCCGTGCCGCTGGAATTGCCGTTCGTGTTCCAGTGGCTGGACACGCTCTGGTCATACGGGCTGTCCACCGCCTGCAGCCATGCGCGCTCATTGCCCCAGACCTCGGCTGCGGAGGCCGTGCCCGTGCTGGCCGACGCAAAGTACGGGGTGAAACAGACCTGCCCGTTGTAGGTTACCAGCACATGGGCGACCTCCTGCGCAGCGGCCAGCGCCGCAGCGCCCGGCTCTGCGCCCAGCACGGACGGGTAGCCCGACTGGCTCAGGATCCAGCAGTGGGTTGCCACACACTGCGCCTTGTAGGCCTCGGCGGGGGGCGTTGGGGCCAAGCTCATTCTGTGCGACCATGGCAAGGCAGCGCACCAGATCCATCGTCTGGGCCGTACCGTTCATCGTCACATTGATGGTCTCACCGGCGGCACCGCTGTTGTCAGGCTGCGGGGCCTCGGTCGGCGCGGGGGTGCTGTCACCCTCCGGCGCGGATTCGGGGCGCGGGGGTCGCGGTCTGCTCCGGTGCGGGGGTGGGCGTTGCCTTGAGCTGCTCCACCGTCACCGTCTGCTCAGGCAGGCTGCCCTCGGCACCCTTGTTCAGGTCCGCCTCGGCTGCAGTGGTGGAGCCTGCCACATCGGTCAGGCCCGCCAGCATCTTGTCGGTGCTGGCCAGCAGGCTGTTTGTGAGGGCCTGCAGGTCGCTGGCCTGCTGGGCCAGATCCGCTGCCTCGGCGGCAAGATCACCGGTTGTGCTGCCGTTCTTTTTGGCAGCCTGAATGGCGGCGCTCTGCTGCGCGTAATGCTCCACGCTGGCCTGAACGAGCGCCTGCACGGTCGGCATCGGCTGGCCCTTGCTCTGGTACTGCGCCGCCGTCAGCAGCGGATCCTCCGCCGCTGCGATGGCTGAGGTGTTCAGGATCTCCGCCTCGCCCTCCTCGATCAGACGGCCCGTGATGCAGAGCAGCGCACCGCCCTCATCGCTGTGGCTCGTCACCGTCAGGAAGCGGGAGCCCTCCCCCGCCTCAACGCCGGTATCATACAGGCTGCGGGCGCGGATGCCCGCCACAAAGGTCAGGTAATCGTAGTAGTCGGACAGGTCTGTGCTGCCGTAGAGGTCGAACGCGCCCTCGCCCTGCTCCTCGGGGTCGTAATAGTAGACCGCGATCGTCTTGACGCGGTAGGTCTTATCTGCGGTGTAAAGGGTGAATCCGCCGTTGCTGCGGAGCGTCTCCTCCTCGGCAAGGGTCTTGTAGGTATCGCCGGTACATTCCAGCACGGTGTTGCCGGGGGTGGCGGCGTCCAGCGCACTCGGGGTCGCAAACCGCACCAGCGGCTGCGGGGCCTCGCCCGATTCCGGCGTTTCCGGCGCGGGGGTATCGGCGGCGTAGACCAGCGTGCCGTCCATGCCGGGCCAGCCGAGGTACCCCACCACACCGGGGCGGCGCACAAGCGCCTTGCCCAGATAGCTCTGTGCGGTGCTGTCGTAGAGGGCGGTGCCGTAGCTCTTGGCGGCGGGACGCGCCCCAAGGTCGCTGCGCAGGAAGATCCACACCCCGCCGCCGACCAGCAGCAGGAGCAGGGCCAGTGCGGCCAGCACCAGTGCGACCGTGCGCCGGCGGCGGCGCTCGCTCTTTTCAATCATTTCAAGGCTGCGGTTGCGGATGCTGCCGGGCACCGGCTGGCGCGGGGGCAGCTCCTCAGGCGGCTCGGCGTTCTTTTCTGCTTTTTCCGGGTGCGCTCCTGCGCGGCCTCCTCGATTGCGCTTGTGTCAAACAGCTGGGTGGCGGCGCGGGTAAACTCCTCGACATCGGCGCTTTTGCCGGCAGCCTCGGCGGCATCATCGGCCGCCTGCGCAGCCGCAAGGGCGGCAGGGTCGATCTCGGCAGAGAAATCCGGGATGTCGCCGTCCAGCACGCTGCGGGCAGGGGGTTCCTGCTCGTCCGGCGCTGCTGCGGGCGGCTCAGCCGTGACGGGTCTTGCGCGGCGGATGCGGGCGCGGCGGGCACCCTCGGCCCCCATCGTCTGTATATCGGCGGGGGCGGCGTCCTGCGGCGCCGGGTCCTCCGTCTCAAACTGGATGACTCCGGTCGGCTCCGATGCCTCGGGCGGCAGGGTCGGCGCGGCGTCATGGCGGCGCAGTGTGCGGTGCTGCCCCGCCTCCCCCGCCGCAGGCAGAGTGGCCGGGGGCGGTGCCACCGGCGCAGGGGCGTCAAAGTCCAGCATCGGCTCAAAGTCGGCCGTGTGGTCAGCATCTCTGGTGGGCGGTGTGCGGCGGCGCAGTGAGAACCGCACCGTGTTTCCGCGGCTCTTGGCAGCCTCCGACACAACAAGCAGCGGGCGGTCATGCCCCGGGCGGAAGGTGATGCAGGAGTCGGTCAGCTGCAGGCCAAACAAGCGGCGGCGCAGCAGATCCAGAATCTGGTTGCCGATGAAGGTGTCGTTCATATCGGGCGGCAGGGCGCAGGCCACCGCCCCGCGGCGGTCGCAGACCAGCACAAAGGGGCATTGGCCGACGCTGGCGGGCATGTAGGCGGCGGCGTAGTCCGCACCGGTCACCTGCATGGCGGCCAGTGCGCGGCCTGCCGTGGCCTGCACGACATCACCGGGGAAGCGCTTGAGCAGCTGCTCCGGCACGGCGATGCGGCGGGCCTTCTGGGCATCGGCATAGCTCTCGGTGCCGAAGTCAAAGACAGCCTCGCTGTGGGGCAGGGGCTGCAGCAGCGCGCCCAGCAGGCGGCCGGTCGTTTCGTCCACAGCCACCAGCAGCTTGCGCTTTTCCAGCAGGGCGTCCAGCGTGGCCTGCGCAAGGCTCGTCTCGCCCTCGGCAAAGACATCATCGCCGAACTTGGCGCGCAGCCGCGCGGCCCATTTTTCACAGTATTGCTCCGCCATGGCGCGGTTGGGGGCGCTGACCTGCACACAGATGGCAAATTCGCCGTCCCGTTCCAGCAGACGCAGGCCGGGGCAGCCGTCATCCCGGATGCCCCGCAGCACAGAGGATACCTCCGCGCCCGTAGGCCCGAAAACACGCAGGATTTTCAGTTGAGTGTTGACCATGGTGGAACCTTTCTTTGTTTGGAAATGTTGCCGAGCTTGTCCGTAGGGGCGGATTCCATATCCGCCCGGGGAAGCTTTCTACAGCCGCAAACGGGCCGGGCGCATATAGAATGCGCCCCTACGGTTTTGCGTTTTAAATATCTAAATCTCTGTTCGCCGTCTCCGGGGTAAATTGTACGCTCTCCGGCACCTCCAGCCCCAGCGCCATGCGGCGCAGAAGGTCGAGTGCATAGAGCGCGGCACGGGTGCGGATGATGGCGCGGTCCTGATAGCCGCCCAAAGTAAGGCGCATCAGGTACCCGCGGTTCGTGCGGGTGTCGGCACCGGCCAGATAGACCGTGCCCACCGGCTTGCCGGGCAGCGCCCCGCCGGGGCCGGCCAGACCCGTAATGCCCACGGCCAGCTCCGCACCGGATTCCCGCGCAGCGCCAAAGGCCATAGCGGCTGCGACCGGGCCGGACACAACATTGTACCGTGCAATGACAGCGGCGTCCACGCCCAGCAGCTTTTGCTTGGCAGCCTCGGCGTAGGTGACAAAGCCGAAGCCGAACACCTCGCTCGCACCGGGCACGTTGGTCAGCCGCTCGGCGATCATGCCGCCGGTGCAGCTTTCCGCCGTGGCGGCGTGGAGATGATGCTCGCGCAAAGCGCGTACCACGGTGTATTCCAGTGCAGGCACATCGACATCATAGGCCGCTGCGCCCAGAATCTCTTTGAACTCCGCAATGCGGGCATTGCAGGCGGCCTCGGCGGCCTGCTCGGTGGCCTCGCGGGCGGTCACGCGGATCTCACACTCGCCGGTCTTGCAGTAGATGGCGGCGGTGGGGTTCGCGGCCTCAAACAGCGGCGCGACCTTGCTGGCGATGGCGCTCTCGCCGCCCAGCACCCGCAGCGTGCGGCTGTGGATCGTGCAGTTCTGGCGGCGCAGCAAAATCGGACGCACCTGCTCGGCCCACATTGCCTTCATCTCACGCGGGACACCGGGCATCAGTGCGGCGCAGCGGCCCTGCTCATCCTCAAACCACGCACCGGGCGCGGTGCCGTGGTCGTTGATAAGCTTGTGGCCCCTGGTCGGGCACATGGCCTGCTTGCGGTTGTTGTCGGTCGGGCGGCGGTTGGTGCGGGCGAAAAAGTTCCGTATCTTTTGCCACTCGCCCTCATCAAAGGCCAGCGTATCGCCGAACGCCTCGGCGACTGTTTCCTTGGTCAGATCGTCCTCGGTAGGGCCGAGGCCACCCGAAAAGACGAGCAGATCACTGCGGTTTTTCGCCTGCAGGACCAGCTCCCTCAGCCGGGCGGGGTTATCACCGATGACATGCTGGTGCAGCACACTGATGCCCAGCTCGGCCAGCTCGCGGCTTAAAAACTGCGCGTTGGTATTGACGATGTCACCCAGCAAAAGTTCCGTTCCTACGCAGATAATTTCAGCGGTCACAGCAGTTCGTCATCTCCCATGCGGATGTAGATCTTTTCAACATTCTCGGCGGCCTCGGTTTCCAGCGCCGCCAGCTCGGGCATGGCGGCCTCGGCGGCCAGAATTTCGTCCAGCGTCGGGTTCGTCTTGGGGTGCGGCGGGGTAAAGATCGTGCAGCAATCCTCATACGGCTCAATGGACGTTTCAAAGGTGCCGATCTTGCGGGAGATATTGATGATCTCGATCTTGTCCATGCCGATGCAGGGGCGCAGCACCGGCAGATCCTGCGCCTGATCGGTGCAGGCCAGCGCCGCCATCGTCTGGCTGGCCACCTGTGCCAGACTCTCGCCGGTGATGAGCGCCTGCAGCTCCAGCTTTTTCGCCACCTGATTGGCAATGCGCAGCATGCTGCGGCGCATCAAAACCGTGAACAGCACATCGGGCGCATGGTCGCGGATATACTCCTGCGGCTTGGTGTACGGCACGACGAACAGCGTGCAGTTGCCGGTGTACTCGACAATTTCCCGCGCCAGATCGCGCACTTTCAGCTTGGCGCGCAGGCTGGTGTAGGGCGGGCTGGCAAAGTGGATGTGGTGCAGCGCCAGACCGCGCCGCGCCATGCACCATGCCGCCACGGGGCTGTCGATGCCGCCGGACAGCAAATTCAGCGCGCGGCCGCTGGTACCGACGGGCAGACCGCCCGCAGCCTCGACCTTGGGGCCGTGGACATAGGCTGCATGGTCGCGGATCTCGACCATGATCTCCAGCTGGGGGTTGTGGACATCGACCCGCAGGTGATGGTGCTTATCCAGCAGGTAGGCGCCCAGCTCGCGGCAGATCTCGGGGCTTTTCATCGGGTAGGCCTTGTCGGCGCGCTTGGCCTCGACCTTAAAGGTGCGCACGCCGCGCAGTTCCTCGCCAAGGTAGGCCTCGGCGGTCTCGCAGACGGCATCAAAATCCTTGGGGCACTCGACCGCACGGCTGAGCTTAACGATGCCGAACACATGGGACACGCGGCGGAACGCCTCGTCCATGTCAAGGCCGTCCTCCTTCGGCTCGATAAAAACGGTGCTTTGCGCCTGATAGACCTTGAACTTGCCCAGAGGCTCCAGCCGCCAGCGGATGATCTTGGCGAGCCGTGCCTCAAACTTGGCGCGGTTCAGCCCCTTCAATGTCATTTCGCCCTGATAGGCGAGGATGATTTCTTTCATTCTATAGTTCCTTTCAAAATATGCGACTGCGCGGTAGGAGTCGGGCATACCCGACCCTCGGCTTTACGGCAGGCGCACTGTAACGGGAAGGCGGAGGGCGAGGCATGCCTCGCCCCTACTGTCTGCGGCGGGGTGAGGGCACCCCGCCCTACGATTTGCCCGAAAAGGGGTTCGTAGGGCGGCCTGCCCTCAGGCCGCCGCCAGCAGCCGTTCAAATATGCTGCAGTTCCTTCAACCCATCTCTTACCCCTGCCAGCAGCGCATCCACATCCTCGGCAGTGTTATCCGCGCAAAGGCTGACGCGCAGGGCGGTGCGGACGGTCAGATCGCTGCAGCCCATGGCCAGCAGCGTGTGGCTCGGCTCGCCCTTATCACAGGCAGAGCCGCCCGAAACATAGACCGCGCGGGTGTTCAGATAATTGATAAAGGTCTGGCTGTTGATGCAGTTGGTCGAGAAGTTGACGATCTCCCCCACTGCATCATCGGGCGAATTGAGCGTGATGCCGTCCAATTCTTCAAGCCCCGCGCGCAGTTTCCGATTCAGCTCCGCAATGCGGGTCATGCGGGTGCGCAGCTTTTGCTGCCCCAGCGCCGCGGCCATGCCAAGCCCCACGATGTAGGGCGTGTTCTCGGTGCCCGGGCGCAGGCCGCGCTCCTGATGGCCGCCGATGTAGGGCGGCTTGAGGGTCTGGCGCTGGCTGTCCCGGATAAAGAGTGCGCCCACACCCTTGGGCGCGTGGACCTTGTGGCCCGACACGGAGAGGCTGTCCACCTCGCGCCATTTTTGCAGGTCGATCGGCATACGCAGCCACGCCTGCACGGCGTCCACATGGAAGTGGGTGCGGCTGTTGCGCGCCTTGATGCCCTTGCCCAAAGCTGCAATGTCCTGCACCGTGCCGGTCTCATTGTTGACGGCCATGCAGGCGGCCAGCACGGTGTTTTTGTCGATCTCCTGCAGGAATTTCTGTGTGTCGATGCGGCCGTCCGGGCCGGGCAGGATCTCCACCACCGTGAAGCCCTCGTCCTTTAAGGCGCGGATGGGCCGCTGCACGCTGGGATGCTCGAACCCGGTCACAACGATTTTATTGCCCCACGCCCTGCGCGGGCGGGCCGCGCCGTAGACGGCCATATTGTTGCTCTCGCTGCCGCAGGCGGTAAAGTAGATCTCATCGCTGCGGCAGTGCAGCGTTTTGGCAACGCGAGCGCGGGCCGTCTGGATGGCGTCCTGCGCGGCCACGGCCGGGTCGTACAGGCTGCTGGGGTTCGCCCAAAGCTCCGTCAGGGCCGTGCCGATGGCCTGTGCCACCACCGGGTCCACCCGGGAGGTGGCGGCGTTATCAAGATAATGCAGCTGGGGGTCGGAAAGCATACCACTCATTCCTCACATTTTACACAAAGTTATACAGGTTAAATTATACTCGTTTGCCCTGCAAAAACAATATTTTCACGCAAAAAGTACCCCGTCCTTTGCAGAACGGGGTATGGGGCTACTTTTTGGGTTCGTGGCTTCCCGGCAGGGGCAGGCTGCAGACCAGCGCAATACCGAGTGCCAGCGCCAGCGCGACCTTGAAGGTCTCGGCACCCTTGCTGGCGAAAAGGACCTCCTCGCCCTGCAGGAAATAGTAGGCGGTGTAATAGATGCCCGCGCCCGGCACAAGCGGAAAGATGCCCGGCAGCAGAAAGATCGTCACCGGGGCCTTGTGGCGGATGGCAAAGAACCGCGCGCAGCCGGTCAGCGGCAGCGTGGCGACCAGCGTCGCAATCGCCGGGCTTAACGCGAACAGCTCCACGCCGAAGATGTAGACCATCCAGCCCACCGCGCCGGTCAGGCCGCAGGCCAGATAGTGCCGCCGCGGCATCTGGAATGTGATGCCAAAGCTGATCGTTGCAATGACGGCCACCACAAAATGGGCAAAATAATGTGTCCAGACTGGCATCACGCCACCCCCAATCCACGGGCCATGATCCAGCCAAGCACAACGCCGCCCGCAATGCTGCCCGCAATCAGCAGGGCATCCAGCAGGCGGATCGAACCGGACAGATAGTCGCCGTTCAGAATATCCCGCACGCCCATCGTCAGGGCAACGCCGGGGGTCAGCACCATAAGCGCGCCGATGATGGCCGCGTTGGCGCTGACAACGGGGAAAGCCGCCTGTGCGGCGGCAGCCCAGAAGGTGCAGCAGAACGCCGCCACGATGTCGGTAAAGATCCGGTTGATGCCGTGTCGGGCGAAATACCGGCAGACCAGCGATTCCAGCAGGCCGCCGATGGCAGCCACCGGCATATCGGCCAGCGTACCGCCGAAAAGGTAGGCGAACCCCGCCGCGCCGACGATGCAGGCCAGCGTCTCGACCCGCGGCGTGATGCGGGACACCGTGCGGGCCTCCGCCAGCCGCTGCTCGGCCTCGGCCACGCCGAGGCGGCCGGCAGCCAGCTCGCGCGAGATCTCGTTCACGGCCTCGACGCGGCCCAGATGGACCGACACGGTGGGCACGTGCCGCACCAGCGAGACGGCATCCCGCCCCGGCAGGTGCGCCGACGCAAAGATGCCGTTGGTCAGAACATAAACGTGGAAGTCCCGCACGCCGAGGCTGGCAGCCATGATCTCCATGGTCTGCTGCGCGCGGAACACCTCGCCGCCGTTTTCCAGCAGCGTCTGGCCCGCGTCCATGACCAGCTCCAGCGCACGGTCAAACAGTGCATCAGCCACGAATATTCTCCCGCACTGCGTTAAATTCCGGATAATGCGCGTAGAGATGCTGCGCGATCGCTTCCATGAGCAGGTAGTCATGCTCCGAGTCGATGTCGATGATGCCGGTGTCCATCATCACGCTGACGCCGATTTTGCCGCGCCAGAGCATGCCGTCGGTGTTCTCGGCCAGAAAATCCCGTTTGAAGACGTAAATTGACGCATTGACGTCATACACATCGGGCGCCTGCTGGCGGCCGGTGAACTCGCTGCGGCAGACCTGCTCGACATGGTCGTCCACGGTCTTCACCATGTTGAACCACGGGTTGCGGCGCGCCTCGCAGACGCTGAACACGAGGTCGAGGTCAGCGCGCTTCTGCTTTACGGCAAAGGCGTTCTCGATGTCGGCGGCGGTGCGCAGCGGGCTGGTGATGTCCAAGTCCATATGCCAGTCGTAGGGCTGTCCGGCGCGCGCCTCCATGCGGCGCAGGCTGTCCTGATAGACGGCCATCTTCGGCACGCGGTCGCCGCCCAGCTCTGCGCCGCGCGGCAGGTAGACGACCTCCGGGTACTCGGCGGCTACCAGCTTTGCGAGGTCTTCGCTGTCGGTGTTCAGCGCGATGTCGACGGTCAGCTCCGGGTGGTTCTTGATAAACAGCTCGGCGGCGCTGAGCGAATAGTAAACCAACGGCTTACCGCAGAAAACCTTCAGATTTTTGTTTTTGAAGCCCTTGCTGCCGGCACGGCCGCAAATGGTAATGAGCAGACGATTCATTGTACATTCTCCCCCAAAGTCAGTTTCAGCACCTTCAGTGCCAGTGCGGGCGGGTTGCAGCTTTCGCCGCAGCCGGTCAGTGCGTAGTCAACAAAATACTCCATCTCCCGCTCATAGCGGCGGTTCACATCCTCCTCATAGTGCTGCACCGTACCGTCCGGCAGGGTCAGCGTGCCCTTGCCGAAGTCGGCCAGATAGCTGCCGTCCCGGCAGAAAAGCTCGATGCTGCGCCGGTAGCCGCGGCCGAAGTAGTCCAGATGCACCTCCGCCAGCAGCGTGGGATATTTTGCGATGTAAACAGAAAGATCGTCGGAGTCGATCTCCAGCTCGGAGTAGGTCCCCTTGAAATTGTACAGCTTTTCCGGCACGCCGAAAAGCTCGACCAGATAATCCCACTCATGGATCAGGTCGATGGTGACGCCGCCGCCCAGCGCCTTGCGGGCACTGTAGACCGTACGGTAGTCCACGCCGGGCCGCCAGTCGGGCAGATAGCTTGAGCAGATGACCCGCGCGCAGTAGGGGTGCAGCGCGGGCAGCCGATCCTTGAGGGCCAGCATGGCACCGCACCACCGCATCGGCGCTGCCACATAGGCCTTTTGGCCGGCGGGCAGCAGCTGGTCCAGCGCAAGGCCGGTCTGCTCGGCCGAGAAAATCGGTTTTTCGATAAACAGCGCCTCGCCGCGGCCCTTGACCTGCCGCAATGCCTCGGCGTGCAGGCTGGTGGGGTTCGTGATGAACACCATATCATAGTGTGCCGGGGCAGCGGCCGGGTCGGTGTACTGGGCGTGCAGCAGCTCCGCCACGCCGGGGCGCAGCGGGCGGGTCAGGTCACTGCGCAGCGCATCGGCCTGCAGGGTCCAGCCCCGGTCTGCGCAGAGGTTGGCAAGGTTTTCAAATGGCGCGTCCCGATGGAGCCAAGCCCCACGAACAGCGCGGTGATGGTACGCATAGGTGTCCCCTTTTTATGGTAAGTTTACGGAAGGCTTGTAGGGGCGAACATCGTTCGCCCGAGGGCGTGTGCGGCAAAGGCAAAGTGCCCGGGCGGATATGGAATCCGCCCCTACGCACAGGGGGCGATGCCTGCATCGCTCCGGGAACCCGGCAGCCGCCGCACAGTGGACGGGCGAACAATGTTCGCCCCTACAGTCTCAGCAAGGCAAAAAGCAGTTTTTACAGGAAAAAGGCTTACGACTTTTCCACAAAGTCCATCAGCTCAATCGCTTTCAGGTCTTTTTCAAAGCTCCAGCGGGGCTGCTCCTCGCCCTTCAGCACGGCGAAGAAGTTCGTCAGTTCGTCCACATAGGCGTTCTCCACAATGTTGTCGCTGTAGCGGCTGTCGTGCTCAAAGCTGGCGTAGGTGTCCACCGGCTGCTTATCCCCATCGCGGAACTCATACAGCGCCTTGGGGTTGCCCTCCCAGAAAAGGTGGATGCCGTCACCGAAGCACTCAAAGCTGCGCACTGCCTTGCGGCTGACAACATCGGCCGCCAGCACGCCCTGCGCGCCGCCCTTGTGGCGCAGCAGCAGGGTCACGCAGTCGGGGTACGGCAGACCGAGATCGCTGATTGTGTCCTTCTGTACCGTGACCGACTCCACATCGCCGAAGGCATCGAGCAGCCAGGGCAGATCAATGCCGAAGATCTCGCGCACGCCGCCGGTGCGGGCGTTGCCGACAAAGAAATTCTTATAGTTCTCCCACGGGTGCCAGTCGGGCAGATACTGCCCGATGTGATAGATATAATGCACCGGCTTGCCGAACGCTGCGACCTGCTGCTTGATATACTGCGTTTCGCGCCGGTAGAGCATGGTGGAGGAGAGGAAGAGCGGCAGCTGCTTTTCGGCAGCCTTGGCCATATTCTCGGCGTAGCCGTCCCGGACAAGGTTCAGCTCGGTAAAGACCGGCAGGCCGTTGTCCAGCAGCTCGCCGATGACGGCGGCGTGGGACAGCGGCGCCGTGCAGACCAGCGCGGCGTCCGGGTGCGCGGCGGCCACAGCCTCGGCGATGGACGGGTAGGCCTCGTCCGCCAGCGCCAGCTGCTTTGCCTCGGCGCGGCGGCCCTCGGCCGTGTCAACGCCGACGATCTGTATGGCGGCATCAATGCCCTTGGCCAGCCGGGCGCGGCGTTTGCCCATGCTGCCTAAGCCAACGATGAGAAGTTTCATACCAAAACGCTCCTTTGGGGGTCAAATTCAGGCACAGGGCCGTCATAGAATATCTTGGGTCCTGCAAAGTCAAAATTCTGCAGCACCGTGCAAATTTTTTCGCTTGTATTGCCGCCGTTGTAGGGGCTGCGCGCCGATGCCGCCACAGGGGCGAACGCTTTAGACAGAGCCTTGCGCAGCGCAGCCTCGATGGCCGCGCGGTCAGCATCGCAGCAAAGCACATTGGCGCAGACGGTGCGCCCCGCCTGCCGCCTGCCGATGTTGACGGTCGGCACCCGGAAGGTCGGCGTTTCGACCACGCCCGAGGAGGAATTGCCCGCGACCAGCGCGGCGTACTCCATCGCAGAGAGATAGCGCTTGAGGCCAAGGCTCTGCACAAAGCCGGCGCGGTCCGGGTGGGCAGCGGCGAAATCCTGCATCATGCGGGTGCAGACCTCGCCGCCTGCATCGGCGTTGGAGCCGGTGATAAGCCAGAACACACCGTCCACGGCGGCCATAGCCGCGCACAGGGCCTGCACCTGCACCGCCGGGCCGCCCGCATCGGGGGCGGTCTCGGGGTGGTAGGTCACCAGCGCAAAGGGCTGCATCAGGGGGAATCCTGTCGAATCGCACAATTCCCGGCGACCCATTTTGGGCATTGTGCGGATATTTTCATCCCCCAGCCCGCCTACGCAGAACACTGTGCCGGGGGCCTCGCCCATGCGGACAAGCCGCGCAGCGCTGTCGGCGCAGGACGGAAAATGCACCGCCGCCATCTTGGAGATGCAGTGGCGGTAGTATTCATCGGCCGCGCCCAGCGTAACATCCCCGCCCGAGATATGGGCGATCGGGATATGCCGCGCGGCGGCTGCAGCCGCCACAGCGAAAATTTCAAACCGGTCGCCCAGCAGCAGCACCGCATCGGGCCGGTGGGCGGCAAAGTAATCATCAAAGACGGTCAATGTGCGGGCGATAGTTTTTGCAACAGGCTCCCCGGCGTCCTCGGTGAAGATGGGGAGCCTTGCCGCAATGGGAAAGCCGTCGTTTTCGATTTCGTGTACGGTTTCACCCAGACGCGGGCAGAGGTGCGCGCCGGTCACAACAAGCTGCAACGCCAGCATGTCCGACTTCGAGATTTTCTGTACCACCGGCCGCAGCAGGCCGTATTCCGCCCGCGTGGCGGTGACGATGCAGATGGTGCGCATAGAAATCTCACTTTCTCGGGGGACTGCCCGTATGGTTTTTCGCCGCCGCAAGCGGGCACGGCGCTGCATCAAACCTCTATTTTTCATCCTCCGCAAAATCGCGTTTTGCGGTTTGGCCCAAAATCTCATGCCAGCGCATGGGGGAGATGCCGTCACCGGGGCGCTTGGTGGTAAGGTTTTCCTCGGTAAAGACCTCGCCTGCTTTGATCTGCCGTGCGGCCACGATGCTCTTGCGCGCAATAGCCTTGTTGGGGCCTCGCTGGCGGTCAGGTGCTTGTGGCCGTCCCCGAGCGCCGCCTCGACATGGCGCACGGCCTCGACCATTGCCTTGAACTCGGCGGGGTCAAGGCTGGCTTTCTGGTCAGGGCCGGGCAGGGATTTATCGAGCGTGAAGTGCTTTTCAATGACCTGCGCGCCCAGCACGGCGGCGGCCACATCGCACTCCCACCCGGGGGTGTGATCGGACAGGCCGACCGGCAGGCCGAACTGCTCATACAGCTCAATCATCGCAGTCAGGTTGGCGTCCTCATACGGGGTGGGATATTGGGTGTTGCAGTGCAGGATCGTGACTTCAGGGCAGCCGCCGTCATCCAGCACGCCAAGTGCATCGGTGATCTCGTCAAGGCTGCTCATGCCGGTGGAGAGCAGGACCGGCGTTTTCAGCGCGGCCATTGCCTCCAGATACGGTAGGTTCGTGATCTCGCCCGAGGGGATCTTGAGCAGCGGCAGCCCCAGCGTGCCGAGGAACCGAACGCTGGGCAGATCGAACGGCGCCGAGAGATACTGGATGCCGATGGAGTCGCAGTATTCCTTCAGCTCCCGGTGGGCATCGAATGAGAAATGCAGCCGGCGGATCATCTCCAGCTGGCTCTCGGCGGCATCGGTAGTCTGCTTCTGGTACTCTGCCTTTTGGGCAAACTTACTCACAACCAGCTCCGGCACGGCGGTCTGGTATTTTACAATATCCGCGCCGCATGCCTTGGCCACGCGGGCCATCTCCTTGGCCATTTCCAGACTTCCGTTGTGGTTCCACCCCGGCTTCGGCAATGATGGTGATAGGCATGGTAAAAACCTCCGGTTTTTAAGATAAAAGATAATAG
>ENA-OUNH01000380-OUNH01000380.1-human-gut-metagenome-genome-assembly--contig:-NODE-380-length-14029-cov-4.160481_pt1 | contig 14029 bp, 14 predicted proteins | sample MGYA00242806_ERZ504814 | MGnify/ENA primary metagenome ERZ504814 (study PRJEB26092, sample SAMD00036389) | human gut metagenome | host: Homo sapiens | study: EMG produced TPA metagenomics assembly of...
TTAATAATAGCCCCAACAACAAAACACGAGGCAAAAAACAGGAGGTAAGTATTATGAAAAGAAGATGGAAATCAGCAGTAGCAGCTCTTGCAGCAGTAGCAACAATTGGAAGCCTTACAGGCGTAACCACCTATGCGGCGGACAGTGTCAGCATTACCAATGTATCTTATGATCCGACCAGAGAGCTTTATGAGCAGTACAACAAGAGCTTCCAGGAACACTGGAAGGAAAAACAGGCCAGGATGTGGAGATCACACAGTCCCATGGTGGTTCCGGCAAGCAGGCACTTGAGGTTGCCAACGGACTGGAAGCAGATGTGGTAACACTGGCACTGGAGTATGATGTGGATGCGATCCAGGATGCAGGACTCATCGATGATGGATGGGTGGACGAATTTCCGGAGGACAGCGCTCCCTATACTTCGACTATTGTATTTCTTGTGAGAAAAGGAAATCCCAAGAACATCAAAGACTGGGATGATCTGGTAAAGAAAGACGTAGGTGTGATCACACCAAACCCGAAAACCTCCGGCGGAGCAAGATGGAACTATCTGGCGGCCTGGGCCTATGCAAAAGATAAATATAACGGAGACGAGGACAAAATTAAAGAATTCATCGGAGATCTTTACAAAAACGTACTTGTCCTGGACACCGGAGCCAGAGGCGCAACGACCTCTTTCGTGGAAAACGGACAGGGTGATGTACTGATCGCCTGGGAAAATGAAGCCTATCTTTCCGTAAAGGATTATCCGGACGACTACGAGATCGTAACACCAAGCATCAGCATCCTTGCACAGCCATCTGTAGCAGTAGTCGATAAAGTCGTAGACAAAAGAGGCACCAGAGATGTGGCAGAGGAATATCTGAATTATCTCTATTCCGATGAAGCACAGCGGATCGCCGGTGATAATTATTACCGTCCGTCAAACCAGGATATTCTGAAGGAATACTCCAATGTGTTTGACCTGGACATCAATCTTGTCACCATTGATGATTTCGGCGGATGGAAAAGGCACAGGAAACACATTTCTCAGATGGAGGGATTTTGATCAGATTTACGAAGGATAGACAGCAGAAGATATAGTTGGACACAATAACACAAAGAAGCTGCAGAACAGTGAAAAAACAGAGTCTGCAGCTTCTTTCATGTAAATATTGTGAATCACAAGGGATCAGGCATGGCTTCCTTCGGTCAGGGAACAGCCGTCCATTATACGGATCCCGTTTATGACATCCAGATAAGTGTCATACATTTCCTTCCATTCATCAGAGGTGTCCTTGGAGTACTGGCTGATGGTGGACAGAAGATCGTATTTTTTGCCGTCGACGGTTTCGATACGGCCGAGATAGCCCTGCCATACACTGTCTAGAGGCTGGTCTTCGCCATCGTAATATCTGGCTTCCAGAGTCAGTACAGGAACATCCTCATTGTAATAAGTCAGTTTATATCCACCATTTTCGGTTTCGGTTGTTTCATAATGGCAGAGATATTTCCAGCGCTCCGGAGTGAGGACCTGGAAGTAATCCGTCATGGCCATATCCACACGCTCTGCGTAAACGAAATCTATGGATTTGATCAGCTCTGTGGCTTCCTTTTCGGCGGCCTTATCATAGGTGTCTGACGGAGTCAGGACAAAAAGTCCGAATGTATAATCGTCAGTCTGGCATACAAGAGCATCTACATTTTTTTCTTCTTCGTTGACTTCGGTTAAGTATTGATATTTCGTGGCAGGATAAGATTCAAAGGTAAGATCCTTTTTGGTGATGATCTCACCCTTTACCGGATAGTATTCTGCCAGAAAACCCTTCAGGGAAGAATCCTCCAGAGAGGAATTCGGTACTTTTAAAACAAAGGCAGTGCTTTTTCCGCCATTTACGGAACGCTGCTCGAAATAACCTTCTTTTTCGGGCATGGATTCTCTGATCGTATCATCGGCAGGGAATCCAACCCGCATATGAAGCTCGCCGCGCTTTTCCGATTCGGAGGAATCTTCCGTGTTTGTATCGGAAGAGGAATTTGGGTATGAAGAATCGGAATCCTGCGAGGAGGAGTTTCCACTGGTATCGGAGGATTCTTCTGAAGAATCTCCGGAGGAGGAATCAGTTTCAGAATCGGAATATTCCTGAAGATTGCCGTAGTCATCAATATAATATTTATCTCTGGAGCCAATATATGTGGTTCCGGTGGCATCCTCCAGCCACACACTGCCGTCCTCATAATAATAATGAGGCTCAAAATAACCGTCCTGTTCGGTCCAGCCGGCATCGTTGCCTTCCATCAGTTCACCGGAATCCGGGTCAGGGGCATAATTACCTTCCCCGATATATTCATCCTCGGAACCATTGCGGTACCAGTAATCTCCGTTTTCATCCTGCCAGATGTACTGACCGTCATCGGTTGGAGGGTCAGAAGCGAGGACTGGGACTGCAGATATGGAAAGAGCGATCGCGCCTGTTAAAAGAACTAAGATTTTTTTATGCATAGGCACCTCCTGATAAATTGCGCAGCAGTTATTCAGTTACTGTCCACGTATCATAAATTTTTACAAAATAAAAAGGATCTGTTTGTTAAGTATATTGTAACAGACAGATCCTGATATTCGGAAATGTGAAGAAAAAGAGACATTTACCGGCAGGTAAAAAGATATCCCTTCCCATAAACCGAGACAATGTCATATTCATCGGTATCCTCGGCACCGATCTTGGTCCGCAGGTTAAAGATATGCCGCCGTACCGTGCTCGTATCCGTTCCCGCACAGCTGCCCCATACTGCTTCATAGAGCTCCTTTGCAGAAAAAATCTTCTCCTGGTTTTCGGCAAGGAGACGCAGCAGGGAGAATTCGGTCCGGGTAAGGCTTATGTCAGTATTATTGAGATATGCATGGCCGTCTGAAAGATCCAGCCGCAGGCTTCCGATGGTGATCTGGCGGGAGGACTGAAATTTTCTTTATTTTTCTTCCATTCGTTTCTGGCGTTCCAGAAGCATCTGGATCACGGCCAGAAATTCGTCGAAATTATAAGGCTTGGTGAGATAATAGTCGCCTCCCTGCTGAAGCCCTTCTACCTTATCGCGGATATCACTTTTTCCTGTGAGGAAAAGAACCGGGTTCATGGTTTTTTCGCGGAAGCGGCGGCAGATATCCAGGCCGTTTCCGTCCGGAAGCATAATGTCCAGGATGAGAAGATCCGGCAGATGTTCTTCAAGCTGATGACAGGCTTCGGCGGCTGTCTGTGCAGTGCGGACATCGTAGCCACGGCGCCGCAGCATCCGGCAGTTGGTATTCAGCACCTGTTCTTCATCCTCGACCATAAGGATAAGCGATTTCTTTTCATTCATTTATGATTCCTCCTCCGGAAGTGAGAAGAACACCTGAGTTCCCTCGCCTTCTTTACTTTTCAGCCATATTTTGCCGCCGTGGGCAGTGATGATCTGATGACATACATAGAGACCTATGCCGTGCCGCCAGTAATCTTTATCTGCAGAAACATAACCCTTGAGTGCGTTTTTTCGCATTTCTTCTGACATGCCGGTTCCGGTGTCGGAGACGCAAATGGTCTGCCAGCCTGGTTCGCCGGAAAGAGAAATAGTGATGGTTCCGTTCCTGGTATGACGCTCTGCATTGGAGATCAGATTGGTGATAACCTGGATCAGCCGTTCCGGGTCTGCAGAGATTTCCAGGAGGTCGGGCTGTATCGTAAGGACCAGCTGGTTATTCCCAGGACTTGGATGACTGCTGAAATCTTTTTCCACAGAATGTAAAAGTGCTCCCAGATCTGATGGTACAAGGGAAAGGGCCAGCCGTCCCTGCTCAATGGAAACGGTATCCATAAGATCCAGCACAATTCGGTCGATCCGCATTACCGACTGTTCAATGGTGCGGAGATTTTCCTGCATAAGAGAGAAATCCAGAGGATCTTCCTCAAGGAGCTCGGAAGTGTCACGGGCGTGGAGAGAGATGGAACTCAGTGGATTTTTGATCTCGTGGGCAACGGTGGTCAGGAAGGTGGACTTGGCATTATCAAGGGAGCGCAGCCGCAGATTCTGTTCCTCCAGAAGGAGCTGCTGCTGATTGTATTCCTTCAGATGAAAATAGAGAACACTGCCGCAGACAATACTTACAGAGACAAATGCCAGAAGAATGTCTGCCAGCCGGTCAGCTTCCGTGGAAAAGGGAGTTACTGTGTCCGGAAAATGGTATGCAACCAGACATAGTCCTATATACAGGATAATCTCCAGCAGAGAAACGATCAGAGCCCGTCTTTTTTCCAGCATCAGCACAGTAAAAATAATAGCAAACACGAAGAAAGCCGGCATACCGCCATGATATCCGCCGCTGGTAAAAAACATCACCGGAAAAACGATCAGAAAGATCACGACAATGGTGATCAGGTAGCAGCGCTGATATTTTCCACTGTAATAGGAATAAAGAAAAAGTCCTCCGGAGACTGCAACCAGTGCAATGTTGATCAGTACATTTCCCCAGGAACCGGTCCCGAGACTGAGAAAGGCCATGATCAGGCTGATCACAGTGCCTCCCAAGGCGAGGATGTTGAACAGTCGGACGCGGAAATCAAGGGTGGGGCTGAATAAAGAGTGAAAAATATTCCGGAGCTTCGGGTTTATATTGATAGGGATCACCTCCTGTTCTTCATGTAGGTTTGTATGCCTGCGGGCATCTTTCTTTTGGTGCTGTAATTATCGTAACTGTTATAATTGTATCATGCTGTCGTATAGTTGTGTACACAAAAAAATACATTTAATCCCGTTTTCCTATTGACATACTATGAATAGTAGGTTAATATAAGTGTCAACAAAAGAAAGGGAAGAGGCTATGAATGAATACGGCTTTAATACAGGGCTGCTCCACGGCACCAACGAGAAATATCCACAGGGTGCAACACAGGTTCCAATCTATCAGAGCAGCGCATTCCGACATGACAGCGCGGAAGACCTGGAGAAATTTTTGACAATAAAAAATGGGCTTCTCCTATACAAGGATCAACAATCCTACGGTAGAGTCCTTTGAGAAGCGAGTGACCATGCTGGAGGATGGGATCGGCAGTGTGGCTTGTGCATCCGGAATGGCAGCGCTGACCAATGCGTTTCTGAACATTCTTCAGGCGGGAGATGAGATCGTGGCAGCCTGCGGACTGTACGGCGGAACCGTGGAACTGTTCGATGATCTGAAGCCTTTCGGGATTTCCGTAAAATATGTGAAAGAGAATAAGCCGGAAGCTTTTGAGGCAGAGATCACAGAGAAGACGCGACTTGTTTTTGCGGAGACCATTGGCAACCCAAGCTGGATGTTACCGATATCCAGGCAGTTGCGGAAGTGGCACATAAGCATGACGTACCGCTGATCGTAGACAACACGGTGGCAACCCCGTATCTGATCCAGCCACTGAAGCTTGGAGCTGACATTGTGGTTCATTCCTCTTCCAAATATATCAATGGAAGCAGCGATGCCATCAGCGGTATTCTTGTCTGTGGTAAGGGTCTGAAATGGGACCCTGACCGATATCCGGGACTTGCTCCATACCGGAAATTCGGACCATTTGCATATATCGCCAAGCTTAGAAACGGACTTTTCCGGAATACTGGCGCGTGTCTTGCTCCGCAGAATGCTTTCCTTAATAATCTGGGACTGGAAACCCTGGGACTTCGAATGCAGAGACAGTGTGACAATGCACTGGAGCTTGTGAGATTTTTACAGAGCCTGGGTGGTGACATTGAAGTAAATTATCCGGGACTGGAAGAAAGCCCTTATCACGAAATTGCAAAAAAGCAGTTTAAGAATGGCTACGGAGCTATCGTAACCGTAAGAACCGGAAGCAAGGAGAAGGCTTTTTCCATTATTAATTCATTGAAGATTCCGCTGATCATCTCCAACATCGGAGACACGAAGACACTGGTCATTCATCCTGAATCCACTATCGCGGCACACATTTCCGATGAAGAGAAGCTGCAGTCAGGAGTATTCGAAGACCTGATCCGTATCAGTGTGGGAATTGAAGATATTGAAGATTTAAAGAGAGATTTTAAAGAAGCGATAGAGAGTAACAGATAAAATCGATAGCTGCACGGCAGAGAAATGGAGAGTTCGTTATGGCAAAAGTAGATTACGCTACATTAAAAAAAGGTGGTTTCATGAGACAGAAGCAGAAAAATAATTTTTCTCTTCGTCTTGCCTGTGTAGGCGGTACACTTACCGCAGAAAACCTTAAGAAGATCGCAGAGGTAGCTGAGAAATACGGTGACGGATATGTACATCTTACTTCCAGACAGGGAGTTGAGATCCCGTTCATTAAATTAGATGATATTGATGATGTAAAGGATGATCTTGCAAAAGGCGGATGCAAGCCTGGTGTCTGCGGACCGAGAGTCCGTACAGTTACAGCTTGCCAGGGCAACGCTGTCTGTCCAAGCGGAAATATCAACAGCTATGACATTGCAGTGAAATTAAATGAAAGATATTTCGGAAGAGAGCTTCCTCATAAATTCAAATTCGGTGTTACCGGATGCCAGAACAACTGTCTGAAGGCAGAGGAGAATGATGTAGGGATCAAGGGCGCAGTTGAGGTCAGCTGGAAAGAGGACGCATGTATCCACTGTGGTGTCTGCGAAAAGGCCTGCAGAGAAAACGCTATCTCCTTTGAGGATGACAAGCTGGTGATCGACACAGAGAAATGCAACTACTGCGGCAGATGTGCAAAATCCTGTCCGGTGGATGCATGGGATGTAAACGAAGCATATATCGTTTCCTTTGGCGGAACGTTTGGAAATCACATCAGCAAGGGACAGGAATTCCTTCCACTGATCACCTCTGAGGAGCAGCTTTTCAGAGTGACCGATGCAGCGATCCAGTTCTTTGATGATCATGCAAATCCGGGAGAGCGTTTTAAATTTACCATCGACCGGGTAGGCGCTGAAAAACTTCAGGAAGTTTTGAAAGGAGCATACAATGGCTGATATTAAGATTGATGATACCGTAGATATTACCGATGTGGTCTGCCCGGTAACCTTTGTAAAAGCAAAGGTAGCACTTGAGGAGCTGGATGACGGACAGATCCTGGCGATCAAAATGAACGATGGCGAGCCGGTACAGAATGTGCCGAGAAGCGTGAAGGAAGAAGGACATCAGATCCTGAAGCTCGAAGACAACGAAGACGGAACTTATACACTGATCGTAAGAAAAGTTGAAGAATAGGAGAACAGAGAAATGACAATCACAGTTGCAGGAAATAAAAAAGAGTACGAAGACGGACTGAAGCTTACAGAGCTTATTGAGAAAGAGGATATTGAAAGTCCTGAGTATGTAACCGTAACTATCAACGATGAATTCATCAGCAAGGCAGACGTTCCGGAAACAGAGGTAAAGGACGGCGACGTTGTTGAGTTCCTGTACTACATGGGAGGAGGCGCAAGATAATGGCTTTTACAAATGAGCAGCTTGAGCGGTACTCCCGCCATATCATCCTGAAAGAGGTTGGAGTAAAAGGTCAGAAAAAGCTTCTGAATGCCAAGGTTCTGATCATCGGAGCCGGCGGACTTGGAGCACCGGCAGCTCTTTACCTTGCAGCAGCAGGTGTGGGAACCATCGGGATCGCGGATGCAGATGAGGTAGATCTTTCCAATCTTCAGCGACAGGTTATCCACACAACTGCAGATGTCGGCAAACTGAAGGTAGAGTCCGCGGCTGAAACAATGAAGGCCATCAACCCGGATGTTACCGTAAATACATATCATACCTTTGTAGATTCCAGCAATATCATGGATCTGATCAAAGATTACGATTTCATTCTTGACGGAACGGACAACTTTCCAGCAAAATTCCTGATCAACGATGCCTGTGTAATGGCTGAGAAACCGTTTTCACATGCAGGGATCATCCGTTTCCAGGGACAGCTGATGACTTACGTTCCGGGACAGGGCCCATGCTACAGATGTGCATTTCAGAGCCCGCCGCCAAAGGATGCCGTACCGACCTGTAAGCAGGCTGGCGTGATCGGAGCTATGGGCGGAGTGATCGGAAGCCTTCAGGCAATGGAAGCTATCAAGTATATCATCGGACAGGGCGATCTCCTTACAGGAAGACTTCTCACCTACGATGCACTGAAGATGACTTTCCGTACCGTGAAGCTTCCGAAGAACCATCATTGCCCGGTATGCGGCGATGATCCAACGATCACAGAGCTGATCGATTATGAGCAGGCTGTGTGTGAATTGAAACACTGATAATATAGAAGGCAAAAGTGTCTGCTGGTGCAGACAGTATAAATAAGTATAGAAACCCATTGGAGGCTGCGAAGAAATGCTGAAATTAAAAAAGAAGATTACGAGAAAATATTAGATCACTGCAGAAAAGGACTTCCCAATGAGTCCTGCGGCCTTCTGGGCGGGACCATTGAGGGCGATGTAAAAACCATCGAGAAGGTGTATCTGCTGACAAATATTGATGAAAGCAACGAACACTTTTCCATGGACCCGAAGGAACAGCTGAGCGCGATCAAGGATATCCGTCAGAACGGATATCAGATGATCGGAAACTTTCATTCTCATCCGGAGTCTCCGTCAAGGCCTTCCGAAGAAGATAAACGACTTGCATTTGACCCGAACATCGAATATCTGATCCTCTCCCTTATGGATGCAGAAAATCCGGTGTTGAAGGCTTTTGGCGTAGATAAAGAGAAAAATGTAACTGTACATGAGCTTCAGATAACAGAGTGATGAGTATGAAAAACAGATTAAACACAAAAGAAATTACAACCGATGTGCTGATCATAGGCGGAGGTACCGCAGGTTGCTATGCGGCGCTGGTTCTCTCAGAACAGAAAGCCGGCAAGGTGCTGATCGCAGAAAAAGCAAATATCAAACGAAGCGGCTGTCTTGCAGCAGGTGTCAACGCCATTAATGCCTACATTGTAAAAGGCCGCAAACCTCAGGACTATGTAGATTATGCCACAAAAGATGCCGCCGGGATCGTAAGGCAGGATCTTCTTCTCACAGCTGCAGAGAACTTCAACGAAGTTACCGCGAAGATGGAAAAACTTGGCCTTGTGATCCTGAAGGACGAAAATGGCGATTATGTAGCCAGAGGAAACCGTAACATCAAGATCAATGGTGAGAATTTTAAACCGCTTCTTGCTGATGCCGTTCATGAAGCAGAAAATGTAGACGTTCTGAATTATGTAAACATCACAGACCTTCTTGTAAAAGATGGACAGGTTTACGGAGCGGTTGGCTTCTCTATTATAGAAGAAACAGCATACATTATCCGGGCAAAAGCAGTTCTTGTTGCGACCGGAGGTGCAGCTGGTCTCTATAAACCGAACAATCCTGGATTTTCCAGACATAAGATGTGGTATCCGCCATTTAACACAGGTGCCGGATACGCAATGGGAATCCTGGCAGGCGCGGAGATGACATCTTTTGAGATGCGTTTTATTGCTCTTCGCTGCAAGGACACCATCGCTCCTACAGGAACCATCGCACAGGGTGTCGGCGCAAAACAGATCAATGCGGCAGGCGAGATCTACGAGACAAAATACGGTCTGACCACAAGCGAGCGAGTTTACGGAACAGTCCGGGAAAACCAGCTTGGCCATGGCCCGTGTTACCTGAAGACTACAGGGATCACGAAAGAGCAGGATGAAGATCTTCTGAAAGCTTATCTGAACATGGCGCCAAGCCAGACTCTGAAATGGATCGAAAGCGGAAAGAACCCAAGCGAACAGGATGTGGAGATTCAGGGAACAGAGCCATATATCGTAGGCGGCCATACAGCCAGCGGCTACTGGGTAAACACAGGCCGTGAGACTACTGTGAAAGGTCTTTATGCAGCAGGTGATGTTGCAGGCGGATGTCCCCAGAAATATGTAACAGGGGCACTTGCAGAAGGAAAACTTGCAGCACTGGATATGGTGAAACAGTTTTCCGCAGGATCTCTGAAAGAAGCGGATATTACCACAGAAGCGGAGATCAAAGTTCAGGAAGAAAAAATCCTTTCTCAGTACGAAAAGTTCCGTAATGAGGATGCACCGGCATTTTCCGTTGAGGAGCTTGAGGAAGCCATGCAGAAAGTCATGGATGAGTATGCGGGAGGAATTGCTTCCAATTATCAGTTCAATGAGAAACAGCTTGACCTTGCAGATGAAAAAATCCTCAAGCTTCAGGCCCTTGCCGAAAAAACAGCGGCAGCAGATATGCATGAGCTGATGTTTGCATACGAACTTCGTGAGCGTCTCATTGTGTGCCGTTCACTGATCGCTCATCTGAAAAACCGAAAAGAGACCAGATGGCATTCTTTCAACGAAAATCTGGATCATCCGGAAACCGATGAGAAATTTTATAAATATGTAAATTCGAAACTGGAAAACGGCGAGATTAAGATCATTTTCCGTGACATTGTAAAGGAGGACACATATGAGCATACGAATTGATCAGAAAAAATGTGTTGGCTGCAGAAAGTGCAGTGAAGTATGTCCGGGAACCCTGATCGTCATGGAAACAAAAAAGCCGTGATGAAATATCCGAAAACTGCTGGGGCTGCGTTTCCTGTGTAAAGGAATGTAAAGCCGGCGCCATTGACTTTTTCCTTGGTGCGGATATCGGTGGTAACGGAAGTATCATGAATGTAAAAAGCGAAGGTGATATCCTTCACTGGATCATTATAAAAACAGACGGTTCCACATCCGTGATCGATGTGGATCGACGAAATTCGAATAAATACTAGAAAACAGGTGCTGCCGGTTTTGGCGGCCGGAACAGGAGGATGAGATCAGATATGAGTGGATTATCACATTTGGATGAGCTGGAAGCGGAGGCAATTTACATCATCCGTGAAGTTGCAGCAGAGTGCGAAAAGCCGGTAATGCTTTATTCTATAGGAAAAGACAGTTCTGTAATGCTTCATCTTGCAATGAAAGCTTTTTACCCGGAGAAACCGCCATTCCCGTTTCTTCATGTAAATACAACCTGGAAATTTAAAGAGATGATCGAGTTCCGTGACAAGACTGCAAAAGATCTCGGGATCGAAATGCTTGAGTACATTAACCAGGACGGTGTGAAACAGGGAATCAATCCTTTTGACAGCGGTTCCGCATATACAGATATCATGAAAACACAGGCCCTGAAACAGGCTCTTAAGAAATATGGTTTCACAGCTGCATTTGGCGGCGGCCGTCGTGATGAGGAGAAAAGCCGTGCAAAAGAGCGTATTTTCTCCTTCCGTAACGCAGAGCAGGCCTGGGATCCGAAGAACCAGCGTCCGGAGATGTGGAAGCTTTACAATACTGAGATCAACAAAGGTGAAAGCATCCGTGTTTTCCCAATCTCCAACTGGACTGAGACTGATATCTGGCAGTACATTAAGAGAGAAAATATCCCGATCGTTCCGCTGTATTTTGCAAAAGAGCGTCCGGTTGTATACAGAGACGGCAACATCATTATGGTGGATGACGACAGAATGCGTCTGAACCCGGGTGAGGAGCCGCAGATGAAAAAAGTTCGTTTCCGTACTCTTGGATGCTATCCTCTGACAGGTGGTATCGAGTCTGACGCGGAGACACTGGACGAGATCATTGACGAGACTTTAAGCTCTGTGGAATCTGAGAGAACTACACGTGTTATCGATTCTGACGGCGGAGCTGCCAGCATGGAAAAAAGAAAGAGAGAGGGGTACTTCTAGGATGAGCGGATTACTGAAATTTATCACTTGCGGAAGTGTGGATGATGGAAAGTCTACACTGATCGGCCATATTCTTTATGATTCCAAGCTTTTATATGCGGACCAGGAAAAAGCCCTTCTTCTGGACAGCAAGGTAGGTTCCAGAGGTGGTGCCATTGATTATTCTCTTCTTCTGGATGGCCTGATGGCAGAACGTGAGCAGGGAATCACCATTGATGTTGCGTATCGTTATTTTACAACCGATAAAAGAAGCTTTATCGTTGCGGATACTCCCGGACATGAGGAGTATACAAGGAACATGGCGGTTGGAGCTTCCTTTGCTCAGCTTTCCATTATTCTTGTGGATGCGAAGCAGGGGGTTCTGGTCCAGACAAGGCGTCATGCACGTATCTGCGCTCTGATGGGTATCCATCATTTTGTATTTGCTGTGAACAAAATGGATCTTGTTGATTATAGTGAGAGCCGTTTTAATGAGATCGTAAAGGATATCAATGAGCTTTCTGAGACTCTGGGGCTTCAGGATGTTGTGATCATTCCTGTCAGTGCTACAGAGGGTGATAACGTAACGAAGAAGTCTCCGAATATGCCCTGGTATACGGGGAAAGCTCTTCTGGAGCATCTTGAGACTGTGGATGTTTCAGAGGATGAGAATGTCAGCGAGTTTTATCTGCCTGTTCAGCGAGTTTCTCGTCCAAACCATGAATTTCGCGGCTTCCAGGGCCAGATCGAGAGTGGCCGGGTTCGTGTAGGTGATATCATCACAACGCTTCCAAGCAACGAGACAGCGGCTGTTAAGACGATTCTGGTGGGCAGTGACAATCGTGAAGAGGCTGTTGCAGGCCAGGCTGTTACGATCCAGCTGGATAAAGAGGTGGATGTAAGCCGTGGTTGTGTTCTTACCAATAGTGATGAGATTCCAGTGGCAAAGGGTTTTGAGGCTACGCTTCTCTGGATGGATGATTCCAGGCTTGAAGTGGGCAAGGAGTATCTTGTGAAGCTTGGCACAAAGAAAATCGCAGGTGTGGTTAAGAGTATTGAGTTTAAGACGGATGTAAATACCGGTGAGCATCTGCATGCAGATACAATTAAGAAGAATGAGATCGCTTTGTGCAGGATCGGTCTTTCTGATAAGGTTGTGCTGGATGAGTTTAAAAAGAATAAGACTCTCGGTGAGCTGATCCTGATCGACCGTGTGAGTCATATGACTTCTGCATGTGGTGTTGTGGAGTCGGTTGATACAGAGGGGGAGAAGCCTTATTTCCAGAAGGATGACGTGAAGGTTGGCGGTTATATTTTCGAAGAGTTCTATTTTAACCTTGAGAATGCACTGCTTTCCAAAGCGGATAAAGAGGTTAAGACTTATCATGTAGGGGATACTGTGCCTGTTGAGGGTGACAGCTTTGAGTATCCGGGCTATTTTGATATTGTTTCTCTGGAGAATAATGCAGCTGTTCTGATCCGTGATAAGAAGGTACTGGATATTATTCCGTTAGACAAGTATGCCTTTATGGGACTTCCTGTTGTGGATGAGAGAGGCTTTGCCCTCGAAATCCGCAGCAATGCCGATTACCAGCAGTTTCTGGATGAGTTTAAATCAACTGATAATAAGTCAGAGTTCCATAATAAGTGGTTCAAGTTTGAGACCTACAGAAAGATTGTCTGCACAGATAATTTCTGGATGATCTGATAAAAAAATATATCAATAATACTGAGAGGCCGCATAGATGTGCGGCTTCTTTTTTTGATGGATCTAAAGGCTGTAAAGCCATTAGTACTACAGTATATCCCTTCTTCGATTCCATATCTATCATAGTAGAATAAACTTAATGTAAAAATAAAAAGGTGTTGACAAATTATAGCACTTTCAGATATAATTAACCATGCGTTTCGGATGAAAACACAGAAGAAATGCACTCCAATTTAATAAGAAATTATAAGTTCGGAGTCTGGAGAAGTACTCAAGAGGCCGAAGAGGTGCCCCTGCTAAGGGTATAGGTCGCTAACGCGGCGCGAGGGTTCAAATCCCTCCTTCTCCGTTATTTTTTGAAAAAATAAATTTTTCAAAAAAATGAAAAACTTGTTGACAAACGCTTGCGGATGTGATAAAGTAAACAAGCTGTCAGCGAGACAGGAAATCATCAAAAAAATAGTTTGAAAAAAACTTAAAAAAAGTGCTTGACAAACAAAAAGAGATGAGATAAAATAAACGAGCTGTCTGAGAGACAGACACAACAAACCTTGATAACTAAACAGTGAAACACATACGATTCTCGAAAATTTCTTTACATTTAAAGAACGGTTTAAACAAACCAAAAGCAGTAAAAACGAGAGATAGCCAAACGG
>ENA-OUNH01000381-OUNH01000381.1-human-gut-metagenome-genome-assembly--contig:-NODE-381-length-14004-cov-5.573467_pt1 | contig 14004 bp, 13 predicted proteins | sample MGYA00242806_ERZ504814 | MGnify/ENA primary metagenome ERZ504814 (study PRJEB26092, sample SAMD00036389) | human gut metagenome | host: Homo sapiens | study: EMG produced TPA metagenomics assembly of...
TCTTGTTTATTTTTATATTTTTTATGTTTAAATTATTTCAAGTTTTATTTCTTGTATTTGTTGTGTTTATTTGTAATTTCTATTCAGTATATTGTATAATTCCGTTTATTATACTATATAACTATACGGATACAGCTAATTATTATAATGTACAAAAATGTAATTAAAATGAATGCCCGTGTTAGTATTGATGGCAATTCGACAGTAAGAATTGACTTAATGTACTGTTAAAAATATCCTCTTTGATGGGCACTATGTATTATTGATACATGATGCCTCCTTTAGTATCACAAAATATTTCTTGAGTTTATCTTTTGCTTATGTTATGCTAGCTGCACACAGATGATACATCTAATCATCTGTACAAAGTATCTAAATTCATTTCATCTATTTTTCGGAGCCATGATAGATCGGCAGTAATTCCCAAAAGTGATGATACGTAAACGGATAAATACTGTTTGAGAAAATGAAAAAATCCTCTTTATACACTGGAATCTGCTGAAAGTATATGTTAATCTTAGGATAGAAGCTATAGCATTTTCTTGCAAACAAGAAGTTTATCTGTAAAGGAAAGGAGAAGCTATAGTGACAAAAGACAAAAGAACACTCAAAGATTTAAACCTAATGGATAAGTTCTTATTTGATGAGGCAATGGAAGACAAGGATAATATGAAGACACTTCTTGATATTGTCCTTGGACAGGACACACATCTAAAATACCCGCCACAAACAGAAAAAGAGTTCAGAAATTCTAAAGAAAATCGCTAGATAAGACTCGATGTTTATGCAATTGATGAAGATGATGTTGTATATGACACAGAACCTCAAAAACAGAATACCAAAAATCTGCCTAAGAGAAGTAGATTATATCAAGGATTCATCGATTCCAATTTACTACCACCTGGAAGTATTGACTTTAACGCATTAAATACCGTTATCATCATAATGATTATGCCATTTGATTTATTCGGTTATGAATTATATCAGTACACGTTTCGAATGAAATGTGAAGAAATTTCAGAGTTAGAACTAGAGGATGGCGCAACCAGAATTTTTCTGAACAGTCATGGAAAACATCCAGAATTCGTCAATCCAGAGTTAATCGAACTTTTGGAGTATATGGAAAAATCAACAGATACTGTGGCAAAAAAGTGTGAAAGTAAACGGATTCATCAGATGCATGAACGTATCACCAAGCTTAAATCCAGCAAAGAAATGGAGATTAAATACATGCAAAAATGGGAAGAAAAAGAGATTGAACGACAAGAAGCATATGCAGAAGGCGAACGCGTTGGCGAAAAACGTGGACGCACTGAGGGTGAAACAAGAATCAATAAATTAACCAAGTATTTATTAGAACAGGAAAGAACTGAAGATTTGAAAAAAGCAGTATCTGATGCTGCATATCAGGCAAAGTTATTAAAAGAACTGGGACTATAAATATATAGAAAAGTTCGTCAGTTAATTGATAAAAAGTCCTCTCTCATGATCTACTATTTGATCTGAGAAAGGACTTTTCTTATAAGTTACCTGTACCACTATCCGGTTACGCAATGCTTCCCCTACTCCTCAGAGAACTGATCCTTTCCTGCGGAACACAGAGGACATTCAAAATCTTCCGGTACATCTTCCCACTTTGTTCCAGGTGCGATACCGCCTTCCGGGTATCCCTGCTCTTCATCATATTCCCATCCACATAAATCACATACATATTTCATAATTCCATATCTCCTTTTCTTTTCATCTTTATTTTATAATTATTCCTGACCTTGCATCCATTCACTACACAACAAGATCAATGAATCATTACCACTAATTTTCAAAAATCGGTTCAAAATCGCTGACATCATGTCCGCAGATTGGACAGATATAATCTGCCGGAAGTTCACTGCCTCCATATACATAATTACAGATCTTACATCTCCATCCAACGATCTTCTTATCCTGAGGTATCTCTTTCTTCTTTGGTTTTACGCGATTCTGATAGTCGACGTAAGTAAGCGGTGCATTCTCATTCAGCAGTTTTGCATCTGTTACTTCTGCAATGAACAGAGTGTGTGTACCGAGATCCTGCTGTTCCAGAACCTTACCACTGATCACGGTGCATGCCTGATATCCCATATACGGAATATTATTCTGATCTACCGGTAACGTAAGATCTTTCATCTTATCCACATCTCTTCCTGACTGGAATCCGAAATGCTTAATTGTCTCAAAGGAACATTCTACATCCAACAGACTCAGTGCAAAAATTCCGCTTTCTTTGATCAGATCACAGGTATAATTACTGTTCAAAACAGAGATCGCAATTCGAACTGGGTCATTCGCTACCTGCATACATGTATTGGTAATACAGCCATTTACTTTCTCACCGGAACGTGTGGATAACATAAATACTCCATAAGACAAATTATAAAGTGCTTTTTTCTCCATGTGATAACCTCCTTTTAATTTTAATAATAATTACTATTATTATATTTTTAATATAGCTTATTTTCTCGCTATTGTCAACTGTAAATTTTATTTTGTCCAGTTTTTCTTTAAATTTTATCCTGTTTTTATTTGAATTTTCAGACAATTCTTTTTATTTATGCTATACTAGCATTATAGTAACTCGTTAACAGCAGCATTTTGTAAAGGCAGGGATGATTATGAATTTAAACTATCTTGAAGAAACAATTAGAACATCTAAATATCTTGTTTGTCTCGCCGGAATGGAATTTATGAGAGAGCAAAATGTCGCATATCATCGAGACAGCGACGAATCCTATCGGATTGAGAAAAGTATGGCTACTCTCCGGAAGAATTATTCAGTGCCCGTATGTTTAATACACATGCAGAATTATTCTATGAATATTATAGAAATGAAATTCTTTCCAAACATCTGGAGGCAGGAAAGGGAAATGAAGCACTTGCAAGATTAGAAGCGGCAGGATATTTAAAGACAATCATTACAAAAGGCATCTATAATATGCCTCAGAAAGCCGGCTGTAAAAATGTGATCAATATATATGGAAATATTTATGAAAATAATGCGTGTCCACGTTGCGGAAAGATTTTCCCGATTGAATATATCAAAAACAGTGATAAAGTTCCTCTTTGTGATGTGTGTAAATCGACTGTGATTCATCCTGGAGTTTATTTACATGGTGAAATGCTCAGTAATACTGTCATTAGCCATGCTGTGGAAGAAGTTGCTAAAGCTGATACGATTCTCGTTCTCGGAATGAACCTGAATTCCAGTCTGTGCAAAGATATGCTTCCACATTTCACAGGCAAAGATTTGATCGTAATCCACAAGGAACCACATTATCTGGATGAAAAAGCAACCGCAGCTTACCATGGAGCAGTCAGTAAAATTCTTCCAGAAGTTGCAGAAAGCATACTGGATGCATAATTTTCCAATATTAACACATATTCTTAAAATACGAATCTCCAGTAGAAATCAGTATTTTTATACTTGAACTTCTTCTGGAGATTCGTATTTTTTCTAGATAATATTCATATTTTACAGTTCACCACAACCCAGAATCTCTTTAATCTCCGGAATTGTCTTCTTCTGTTCTCTTAACCGACGAATCTGCGCAATCCTTTCTAAGCTCTCAACTCTGCGGTATCTTCTGGTCAGATTCTCTTCTGCCTGCTCGAACGGCAGCATTCCTTCCTCTGTATAAAACTTCAAAGTACTGTAACGCACTGCCGTAAGCCGCACAAGCTCTCCGATTGTCACATATTCTGCCTGCTCTATTACTTCCATGCTTCTCTGTCTTGACATCTGCTCACCTTTTCTACTGTCTACATAATTAGTATTTCAGTACTTTCTTCCTACTGCCAGTATGCCGGTACCAGGTTGACTCCCTGAATCGGTACTTTATATGCTGTTTTCGTCATTGGGAAGATACGGTAATATATATTGCCTATTTTTAGTAAAGTCTCACTGCCTACTCTGATCTCCTCTACCGCAAAGCCTTTTTTCTTCAGATATTCTACAGCCGCAGCTCTTCTGTCTGCCACGTTAGTTCCAAAAATAACCATATCAATAAATACGGATTTTCTTCTGTCAAGATACGGGAATACAAGATTAACACCCTCTAAATATGGATTCTTAAGCAGTTTGCTCTTAGTCTTCACAAACCGATTCATAAATCCTTCAAAAACATTATGAAATTCTGCTTCCCATAATGCACGGTACTTCTCATCCTGAACGGCAGCTTCTGTCATACGCTCTTCTACACGGTTCTGCTCTGATACAGAAAATAAGTCATGGATACAGCCACTTTCACGGAGAAGCCATAAGAGAACCGCATCTTCCAGACTAATTGGACCATCCTCTAGAATCTCTGCACGAAGTCCTTCTTTTATTCTGATATAACTTGTCTCATCACTAAGGTATGCCTTTAGTTCAACACCGGATGTATCATAATTCATATCACAGCCCAAAATATCCGGTACTTCCTTTAGAAGTTCTTCTGCTTCCAAAACAACAGCCACTTCTTTCTCAATCTGAGTCTCCTCCTTTTTCTTTAATGTTTTTGCCATCTGTACCGCTTTCTGCAGTTCTGCAGAAAATTCTGAAAATGAATCTGCATCTGCTTTTCCTAATTCTGTCTCCAACACCCGCGCAGCCGAAACAGCTCTCAATACAGCACTTTTTGCCACGCTTGAATGAATACTCTCCTGTCCGTCCAACGCAAGTAATGCATATTGCTGAGATAATGTAAGATCTTTCATACCTGTCTTCCTCTCTTTCCTCTTATTGTTACTGTTCACACGATGTGCGACCAGCAACGCATCTCGCCATTTTAAATCGCCTTTGGCGATGGGGCGAGATGCATTCAAGTCAAAACGCGCATCCTCCGTGTCAATCAGCAGAGTGATTGACACGGGAATGAACAGTAACCTCTTATTCCCTGATCGCCATTTTTGTTTTCTACTTACTACTTACTACTTACTACTTACTACTTAGAAAATATCATACAGTACGCAAACTGTCAAGTTGTTACTATTACTTCTACTGACTTTACCTATTAACACAATAATTCAAGAATGCCAAACTGACCTTTAAGACATTTTCAAGTCTTCAACTATTGAAACGTATACCTTATAATGCTATTATTAATAATTGGCACTTTAAATGAATTTTTAGTAATAACAGGAGAATATATGAACCAAAAAACAGCTTCTGCCCCTGCAGCAGAAAACAAAATGGGAACCATGCCGATTGGCAGACTCTTGTTCAACATGTCCTTACCGATGATGGTTTCCATGCTAGTGCAGGCACTTTATAATATTGTAGACAGTATCTTTGTAGCAAAACTGTCAGAAAATGCTCTTACCGCAGTTTCTCTTGCCTTCCCGTTACAGATGCTGCTCATTGCAGTTGCAACCGGTACCGGCGTTGGTATGAATGCACTTCTTTCCAGAGCACTCGGAGCAAAAAAACTGACGAGGCAAATAAGATTGCATCTAACGCCGCTTTTCTTTATATCATAAGTTATATTGTATTCCTTATCCTTGGCTTTACAGTTGTAAAACCGTTCTATGCAAGCCAGATTGGAAATGCAAACGTTGAGATCATGGAAATGGGAATTGATTATCTGAGCACAGTTATGATCTTCTCTATGGGACTGCTGGCACAGATTTGCTTTGAACGACTGCTCACTTCCACAGGAAGAACCATTTTCAGTATGACTTCCCAGTTATGTGGTGCGATTACGAATATCATCCTTGACCCGATCCTGATCTTTGGTCTGATAGGTTTCCCGAAGATGGGGGTTACAGGTGCTGCCGTGGCTACGGTCATCGGACAGTGTGTCGGAGCACTTGTTTCATTTATATGTAATCATAAATTCAACCCGGATGTAAGGCTTCAGTTCCGTGGTTTTCGTCCGGACGGAAGAATTATCAGAACAATTTATGCAATCGGTATTCCATCTATTATCATGCAGTCGATTGGTTCTGTTATGACATACTCCATGAACCGTATCCTGATCACATTTTCATCCACTGCGACCGCCGTATTCGGAGTGTATTTCAAACTGCAGAGCTTTTTCTTCATGCCTGTCTTCGGTTTGAATAACGGTATCACTCCGATCATTGCATTCAACTACGGTGCGCAGAACAGAAAACGTATGGTCAAGACGATCAAACTCAGTATGGCAACAGCATTTTGCATTATGCTCTTCGGATTCCTTTGCTTTGAATTAGTTCCACAGGTACTTCTTGGAATGTTCAACGCATCTGCTGATATGCTTACGATCGGCGTCCCTGCGCTTCGTATCATCGGTATCCATTACTTACTTGCATGGTTCGGCATCATCTGCGGTACTGTATTCCAGGCGCTTGGAAAGGCCGTGTTCAGTATGATCGTATCCATCATGCGTCAGCTTGTAGTACTGATTCCGGCTGCATATATACTGGCAAAATTTGGTGGGCTTCATGCAGTATGGTGGGCTTTCCTGACTGCTGAGATCATGTCACTGATTGTCTCACTTATCTTTCTGTTCAGAACTAATCGAACGATTATTTCCAAGATCCCGGATGGAAGTGATATTCTATAAAAGGAAAAAGTCATGAAATTTAAGAAAAATTATGGATCTCTTTAATCCTGTTCATCCTGTTTGGCACTGTCTTTTCAGGTTGGATCTTTCATCAAAATACGACCCGTGAATATTTAGTTTTTGACAATACAACCCAGCTTGTGACAACCGAACGATCCGAAGATAATATTCGAATTGAAGATGTCATTCTTCCGGATTCTTTTCAGAATCAACAATCCATTTTGTTCGAGACAACCCATACCCGGGCTGAGGTATTGCTTGATGGAGAGAAAATCTATGAATTTGGAAATGATACTGACACATTAAGATTCATGAAGTCTCCCGGCTCTTGCTGGCATATTGTCGATCTTCCAAAAAACAGTGATGGAAAACACTTGCAGGTCAGGATTATTCCTGTATATTCAGACTACTACGGAAATTCTTTCCATCTTTTTGGAGGGACAAAAGGAGACTGTACCCTGAAGATCCTGAGCAACAGTCTCTGTTCATTGGTTCTAAGCTGCGAAATCTTATCATTAGGAATCATCTGCCTGATTTTATGCTTTTCTATAATGAGGAAAAATGATAAATATTCGTCAGATGAATCCTACATGATTTTCCTGAACCTTGGTGTTTTTTCTCTTTTGATCACACTTTGGACTCTAAAGCAATGTGGTTTTCTGCAGTTTTTAATTCCAGATCCAAGAGCACTTTATTTTATAGACTACTTTACTTTTTTCCTGTTTCCAGTACCTTTTAACTTTATTCTGTATGATATCTGTAAAAGCAAATATCGTAAAGGAGCTGTACACCTGTCCATTCTCTATCTGTGCAATATGGCAGCGGCAGTATTGCTTCAATGTACAGGAGTCATCGATATCTTCCGCATTCTTCCGGTAACTCATCTGATCATGCTGGTGAATGTAATTTATACCGTAACATTGATTCGTTATGAATCTATAAAACTACAAAATGAAGCTGCCAGACATTTTAAATATCCAATGTATCTGGTCATGGCATTTGGTGTTGCAGAACTTATTGCTTACTATATCCAGCATTTCCAGCAAACATCCATCTTCCTCCCATTTGGAACGATGTTGTTTATCCTTTTGCTGGTCTGGATCCAGGTATCACGTTTTTATGATCACTATCTCCAGAAACAAAAGCTGATTTACCTACAGAAACTTGCGGACACGGATCTGCTTACAGATACCATGAATCGAAATGCCTATGAAAAGAAAGTGAATCGTCTTAACGTGCAGAAAGACAAACTTCATACTACCGGTCTTATTCTTTTTGACCTGGATAATCTGAAAATAATTAATGACCGGTTTGGACATGAGAAAGGCGATGAAGCTCTGCAGCTATGTTCTCAGTGCATTAAACAATTCTTTCCTGATAAAGAAAATCTTTTCCGCATTGGTGGAGATGAATTTGCATATTTCTACAATAAGAATAAGGAAAATAATATTGGAGACAAAATTGCTCAATTAAATCAAACTTTAGAATCAACAGAGCATACCTTTAACTATCCATTAAGTATTTCCTCCGGATATGCCTGTTTTCTTCCGGAAATGGACAGCACTTTTAAAGACCTTGCAAAACGAAGTGATCTCAAGCTGTACCGCATAAAACGAAAACGGAAACTTGCATATGCAGGCAGCTCAGAACTTCTGATCAGCAACACACTTATTAATGCAGGAACATCTTCCGAGGAAAAGCAGCAGAAAGAAATCTTCAGCCACACAAAAAATTATCAGGATTTTTCGCTTAAAGAATTATGTAATATCATCGATCTGCTCAGCCCAAGCACAGATGGTTTCCTGTATATGCTGGATTTCAGAACCGACTTTTTCTATATTGCTCCACAAGCTCTGGATCGTTTCTGTCTGCCTGGAAATGAATTCCATAATATGACAAAAGAACTTAAAGAATTCGTATACAAAAAAGATTATCCACTTCTGAAAGAGGAACTAGATGATCTGCTCAACACAGACCGGAACACACATAATATGGATTACCGCTGGCTGGATCTTAACAGGGAACCAGTCTGGATCAACTGCCGTGGCTATATCATACGTGGCGATCAGCAAGAGCCGATCTATCTGATCGGATGTATCAATGAAATTGGTAACCGGCAGAAAGCTGATAATATTACCGGACTTCTCGGAGAGACTTCTTTGGAAAAATATTTCAAAGATTCGGTTTCTACACTTAATAAAGGCTTCTTGATTCATGTCGGAATTGACGGTTTTAAAATGATCAATGAAAACTATGGATGGGATTACGGAGACTACGTTCTTCGAGAAACAGCGTCCTGCATTTTGTCCTGTATCTCGGATAGCCAAAAGGTCTACAAGATAGCATCAGATGAATTTATTATATTAGATACAACATCCTCTGATATGACAACAGCATCTAACCTTTATGACCACATATGCAAGCATATTAATCAGTTTATTGAAGAAAACAACTTTGCTGCGGTATTTACTATTTCTGCCGGTATCCTGCCGCTTCCGGATCTGTCACAGACCGGTTATGCAGAACTTATAAAGCGAACTGACTTTTCGCTGACCATGGCTAAGCAGCATGGAAGAAACTGCTGTTATATATTCCAGGAAGAAGAGTACCAGAATTTCTTACGTATCCGCGAGATCACAAATGAGCTTCATTCAGCAGTAAATCATGGTTTCCGTGGATTCTCAATAATCTTCCAGCCAGTCATGGATATCCGACAGGATAAACTGACCGGAGCAGAGGTGCTGATACGCTTTGCTTCTAAAAAATTTGGACCGATCTCACCTGCTGAGTTCATACCACTTTTAGAGACAAGCGGACTGATTATTCCAACCGGACGCTGGTTCATGCGAGAAGCAATAACTGCCTGCCGGAAAATCCGGATGCAAATTCCTGATTTCAAAGTTAATATTAATGTATCCCAGGTGCAGATCACAAAATCAGATGTTATTACAGACCTTATCAGCGAGATGAACGCTTCTGGTCTTCCACCTGCTGCAATTGTAATTGAACTGACAGAAAGTATTCTGCTCGAAAAAAATGAAAAGGCGCAAAACTTCCTGAAAGAATTAAAACAGACCGGCTTGCAGTTAGCATTGGATGACTTTGGAACCGGTTATTCCAACTTTCATTATCTGAGTGAACTTCACCCTGATATTGTTAAGATTGACCGTGGTTTTACTTCCAAGGCAATCACGGACAAAAAGAAATATTATCTGTTAAATCAGTTTAGTAACATGATTCATAATCTCGGTCTGAAACTTTGTATTGAAGGTATTGAGACAGAAGACGAATTACAGAAAATAAAACTTCTGAAACCGGATTACTGCCAGGGATTCTACTGGGGACGACCGTATTCTTATGATGAGTTCAGGAAATATTTTGTGGATGTGGACAGATAATTACACTATTTAAAAAGAGAAGCCAATTCCCAGGCATTTGGGAAATTGCTTCTCTTTTTTCACTATTAAATTGCCCCGGTATTCTGTATCCGGACATCTCTCCTAGAATTTTCCGCCACCGCCTCCGGCAGTGCTTCCGGAAGATGTTGTATGCGTACTGCTTCCGCCGCCACCACTGGAAGAATCATTTTTCTCTTTTTTGTTTTTGTCATTGTATTATACAGGAATATGTCTCTGCTCTCAGTAAGATTCATACTTCCAGCTTTCACATAATTATTAGCCGCTGCCTGGAAACGTACTGTTTTCAGCTTTGATTTCATAGTTCCAACAACAATCAATGAAAGGACGATACCAGCTACTAATGAAATCGGAATCCAGATCCATGACATTGGTTTTTGTGGTTCATTATCGATATCATAAGGTTCTCCGGTTTTTGCCTGCGTAATAAAATCATCACACTCATCAGCAAATATATCAAATGCTGCCGCAAAATCACCATCAGACAAATCACCCGTCATCTCTTCTCCTATGTACTGGATACCTGCATCCGTAAATGCTGTAATAGCATATCCGTAGGTTGCCATATACCAATCATGATCTTCCATGCTGATCAGAAGTATTGTTCCATCCTTGTCCGGTCCATAACCATAATTATGAGACTCGTAGAATCGTTCCGCATAATCAGATACCGTCAGTCCATCCAGTGTATCGGTTGTGGCAACCGTCACATCTACATTCTGTCGCGTACTGATCTCATCTAACTTACTGGTTAACAGCTCCCTCTCATCTGTGGACAGAAGCCCAGCATTGTCGATGACACGAGGATATTCATTCGCAAATCCTTCTGTTTCCTCCGCAAAAGCCGGAACTGCAAGACCTAGACAGAGGATGAGGATCGTCATAAACGATAAAATTCTTTTCTTCATTTCCCCACCTCCCTAAAACAGTCCGATCAGGTGCAAAAGCCATGCAGCACCATACGTTACAACTGAGAATACAGCTGCCAGCATCACTGTCCAGCGTGCCGCTGCACCTTTATCTACCGGCAGATCGCCGACAAACTTTCCTGTCTGTCCATTCATTGCAAAGGTGTATTTATTTCCGTTCCATGTCGTATTCAGAAGCCATACCGGATACAGTGCATACTTTGCTTTTCCGCCATGAAATTGTACACTGCTATTGTCTGTTGTTACTGTAGCATAACCTTTTACTGTCTCAGCAAAAGCTTCCTCTGTAGAATGTTTTACACGTTTATTAGCACGTTCAATACTTTGTTCAGCAGTTACGTCATACTTATCTGCCAGATATCCTGCGAGATAAGCAGTCTGGAAATCCACCGCACCTGAAATATTGAATGGCTCGATAGATTCCATCAGATCATCTGCCATCTTTGTGGATCCATCTACCGGAACATTCTCAAAACCAATACTTCCACCCCGGTGAACCATAAAATGACTTGTCTCAGTATAATCATAATCACTGTCACTCCACATGCGTACCTTTGTTGCCCGGTAGCGGACTGTGGCATCTACATTTGTATCAAAAAGCCAGAATGGAACGTAAATACCTTTGATCTCATCAATATGATTCTGATCCTTGAAGATCTTTGGCAGAAGACGTTTTCCGGTCAGATGTTTCTTCAATCCTTCTTTTGCTGCCTTTTTATCTAATTTGAACGGGATCACCAGATCCGGTTTTAACGCTCCCGCAAATTGTCCCATCATTACAATTGGATTATCACAGAATGGACAGGATGTTGCTGCCATGTTGGCGTCTCCGACAATCTCGCCTCCACAGGATTTACACACATATGTGCGTAAACCATCTGTTTCACCTTCCTGCCATTCACTGCCTGCGGAAGTATCCCACTCCATATCATCTGTCTGTTCATTCTGCAGCTCTGCATCATAACCTTTGAGGGCATCCATCTCGAACTCAGTATCACAGTACGGACACTTCATCTTCTGAATCTTACTGTCAAAGGCAATTGCACCGCCACAGCAAGGACATTTATATTCCTGCAAGCCTGCCATAACTCATTCTCCTTTCTTCCGTGCCGGGCTTCCGGCAGTTATTTTCCAACCGATGGTCATCCGTTACTGTATGTCGTTCTCGTCAAAGATATCTCCACACTCCGGACAGAATCTTGGCGGATTCTTCGGATCTTCCGGTTCCCATCCGCACTTATCACAACGGTAAAGCGGTGCGCCTGCCGGCTTCTTTGCTCCACAGTTCGTACAGAATTTGCCTTTGTTTACTGCGCCACAGGAACACGTCCAGCCTTCGTCCTCTGCCGGTCTCTTAGAACCGCATTCCGGACAGAAGTTGCCTGTCACCGTAGCTCCGCAAGAGCATTTCCATGCGCCCGGTTCTGGTTTCGGTTCCGGTTTCTTTGCTCCACAGTTCGGACAGAAATTACCTGTTACTGTAGTACCACATGCACATTTCCATCCGCCTGCTGCCGGAGCTGCCTGCTGCTGTGCTGCCTGCTGAGCCTGCTGTTGCTGTCCCATAGCGAAAAGATTCTGTGCATTCATTCCACCACCTGCAGCGTTCATTGCCATACCCATGCCCATGAATCCTGTCATAGCTCCTGCCTCGTTGCCTGCTGCGGTCTTCATCGCATCTGCCTGAGCACCGACAAGTGTAGCTGCTGCCATTGTAGGATCACGCATGATTGCTGTACGCTGTGCCTGTTTGATCAGTTCTGCATCCTCGTCCGGAAGAGTAACTGATCCAAGAGCAATACTGACAACCTTCAGTCCACGAAGAGCACCCCACTTCTCTGAAAGTGCAGTATTCATGGCATTTTCAAGATCTGTGTTGTGTGTTACAATCTGGTTTGGACGAAGTTCCATCTCTGACAGACGACCAAATGCCGGCTGCAGGGCTGAGATAAATTCTGTCTTAAGAGTACTGTCAAGTTCTTCACGGGAATACTCCTGTTCTACATTTCCACATACATTTGAGTAGAACAACAGTGGATCAACAATCTTATAAGAATATACACCTGAACAACGGATTGATACGTCAATATCCAATCCGATCTTGGAGTCTACTACACGGAACGGAACCGGATTCGCTGTACCGAAACGATTTTCCAGAATTTCCTTTGTATTAAAGTAATAAATTCTCTGATCCTTACCTGTATCTCCACCATAAGTAAAACGCTTGCCTACGGTTTTAAATGTCTCTTTAATGCTCTCACCGAGATTGCCCGAAAAAATAGATGGTTCTGTTGAGGTATCATATGTAAATTCACCAGGCTCTGCACAAACTTCTACAACCTTCCCCTGTTCTACAATGATCATACACTGTCCATCAGCCACGGCAATACCGGAACCGTTAGAAATGATATTGTCATTTCCTTTTGTATTAGAAGAACGACCTGTCGTTCTCTTCTGTCCCTTTGTAACAAGCACTTCTTTCGGCATAGATTCGCAATAGAAAAACTCCTTCCATTGATCCGCTAATGTTCCACCGAGTGCACCCATACCTGCTTTAATAAGTCCCATATTGACTCCTCCTTTTCCGACTTAGAATCTGTCTGCATTTTTAAATTCCATAGACATATCCAATGTGTTCTTTCCTTTTATTGTATTATAACAAAAAAGAAAGAATCTGTCTGTCCTCAAAAATTAGATTAGCTGCTTTTTACACAAAAAGCAGCTAGTCTATTTTCCAGACTAGCTGCTCCTGTTGAATTCTTTTATTAGTTTTGTTCTGTCTCCGAGATTTCTAATTTCTTCTTCTGAAATTCCATATTAGACAGTAAAATGTTCATTGCAAAACCTACAAGCAAAGCCCATCCGGAACCTTTGAATGCAAGCACTGCTGCCATTACTCCGGCAATACTTTTATCTGTACTCGTCTTACAATAATCCATACCGATTCTTGCACATACATATGCCTGGAATAGCAAAGTAATCGCAGAACCCACACCCATGATTGGTTTCATGAATGACACGATCGGCACTAAAATAACACTGATGAATGTTGCCATACGGAAAGAACTCATTCCACCGATCAGAGATTTCATTGCTTTC
>ENA-OUNH01000382-OUNH01000382.1-human-gut-metagenome-genome-assembly--contig:-NODE-382-length-13985-cov-5.743542_pt1 | contig 13985 bp, 16 predicted proteins | sample MGYA00242806_ERZ504814 | MGnify/ENA primary metagenome ERZ504814 (study PRJEB26092, sample SAMD00036389) | human gut metagenome | host: Homo sapiens | study: EMG produced TPA metagenomics assembly of...
AATTAACGCCTATGGAGAGTACAGGAACTTGTGAGTAGTACATGAATTGATTCGTTACAAAAGCATACTCGTTGAAGTAGGAATGAAACATAAAGGTTTATAACTTTTTATAAGTTTTCGGTAACGGTGTGCATAGTTGGGAAAGTATGAGTGATGAGGAATTATTGAGAAGTGCGGGATTATATGGAAAGGACAGAGCGACAGGAGAAAGTGGATATAATCTGGCAGCAGTTATGTTATTGGGAAATGATTGCAAATACATTGATTCATAGAGAATTTACGAGTTCATATACAGCTAAATTTGTAATAGAAAAAGATAGGATGTATACAGAAAATGCGAATCGGTCATCAGGAGATGGAATTATTACACCTGATAATATGGAACCAAATCCAAAGAATCCGATTATTGCATCATTTTTTAGAAATATAGGATGGTCAGATCGATTAGGTTCAGGAGTGAGAAATATATTTAAATATTCAAAGTATTACTCTGGAAAAGAACCAGAATTCATTGAAGGGGATGTATTTAGGCTTATTGTGCCATTAAATGAAGATTATTCATATGATAATGTAAAAAACGGCGATAAAAAAACGGCGATAAAAAGATTTCAAAAAAGACAATACAAAATTATAAAAAAATACTTGAATTTATGGAAGAGGGTAAAGAATATACGATTCAGGATTTTTGTAATTTATTAAATTTAAAACCCTCCAGAACGAAAGAATTATTAAAAGCTTTGACACAAGATATAGAACAAATAGGCAATAATAAAAATCGAAAATACAGATTAAAATAAAAGGCTATGGGGAGGAAACCTACAAATGCAATCAGCATATATTCATTTATATCTGATCATGATCAACGTTATAACATTTGCATTGTATGGACTAGACAAATGGAGAGCGATGACAAGACAGTGGAGGGTCAGAGAGAAAAAATTGATCATACTTGCACTGATCGGAGGCTCCATTGGAGCAATGATCGGTATGACAATATTTCATCATAAGACAAGAAAATGGTATTTTAGATTAGGGATACCTTTGATTTTGGGCATTCAGGTGTCGTTGATACTTTGTTTTTATGATATGATGTAAGTAAGCAAAGAAGAATTGGGAAGAAGTTTAAGAGACCCAAAAGCAAAGGAAGATTAGAGATATGAAGCAAAACAAATGGAAGCATTTAAAATTTGAAAAATATGTTTTTGTGTTATTATTGACGATCGAGCTTATTATGTCATTTACTTTTTTAGGATTCATTCATATTGATCCAATTTCACTTACAACAGCATATATCCCGATCGTAGTTGCGGGATGTTTGCTTGGACCTTTGGAATCGACACTGATCGGATTGGTATTTGGACTAGCAAGTATGTATAAGGCATCAGCACTTTATGTTGTATCAGATGATAAGATATTTTCGCCGCTATATAGTGGCAATCCAATAGGAAGCATTTTACTAAGTGTTGGGTCAAGAGTTCTGTTTGGCTTTGTGATCGGATATCTGTTTTCCATCATAAAAGGACGAAAGTATGAGAAAATAGGAATCTGGATTCTTTCTTTGATCTCACAGTGGATACATGCTTTCTTAGTGTTCACTGTTATGGGAGCCTGTTTTCCACAACTTGGCTATACTGGAATGTCAACATTTCATATGGGGATCAATGATGCACTTATTGCACTATGTTGTCTTTTCTGGGTAGAGGTGGCATATAAGATTTATCACAAGGAACGCATTCAAAAATACAAGGATGCGGTAAATCAATCTTTGGATGATCCATATCTGTCTTCTAAGATAGTCGCTATATCATCAGGGATCAGTTTTTTTGATTATTTGTATAGCGATATTTTCTACTGGATATTTTGCAAATCGGTCTACATGTATGTTGAAACAGCACAGAGTTCATGTAACAAGAACAATAGAGATTGATCTGCTACATTTACAGGTACAGTTTTTGATCGCAATGCTTGCATTGGATTTTATCTTAATATTGACGATGCTTATGATCTACCAATATATGAAGTATCGGGAATATCAAGGGGAGATTGATTTCCTTACTGGGGTGATGGGAAGAAGACTGTTTTTGCAGCATTGCCAAAATATTCAAAGTGATCAGAGGATTCAGGGCCATCAAGGATGGTTTTTATTCTTGGATGTGGATTGGTTTAAGCAGATCAATGATAAACTGGGACATATAGCAGGAGATGAAACCTTAAAGAAATTTGCGATGTTTTTAAAAGAACAATTTGAGCCATATGGAGCAGTCGGAAGAGTTGGTGGAGATGAGTTTGCTGTGATGATCGAAGAAGAGATGAGCCAGGAAGTGTTAGAAAAGGAACTGGAACAATTCTTTCAAAATATCTCAGGAATTCAGAAGGAAGTTACAGTAAGCTGCAGTATTGGAGTATATCGTTTTACATATCCAAAAACGATCAAGGAACTTCTGACAAAGACCGATGAGATCTTATATGAAGCTAAAGCAAATGGAAGAGGCTGTTTTGTTATTAGATAAAGTCTAAGAAGGTGGTGTTGGCAATGAACAATATGAAATTACCAGTAGGAATTTCTGATTTTCATAAATTAAGACAAAATGAATATTATTATGTAGATAAAACGAATTTGATCAAAGAATTACTGGAATCAAGAATCGCAGAAGTTACATTGATCACGAGACCAAGACGCTTTGGAAAGACGATCGGCATGAGTATGTTGGCGTATTTCTTTGATATACGAAAAGACAGCAGAAAACTATTTGAAGATTTGAAGATCTCAAGAGATATAGAATTATGTCAAAAATGGATGAATCAGTATCCAACATTATTTATTTCCTTCAAAGATGTGGATGGATTGAATTTTCAATCAGCTATGAAGATGTTAAGAAATCAGATTTCATGGATCTGCAATGAGCATGATTATTTATCAGATAGCGATAAGATAAATGAGAATGATAAAAAGATCTTTTTAAAGTTACAAGATATAAGTGAAGAAAATTTATCAGAAGACCTGATAAAAATCAGTGTGGCTACCATCATAAGAATGATGAATGCGCATTACGGAAAGCCGGTTATTTTATTATTGGATGAATATGATGTACCATTAGCGAAAGCAAGCAGCAATGGATACTATAAAGAAATGCTGGATGTGATGAAAACGATGATGAGTACATCTCTAAAAGATAATTCTCATCTTCAGTTCGCAGTAGTTACAGGTTGCTTGAAAATTGCAAAGGAAAGTATATTTACAGGAACCAATAATTTTATCTCAGATACGATCATAGCAACACATTTAAATGAATATTTTGGATTTACCGATCAGGAAGTAAAAGATATCTTAAAAGATATTGGACTGCAAGAGCATTTTAAAGAAATCAAAGAATGGTATGATGGGTATAATTTTGGAAAGATCGATGTATATTGTCCATGGGATGTTATGAACTATGTAAGAGATCTACGGATCGATCCAGACATGAAGCCAGCAAGTTACTGGAAGAATACAAGTGATAATGCGATCATACGATCTTTCATAGACTACGCAGGCAGCGGAATTCAAAAAAGATGGAAAAATTGATGGCAGGAGACACGATTGATCAGAAAATAGAAGAAAATCTTACGTATGATTATTTACATTCGTCAGAAGAGAATTTTTGGAGTATTTTGTATTTAACAGGATATCTGACAAGAGATAAGGAAGAGAAGGAAAGTGCAGATGGAAAGATTACATTGAAGATTCCAAACAAAGAGATACGAGAGATTTTTGAGACAACAGTACAGGATTGGTTTAGTGATACAGCGAAACTACAAGATCGAAAGCATTTATTTGATGCAGTATGGAACGGTGATGAGCAGACTTTGACACAGGAGATCAGCAGGTTATTGCGAATAACGATCAGTTATCATGATTATAGAGAAGATTTTTATCATACATTTCTTGCAGGAATATTTGCTGGGGCTGGATATAGTGTTGAATCGAATAAAGAACATGGAGAAGGTCGAAGTGATCTTGTTATTTTTAATGAATGTGAAGGAAAGGTTGCAGTTTTTGAAGCGAAATATTCAAAAGAAGTGAAGAAATTAGAAGAGGATTGCGAAAAAGCTATTCAGCAGATCGATCATAGGATGTATGCAAAGGAATTTGAGGATAGTTATGATGAGGTGATCTGCTATGGGATTTCTTTTTACAAGAAACGGTGTGTTGTAAAAAGAGATGTAAAGTAGTAGTTCAGAAAATATGAGGAAAGGAATGAAAAAGAGAATCATCAGCAAAATATTAACATTACTGGTCGCATTCAGTATGGTATTTACGTTACTGCCAGTGAACAACAAAATAGTACATGCTGGGGATGGCAAAGTAAATATTGGAGATTATATTTACCTTGGAACTTATCAGGGTAAGAAGATAAAATGGAGATGCATCGGAGAGGATTCAAATGGGAAATTGATGCTGAGTGATCAAATCCTGTGTAAGAAGAGTTATGATGCAAAATATTCCGGGTATAAAAACCGCATCAGGGCTGAAAGAGGATCCAATCGCTGGACAGAATCAGCCTTGAGACATTGGATGAATTCTGCCGGAGAGGTTGATTGGAGCAATCGATCTGTACCTTCCGCAGCAAATCTTGATGGAGAGGATGCTTATGATGAAGAACAGGGATTTTTATCTTCTTTTACTGATTCAGAGCTTCAGTGTGTAAAGACGGTCACACAGAAAACATATTTGAATAATCTGGATGCAGACAAAGCAGATGGAGGATCTTCCAAATTTGATTTTGATGCAAATGGATACCATCGTAAGCTGTTTGAAACTTTAGCAGAGGCAACCGATAAATGGTATGAGAATACAACGGATCAGTTCTTCTTGATAGGACCAGAGCAGCTGTTGATGGGAACCAATAATATTGGTTTGGATTATATGGCTCCAGACGATTCCTACTGGCTAAGACTGCCTTGTAACACAGGACAATCTTACGAAAATGTAGCACGATCAATAGGAGCAAACAGAATCACACATGCAAGAGCAAATAATTCGAATCATGGAGTAAGAGCCGCATTTTATCTGGATGAAGATCAATTCCATGGAGAAGTGATCGAAGGAGGAATGTCCAGTTATTTTAAAACAGGTAAGGATACGAATCAGTTTAAGCATATAGGGATGAGAGCTTTCATTTCAAATCCTGTATATCTAAATAAATTGGTGAAGCAGTGTAGTGATTTTCAGAGTAAATGGAGAATGATCACGTATTTTCATGGAGAACATACAGGTGTATGCCATGGGATCGCTTTGAGTATGTGTTATGGAAACCAAGGTTATATTGATTTTGATGATATTACAAGTGGCGCACATGATTATTGGACGCTGGGAAGCCCATATGAGAATTCCAAAATGAAAGACATGATCTTATATTATCAGATGACACAGTGTCTGGACAGTGGAAGATCAACGTATGGAATCAGTAAAAATTCAGGTTGGGGAAATGGAGATCTGGAAACTTTTCTTAAGAAATTTGTAGCAGAAGCCCAGTATGCAAAAAGAGTGAAAAAACCATTTGTTTTCTCCTTCATGATACCAGAGGGCGGACATAGTGTTGTTGTTTGTGGTTATAAGAAGGACACGGATGGAAATCATGAGATTACGATCTATGATGAAAATTCTTATCACCCTGGAAGTTATGGGGGATACCTGACAATGAAAGTCTCTTCTGATTTCAAGAGCTTCCATTTTGCAGATTCAAATTCAAGATTTGATGATGTATGTGTAGAAGATCTGTGGACGAATCTGAACTATTATGGAGTTGATAAAATATATAATGGCGGGATTCAGACCTTAAAAATGAAAAGCAGGATGGCGGCATCAGCATATCAGGAAGATGATCAGGATCAGACGACGATTCAGATATCAGCAAATAAGCGATTACGATTACAAAATGCAGAAGGAAAGTATCTCGAATACGATGGAAACAATTACACAGGAGATATGAAAGTTTATTCCTGCGAACAAAGCGATTGGGAAAGTGAGCATCCAATCTGGAATCTTAGAGTGGCGGCAAGCAATTCATTTGAATTGACGAAAGCAGAGGAAGGCTGCCAGTTCCTTTGTGATGATAACAACAAGGGATATGCAGTAACCGCCGATGGAGCAGACAAAGTAACGATCACTTCTGGGAAGATCAAAGTGGAAGGAGATAATTATAATCTGTCAGCTGCGATGCAATCCAAGAATTCCGAGGAAGGAATTGTAGAGGTCAATGCCAAAGTGCAGGGAAACAGTACGATTTTAGATAACAACACAAACACATCCATTCAATTTGATGATAAGGGAAATAACGTTAAGGTAACAAAATATGTTGATTTTTCAGCAGATATCGTTAATGAGAAAGAAGAAGTCAAAGGTTCTGATTTTGTGGTAGAAGAACTTGATAAGAAAGATCCTGAAATCCCAGACCAGGGAGAAGATAATAAAGGGAATGGCAATGAAAGTGACAATAATTTCACTGAGAATAACGCACAAAGTAAACCAGAAGTAATCAAACCCAATATCGTAAAACCATTAAAATTAAAGAAACAGATAATAAAAATAGCAAAAATAAAAACTTTCAAGGCAAAAAAATTAAAACGTAAAAAGGCAACATTTAACCTAAAAGCGAGATCTTTGGGGAAAGCAAAACTGACCTATAAAGTGACTAAATATCCAAAGAAAGCAAAAAAATGTATGATCGTAACTAAGAGTGGAAAAGTTACATTAAAGAAGAAAGCCAAGAAAGGAACATACAAGATCCGGATCACGGCAGCAAAAACATCGAAGTATCAGAAAGCGGTGAAATATGTGACGGTTAAGGTAAAATAATGATAGAAAAAGAAATATTCAGCAATACGTGAATATTTCTTTTTTTCTATGATACAATATTTGCAAATGTATGATTGGGAGGCAGCAAAATATGAAATATAATCTTCCAGAGAGAGTTATAAGAGACATTTCGACATTTGCAAAAAAACATTCAGTTGAGAAAGTTATCTTATTTGGCTCTCGTGCAAGAGGAACAAATACGGAGAGAAGTGATATAGACATTGCTGTCTATGGTGGAGACTTTGATTCTTTTTACTGGGATATTAAGGAGAAAGTACATTCTCTTTTAATGTTTGATGTTGTGGAAATAGATGCAGGAATTTCAGAAGAATTGAGGAAAGAAATAAAAAAGGATGGTGTAGTGATTTATGAAAAAGCTTGAAAATTTTTCGAATTGCTTAAATGTATTGAAAAATGCAGATTTTGATTTAGCAGATAATAATGACATATACAGAACAGGTGTGATCGGGCAGTTCAATCTTACAATTGAACTTGCATGGAAAGCTTTACAGGAAATCAAAGAAAACTAGAAGAAACAAAGGAAGATTGGAAAAATAAAAAGCAAGAGTGTTGACAAGATCGCAGGATTTTTACAAAGAAAACAAGGGTGGGAGATATCACGAACAATATCCTTGGAAGATAATAATACTGATTTATCAAGTTATTTCAGAGTAGATAAGAAGAAAGTATTATGTTATACTAAATTTACTAAGTGATCAATTAGTAATTGAGTAATTAGTAATTAGACGATTAGGAGACAGCTACTTAAGTCCCAGGGGTCTTAAGAAATCGGCATATAAAATAAATTGCAACATTAAACACAATTATTAAAAATATTCCAAACAAAATACACATTTAACGTATAAAATGGAAATAGCATATATTAAAATTTGGTGGAAAATAACTTAATGAATAATTGGCAATAATGTTGACAAAATAAAAATATGCGAATATAATAGTAGCATAAGATTAGGTCAGGAAGCGTACGGCGCCCTGGCCATTTTGTTTAGGAGATACAAAAGAATGAAAGAGTATAAGACGTTTAATCAACAACTAACTATACTGCGTAATAGAGGTTTGATTGTTCCAACAGATGGAAAACCTAAACGTTTTTTGGAACAGGAAAATTATTATAATGTCATAAATGGATATAAAGATTTGTTTTTACTTAAGGATACACATGGAAAACCTGTTGAGCCAGAAACATATTTGTCCAATGCGCATTTTAATGAGTTAAAAACATTATTTTTGTTTGATAGGGAATTAAGATTTTTATTTTTGAAATACTTACTTATTTTTGAAAATTCGTTTAAAACGGTTATTTCACATGAATTTTCAAGAAAATATCCAAAAGCTAATTCATATTTGGATATTGCGAATTATAGAGAAGACGATCCGAAAGGCGTATTGAAACAAATTTCTATTCTTACCAAGACTATACATGATAACGTTGGTGCTAAAGGAGCAATAAAACATTATATTGAGGATCATGGTTCTGTTCCGTTATGGGTTTTAGTTAATTATCTTACAATAGGAAATCTTTCATATTTGTATGGTGCATTAAAAGATTCAGAAAAAATATTATCGCAAAATATTATGCTGAAAAATATATGAAACAATATAAAAATTCCAAGATACTTAGGATAAATAGTAAGGATATGGAATCGGCATTAAAGATATTTAATTTAGTAAGAAATCAGTGTGCACATGACGAACGTCTTTATAATTCTGATTATAAAAATATACGTGTATCTAACATAGCTAATTATTTAGAAATTACAAATTATAATAATAGACGTATTGTTGTTGCAATATTATATCTTAAGATATTGCTTAATAAAGATTACTATAAGAAATTTCATTCAGAGTTGAATGCGATTTTTAAACAATATAAAAATGGATTTAAAACAGTAAGTTTTGAGGATATTCTTAATATTATGGGGATAGATTTATTGGAATTAGATAAATTAAAAATTAATAAAAACAGTCTCCATATTTGTATTCTATGTGTAACATACAATAGTTGAAAAATATTAAAAAGTTGGTTACAAGAAAAAAGAAATTGTGATTTTTGTAGTTGGCCAACTGTAGATTTCGAGTATATGATAAAAATAGGGGATTTTTTAACAGAAGGTAATGTGATTATGCTTCATAAACATCTCGATAAATCGGTGTTGTAGAAGTCCTTTTACCTTCTGTTAATAAATACAAAAATCATCAACCAATACCGTATAACATACATACTGTATAGTGGTTTGAATCACGTAAATTATTTGAATATTATAAAAAGAGATCATGTGTCAGCAACCGTACGGACACGTCTGCACTTAGCGAGTGGATGGTCGTTAGACCATTCAGGAGCTTAGTACAGTTACGTGGGAGTCCGAACGCGAGTGGGTTGCAGACACATGATCTCTTTTTATAATATTCCACCAATAATTTCCGTCTTCAAACTACAATCACAATTTCATTGCACGTATAGAGTTTATTACGCATAGCATTGCAACTCCGCTATCTGCGAACACAGCCATCCACATATTTGCGAATCCAAGCAGTCCAAGGATCATTACTAATGCCTTGATCGCCAATGCAAATACAACATTCTGCCAAGCGATCTTACAAGCTTTTTTGCCGATAGAGATTGCCTGTGGAATTGCTTCAACGTTTGAGGTCATGAATACAACATCTGCTGCTTCGATCGCAGCATCAGCACCGCTTCCCATGGCAGCACCGCAATCAGCACCAGCTAATACAGGGGCATCGTTGATACCGTCACCAACAAACATAACAGCTCCATGTTTGCTTCTCTGTTCCTGAAGTTTGGCAAGTTTTTCATCAGGAAGAAGTCTTGAGTAAACTTCGTCAATTCCAGTTTCTTTTGCAATCGCATTTGCAGTTGTTTCGGAATCTCCAGTTAACATAACCGTGTGAAGATTCTGTGCTTTTAAGGAAGCAATGGCGGATTTCGCATCGTCTTTTAATGTATCTGCAATAACGATCGCACCAATTAACACACCATCTTTTGCAAGAAAAACTTCAGTTCCATAAGAAGTTGTTTCTGGATAGTCTCCAGTTACATGATACTGCGCCATCAATTTTTTATTGCCAGCTAAGATTTCTGAGTTATCAATTGTGATAACAGAACCATGTCCAGCGATTTCTTTTGCGTTTTCAGGTGTTTTATAAGTTACATTTTCATCTTTGGCAGCTTCCATGATACTCTTTCCGATTGGATGAGTAGAAGATTCTTCGCAGGAAGCAGCAAGTGATAATATTTCATGTCTGGTTGCATTTCCGAGAGGGATCACATCCTGAACTTTGAAGTTTCCTTTTGTGATCGTTCCAGTCTTATCCATGACAACAGAAGTAATATCTTTTAATGTTTCAAGTGCAGCCCCGCCTTTAAATAAGATACCGATCTTAGATCCAGCCCCGATTCCAGAGAAGAATGCAAGAGGTACACTTAATACAAGGGCACAAGGACAGCTGATTACAAGGAAAGTTAAAGCTGTGTATATCCAGTGTGTCCAGTTTCTTGTCACTAAAGAAGGAATGATCGCAGTTGCAAGGGCAAGAAGTACGACAAATGGAGTATATACACGAGAAAACGTGTGATAAAACGATCCATCTTTGGTTTGCTTGCGGCTGCATTTTCTACGGAATCCATGATTCTTGTGACCATAGATTCTTCCAGTACTTTTTCTACCTTGATCTTAATAACACCAGAAGTATTTAAACATCCAGAAGTTACATCTGTTCCGACAGAGGCAGAAACAGGAATAGGTTCTCCGGTAACAGGAGAAGTATCGATCATCGTTTCCCCATCTGTGATGATACCATCTAATGGAATACGGTCACCAGGACGTACTAATAAGATATCTCCGATTTCAGCTTCTTCGGCATCAATTACAGTGACATCTCCATGATCATCAACAAGGTTGACAACTTCAGGTCGCATATCAATGACATCCATGATCTGGGAACGGCTTCGTTCCACAGCTTTTTCTTCAAATAATTCACCAATACGATAAAACATCATAACACCGACCGCTTCCGCAAATTCTCCGACGCCGAAAGCACCGATCGTTGCGATACTCATTAAGAAGTTTTCATCAAAAAACTGACCTTTAGAGATATTTTTAAGAGCGGTCCATACGATCTTAATTCCTAAGATTAAATATGCAAGGATAAAACATACCATACTGTATACAGGCTTGGAAGATTCCAATGCTTTTCCGGCAATAAATAAAACGATACCAACACCAAGTTCCCAGAATTCTCTGTTATCTTCAGAATTCTCTTTGGCTTTTTTCGCTTCTTTTTGTGCACGGACAGTATTTTCACGGACAACGACTTTGACATCTGGTTCGATAGAAGTACAAATATCTTGAATCTGAGGCAATAATGTTTTGGCATCATCAGACCATACACGTAACTGTTTTGTTGCAAATGTCAGATTGACGGCTTCAACACCGGGAAGATGAGAAATCTGTTCTTCCATTTTACCTGCACAATGAGCACAGCCTAATTTCTCGACAATAAATACGGTTGCCTGACCATTTCCTTCACGATTTGCAGCAGCTGCAATTGATTCATCATCGTCATCATCACAGCAGCCACAATCGCAGTGGTCATCATGATGGTGATGATGTTTGTGGTGTTCATGTTCTTCATGATCGTGTTCACACCCGCAGTCGCAGTGGTCATCATGATGGTGATGATGTTCGAGGTGCTCATGTTCATTATGGTTGTGATCACATCCACAGTCACAGTGTTCATCGTGATGGTGATGATGTTCATGACTTTCATGAGAATCTTCTTCTACATGTTTTCTCCGTTTAGATGATTTTTTCGTAACTTCCGTCACAATAACATCCGGTTCAATATCCGTACAAATCTTTTGAATCTCAGGAAGCAGATCTTCACGAGAAGTTTCAACATACATTTTTTTCATAGGAAATGAAAGATTTACACTTTCAACATCAGGAAGTTTCCCGATTTTTTCTTCCATTTTACCTGCACAATGAGCACAGCCAAGATTCTCAAACTCATAAGTCTTCTTCATAAATACCCCTCCTTTCAAATACAGTCTTTAACAGATCAGATACAAGCTCTCCGTCAGCAGTGTCTGCGATCGTATAATGAACTTCTTTCCCAATTCGTCTGCTTGTGATCACACCTAATTGCTTCAAAGAGCGAAGATGATGAGACACTGCTGGTGGGCTCATCTCAATCGCTTCTGCGATATTTCTAACACAGACTTCACGGTGGTATAAAAGATACAAAATACGAAGTCTGGTACTGTCACTTAACAGACCAAATAAACTGGCAGTTTCAATGGCAAATTCTTCTGGTGGAAGAACATGTTTTAATTCTGTAACATCACATCCATGACCATGAATATCCATAGAAGCAATGTTATATTTCTCCGTTTTATCCATAGAAATCTCCTTTTTGTAAGATTAAATGATTGCTTAATTGTTTATGTTTTAAATATAATACTTTTAAATATTGATGTCAACAGAAATGAGAAAAATAGTTAATAGAAGTATTGTTTGGTGTAATATTGGAACTATACATAATAGTTTTTCCTAACTAGAAATTAAAAAATATAGGATAATCAAAAAAATATGATATACTAAAAACTACTTATACGAATTTATTAGATCAAAAAATCACATTTCGATAAAAGCAAAGATAAACAAAAACAGAAAAGGAAGTGTATCATGGAAGAGTTAAAGAACATCAAAGTAGCCCTCCTTGGTTCTGGAACTGTCGGAACAGGAGTATACAAACTGATCGAACGCCAGAGAGAAGAATTACCTCACAAAGTTGGTGCAGGTCTGACTGTCAGCAAAGTTCTAGTTAGAGACAAGAACAAGAAGAGAGAAGGAATTGACCCTTCTGTATTAACTGACCAGTGGGAAGACATTATCACAGATGATGAGATTCAGATCGTAGTGGAAGTTATGGGGGGAATCGAACCAGCCCGTACTTATATTACAGAAGCTCTTCAGGCAGGTAAGAATGTTGTCACAGCGAACAAAGACTTAATGGCAGTGCATGGTGGTGAATTATTAGATATCGCTTCCCATAATGGATGTGACTTATTATTTGAAGCATCTGTTGCAGGTGGAATTCCAATTATCCGTCCATTAAAACAGTGTCTGGCAGGAAACTATATTTCAGAAGCAATGGGTATTGTCAATGGAACAACAAACTTCATTCTGACAAAGATGACACACGAAGGAATGGAATTTGATGAAGCTTTGGCACTCGCAACAGAATTAGGATATGCAGAAGCAGATCCAACAGCTGATATCGAAGGATATGATGCAGGACGTAAGATGGCGATCATGGCATCCATTGCGTTTAACTCTAGAGTCACATTTGATGATGTATACACAGAAGGAATCACAAATATCACAGCAAAAGATATCAAATATGCAGAAGCAATGGGATGTACGATCAAATTGTTAGGGGTAGCAAAGAACACAGAATCTGGAATTGAAGTACGTGTTCATCCAATGCTGATTCCAAGTGATCATCCATTGGCAACTGTCAATGATTCATTTAACGCAGTTTTTGTACATGGAGATGCAGTTGACGATGCAATGTTCTATGGAAGAGGAGCAGGAGAATTCCCAACAGCAAGTGCAGTTATGGGAGATATCATTGATGTCGCACGTAATATTCAGTTCTATTGCACAGGAAGAATCCATTGTACATGCTACAAAGACCTTCCAATCAAGAAGATCACAGAGATTGAAAGCAAATATTTCATGAGATTGTTAGTTGATGACAAACCAGGAGTTCTTGCTCGAATCGCAGATACATTAGGAAAGAATCAAGTAAGTATCGCACAGGTGATTCAGAAGAACAAGGTTAATGATATGGCAGAATTAGTTGTTATCACGGATCTTGTACTGGAGCAGAACTTTGCAGATGCTTTGGTTGAGATTAAGGGAATGGAACATACTCGTGAGATTTCTACAGTAATCAGAGTGTATTAAATTTTAATTGTAGTTGGCCAACTGTAGATTTTGAGTATATGATAAAAATAAATAAACGATCGGAAGAGCAGCTAGAGAATTTTCCTCACGTTTTTTACAGATCGCTGATCCGCCGGCTTTCCTTGCGTAACTCG
>ENA-OUNH01000383-OUNH01000383.1-human-gut-metagenome-genome-assembly--contig:-NODE-383-length-13955-cov-3.456176_pt1 | contig 13955 bp, 15 predicted proteins | sample MGYA00242806_ERZ504814 | MGnify/ENA primary metagenome ERZ504814 (study PRJEB26092, sample SAMD00036389) | human gut metagenome | host: Homo sapiens | study: EMG produced TPA metagenomics assembly of...
ACTTTTCTATAATTATCCAAACAACTGCCATCTCAACATGATTTCCTTCCAGACGTTGAAGCCCAGATTGCGGAGAATAAGCATGCTCATAGACATACGGGCACATTTCCTCTACTGACTGGGAGATTCCTGATACATTCTTAACCCACAAAGCGTCACCAGGAATCAGCGTTCCATCTTCCTCTCTTTCATTTCCACTCATAGCAGCTTTAAAATAGCCTGGAGTCATCCCGTTCTCTTTTATCTTTTTTATAATCAATCCTGTAACGTATGTTTTACCAACATCCGTACCTGTACCGGTTACAAATATCCCTTTTCCCATTGCATTCTCCTTTTTTCTTGCATACTTTAGGCAAAGTATATACTTACTCGCAACTAATTGTCAACCTTTTTTATTTAATGGTTGACAATTAGTTGCTTATTGTATACAATAGCTTTGCTTTTAATCTCTCTCAATGGGAAATGGCAGAAATATTTTAAACAAAAGGATGGGAAAACTATGAATACTACAGAAGAATCAAAAGAAAGAATTTTATCCAATCATTTTTTTAGCGTCAAAAATCTGACTATGGACGGCATGTGGGTTGTTCTGCTGTTCATCTCGGGCTTATTTAAAATCCCATCACCCATTCCAGGAACTGAATTTCAATTATCAGCCCCATTAGCCATAAGCATCGGAAGAATCAGAGGATTTCTACATTATCTTACCATCGGCATCATTGCCAGCATTATTGGGATGATATTAGGTCTTCAGACTATATACAATGTCATTATCGCAATGGTGTACCGTATTGTAGCCGGTCTTATCTTAACAGTATTAAAAAAGGACCCACTGGCCCTCATTATTGCTGGTCCTGCCGGAACGTTTGCAGCCAGACTGGTATTGGCAACAATCTTGGGTGTTGCCTGGCAGCCTTTAGTAGTAAGCGCAGCTCCTGGAATGATCTTTACTGCAATAACTGCCCCTGTTCTGACTTCAATTCTAAAAAGAGTCCTTAAGACAATTTCCTAAAACACCAACTCAGGAGCATCTATTTTAACAGCGAGATACAGGTCTTTCCCATATCTCGCTGTCTTTAGACGATTCTTTGCTTTAGCCTGATCCTCATAGTTCCAGCAAATCTTCATTCTTGCATCCAAGCGCCCTGCTCAATCGCAACACATCAATTGCTCTGGTCTGATTGATATCTCTCTGTCTTTGCTCAAAGAGTTGTATCTGCCGCACAGATACTCCTGACAGTTCTGCCAGTTCTCGCTGTGATAGTCCCGCCAAATCACGAATTCGTTTCAGATTTGTCTCCGGATAATGTTGGTTCCATAATTCATCCAACCGCTCCACGAAATGTGCCAAATCCATCTCGTGGTATACTTCATACATATTTCGAATTTCCGTCATTGATACCGCCCTGTAGATGCGTGAAAATGTTCTTCCTCGATACCACTGATAATAGGCCAATGCCCAGCCACTCCAATATTCTGGTGATTTATCCAAATACATCTCATCTGGGTACTCTTCCATTACTAACCCAGAATCCCGAATCACTTCTTTGACTAACTCACACCCTGTTTTTCCGGCTACATAAGTAGGATTTCCAATTTCAAATTGCCGTGACACAGTTGAAACCAGAAACATTTCAAAAAATTTATCAATATCCATATCATATGTGTTCACTGCGAAATCCAACATATCTCCCAATATTCGTTGGGCTGACGTAAGATAATCATCTGAATAAGCGTGTATCACCATTTTCCATACCCTCCCTCATGATGTCCAGCATGAATAACTCATGAATATCTGCACTTTCTTTTTTACGTCTTCTATATTCTCGTCTTGCTTCACGCTCGCGCTCCGCTTTCTTGATATAATATATTTCCGCATCTACATTTTCATAATTCTGAAAATAAATCGTCTCAAAAGCTTTCGGACTTTTTAATACAATCTGCTCGCCCAATTTACCTAACCACATCGCCTCAGATAATTTTTCCAACGAAATTACTCCCGAAACAAAATCCTGGGCAAACGAAAAGTATGAATCATCTGCACGATATCCTACAACAATATCATATGGAGTAATATCTATCAGGAAATGCTCTTTTTATGTATTTTTTTTGCCTCTTCTGCAATACTTCCATTCTGCCAGTACGTTCTATTATCTGCAAGAATAGCAAGCCAATTCAATATGTGGTATTTTGAATCATTCAGATTCAATACTTTTAATCCTTCCATTTCCAATTCATAAATATTCACATATCCATTTTTTTGCTTTGCACATGCCCACTCTCTTGCTAATTCTATATTTTCTGTACAATAAAAACCTCTTCCGTAATCATTGTGTCTGGCACCCTTCCCGAACTCTGGTTTTTCAATTAAGAATTCTGATCCATGATATAATATTTTTTCATACCAGCTCCTCCTTATGTATTAAGTATATCGCTACAGCGATATACTTGCAAGAGATTTTGAGTCAGTGTACTCCTTACAGGAAACTCGCAAAAATATTTATGATATCGTTTTTTCAGGAGATAATGCTTTTACATCTGTCCGGTTTATTTTGTGTGTAACGCACAAAGTGAATTGACTTTTTTGTACGCAAGAATAAAATAAAAGCGTTGATTTTGCATTTTATTGACTGTATTCTGACCGGATGCTATGATTTGTGCGTAAAGAACAAATAGCAACCTAACAGTAATGATATTATTTCAAATCATTACTGTTAATAAGAAAAGAGGAATACGGTATGAAGGGTTCAAAATTATTTAAGAATGTTAGGCTAAAAGGTCAAAAAGAACTTGTTTCTATATTAGTTGAAGATGGAATTTCAAGAAAATCGCAGCAGATATACCACAGGAAAAAACTGTGGGATGTGAGGAAGTAGATTTAAATGGACAACTGGTGGTTCCACCGTATGTAGATCCGCATTTGCATCTTGATTATGTATTTACGGCAAGCCTTGGTGAGGAAAACGGATCGGGAACTCTTTTTGAAGGAATCCAGCGTTGGAGTGAATCAAAAGGAAATATGACTGTTGCACAGATGAAGGAACGTATTTACAGTGGAATAAGAAAAGAGATGCTGCATGGTGTTCAGGCTATCCGAACACATATTGATGTGACAGATCCAACATTTACGGGTCTTAAAGCTGCACTTGAAGTAAGAGATGAAGTAAAAGATATCCTTGATCTGCAGATTGTTGCATTTCCTCAGGAAGGAATGTACGCATACAAGGACGGTGACAAACTTGTAGAGGAAGGACTTAAGATGGGGGCTGACTGTGTTGGTGCGATACCTCATTTTGAGCTGGCTCGAGAGTTCGGTGAAAAGTCGATCCACAAGACAATCGAACTGGCTGTCAAATATAATAAACTTATTGATGTACATTGTGATGAGACAGACGATACACAGAGCCGCTTTTTGGAGCTGTTGAATGCATTGGCACTTATGGAAGGTATAGGCACAAGAACTACAGCCAGCCACACATGTTCCTTTGGTTCGGCAGATAATAGTTATGCATTCCGGATGATGAAGCTTTTCAAAAAATCAGGCATCAATTTCATCTCCTGTCCTACTGAGAATGTATATCTTGAAGGACGTCAGGATACCTATCCGAAGAGACGAGGAATCACAAGAGTAAAGGAACTTTATGACAACGGAATCAATGTCTGTTTTGCACAGGATTCCATGTCGGATCCTTGGTATCCTCTTGGAAATGGAAATATGATGATGATACTCGATCACGGAATCCATCTGGCACAGATGATGTCACCTGAAGAGATTACGAATGTTCTTGATCTTGTGACAACGAACGGAGCTGTGACCATGAATATTACAGATCACTACGGAATTGAGGAAAATAAGCCTGCAAACTTTATCGTGCTTGATGCAAAATCAGAATTTGAAGCAATATGTGAAAGAGCAGGAATCACTGCTTCTGTCAGACACGGTGAATTTTTGTTTAAAAAAATTCCTGCAAAGGTAACAGGAGCTATCGACCTGCTGAAATAAAGGTGGGAAAACAATGTTTCAGTGCAAGGATCTTCTATCACTTACGACAATGTCGCAGGCAGATGTAATAGCCGGATCAGGTGGCATGGAAAAGGGCATACGCTGGTCTTACAAGGCAGAGAATATTAATTTTCCGCTTTTCACCATACCTTGGAATGTGCCACTTTTAGACTTTTTCGAGGAACTCGGACACGCTATATCATATCTGGATGACAGAAAAGATATAGAGGACAGTCTGCTTGCAGAGATTATTTTTGGAAACTCTATCAATACATCCAGTATCGAACAAAAATGCAGGCAAATGGGAAATGATCCGAGAATGTTAGAACAGGTCTTCGTGTTACATCTATGCAAAAAAAGTTCGGAAGAGACATGCAATGACTTGAATCAAGGGATTACAAATGACAAGATAAGAAACTTTGCACAGACTCTAAAAGAATATTTTTCCGAATGTGATTATCCTGCAATCATTTCCTGCTATGGTGACAGGATCATAGGTTTTATAAAAGACTGTACAGATGATCGCAAGAAGATAATAAAAATTTTTGAACAATTTGGTGAGTTTTTGCAAAATGACCTGAACGGAATTGAATACACTCTCAACATAGGTGAAAAATGTGAAAGCATATCCAAATTACAAAAGAGCTTTCATGAGACATCTAAAACAAACTCCGTATTGGAGCATATTAACAGGAAAAATGAAATCATCTTCTATGATGAGATGGGATTTTACCGTATGCTGATGTCGTATGAAAATACTGCGCCAATGCAGCGATTTGCGGATGAAGTGCTTGATCCTATCATACAGTACGAGAAGAAAGCTCATACACAGTTAATGGAGACGATGCGGGCCTATTTCGAGTGTGACTGCAATCTGCAGAGGACAGCTGATAAGCTGTTTTCGCATAAGAACACTGTAAAGTACAGATTACAGAGAGTAGAACAGCTTACAGGAAAGAGTTTTGCGAACAGATTCCAGAGTCAGGAGCTATACAATGCACTGATGATATATTATTTTCTTGAGTGAAGAGATCTTCCGTGGAGAGTCTCTTTCAATAAATGATACATGGAGCTTGGATAAGCAAATATCCATTTGGTATTTCGTCTTATAAATATGCCGTACGGCGAAATCGTTTGTTTTGAATAAATAAGCCGTACGGCAAAAATACTTGTTTTAAGTATATTTATTAGCCGTCCGTAATTGCATTAAATGACTTTTCCTCTAATGGAAGGCCAATAGAAATGGCTCGATGCTCAGGATTCTTTAAATAGGTAGCATCATCTTATCCTCGTCGCTCTACCAATAAATCTAATCCCAAAATATTAAATCAGCCGTATTGTTTTTTCAATTTCTGCTGTAGGTTTTCCGCGTTCCACATCAGAAATAAAAGTGATCGAAAGGCCTGTGAATTCAGACAAATATGCTTGTGTATAATTTAATTCTTTTCTTCTTTCTCGGATTGCTTAACCTAATGATTTTGAATCTGTAGTTTTCATAATCCTTCCCCTTGACTGCGTTCTCGCTCTATCTTCCCTCAAGAACCTCTTTCGCTGTCTTTGCATCAAACAGCCAGCGCATCCCGTCTAGTATAAACTAAATGTTTAAATATATACGTAAAAGCCCTAAGATTAGAATATGTACTGGATAAAAGAAATAGTTTAACCATTTATATTGTTTGCCTCTTTCACCGTTATAGGTTAGAGTCATGCCAAACCTATAAATGAGTAAAGTTCTTTTATAATTGATATATATCCCAGGCCAGCACCAAGGAGAGGTTTATCATAGAATATATAAAAGAGATAGGCAACGACTATTGCGTGATAATCATAATCAAGACTTAGCTCTATAGATAGAAACCCAAAAAATGCTACAATCAGGATTGATAAAGCATACCAAAGATATTTATTGCTGATTTTATCTTTAAGAATGTCAATAATCCAAATTGTAATAAGGCATAGCGCTAAGGTAAACATTATATTGTTCCAATATGGAGAGAAACATGTTTTTGATGTAAACAAATCAAAAGGCACTTCTGATATTACACCAAAAATTAAAAGCATAATCAGATATTTCATTCTGTTGCTAGTTTTGAAAAATCCCTCTACAAGAAAAAAAACAAACAGAGGGAATGCAATTCTGCCCAAAATAGAAAATAGATTGGACAAATATAATAGAAAACCTTGTCCATTTAAATAAGGTGTTATTAAAGCGTTATTAACATGATCTATTAGCATAGATGCAAATGCCAAATACTTTAGTTGTGATCCATTGAAGATCTGGAGCTTCTTTAATTTTGTCTGGTTGAACCTTGTATCCATAATATCCCCCTCTAATAATTAAATGTTACTTTATACTATGTGCAAATCGTCACTGTCGCAAGTAGCTAAAAACTCATATATGCGCATCTCTTTTTCAATCTTCCCCTGCTCCATCAGCTTCTTATAGCTCTCTGCCATTACCAAAAATCTATTCATTTTCACGCTGTCTTTCTCGGCACTCAATGCCTTTTGCATCTAGATAAGTTCGTTCTGTATCTGGGCTATCTACACCAACAGAGCTTTGTTCTCGTCAGATAACCGTTCAGATATTCAATACTGACACGCTCTCCCGTGCGGTAGGCTCTGGCTTGCGTACCGTACTTGTCATTGATACTGCCAATCATTCTGAACCCTTGATTTATGGACTGATACTGTCTCGTTCTTTCCACATACGTTCTGGTCCTATGTCAAGATTTAGTACAAGTTAAAATGAGGTTTTCCTCATCTTAACTTACTAAGGTTAATTCGTCCCGCTGGAACTTATAATACAGTTCTTCGTATTCATTCGGCGACATGTAATCGCAATGACTATGAATTCACTTTGTATTATAAAATGCTTCCAAATATTCGAATACCAGTCGATATGCATGATCGTAATCACGAATTTTAAAACGATTCAACCATTCGCGCTTAATCAAAGAATGGAACGATTGAGACTGTGAGAAAAAGTCTCCAAATAAGATAAGCCAGTGTTACAGAGACTCGTGTTACAAGACTGATATACTCGCAACACCGGCTTAGATTTTCTGTTATTTATTTGTTTTAACTTTTCTAAAATAGTCAATACGTCTGGCTGAGTCGGAGTAAACTTTACTCCTCTCTTCAACATTTTAAGAACCTTCTTCGCTTTATGCTCGATTGTTCTGGCTACATGTTCACTTGTTACCATTAAATGATTTCCCGCAATAGTGTATTCTCACTCTATATATTTTTCTATAATAGGAAACATATCTTGTATGAGAAATGCACTTTCTCGACTATCATCTAATTTTACAATATGTATAATATCACACGGCTTTCCTGCTTTTTCTTTATTCTCAACAATTTTTTTGTATTTATCTATTCTGCTTGATAATGGTATCATCCAAAATATTCCCGTATCAGAATCCTCGAAGCAATAATAATGAGGTCTGTTTCCTGCCTTATTTCCTTTAAGATATGGATCAGGCATGTCCGTAAAAAATTATCTTTTATAATATAGAATCCCGTCTTTTTCATTATCTTGTCCTCATTATAATGTATATAGAAAAATCCTCCGCCTTACGGCGAAGGAGTAAACTTTCAACCCAACCATTTTTATACCGCATATTGGTCAGCGGTAAACTTTCGACCCAACCACTTATATACCGCATATTGGTCAGCGGTAAGCTTTCTTTGTACACATATTCTAACAAGTACAAAGAGAAAAGTCAAGATGGCTTCCCACTATTATTTTATGCAGATTCATCTTCAAATATTCCATCATTTCTTATACGTCCAATGAACCAATATATTTACCATTATACTTGTTAGATTTCTTTTTGTCTTTAAGACTTGATAATCGGAGATATATTATACTGCCATGTTTTATGTAAATGTTATAAATGCGAATTGTTGGGCACATGCTCGGAGATTCTTTTCAGATGCAGTAAAGATTGCTGATAAAAAAATTGTTTCTAAAGAAACGGTCGAGAATGCTTTTACAAGTTACCTCTCGACCGTCATTTTTTCTAATTCATACTGTCTAGCGATTTCTGTAACATCTCTTTATATGCTTTGCGCACATTCGAAGGGCCTTCAATCATAATTTTCCCAGCTGCTCCAAATACCCATCGATAGAAAGTTGGACTCACGCAGACTTTAACTTTTATCCGGAATTTTTCCTCACCTACGCTTTGAGTCTTAATTTTCATACCAAACTTATCAACCACAGACTTCATAATACAGTTGTCGCATAGCAATGTTACATCAATTGCTTCATCTGTAGAAAACATACGAAAGACCTCCGTTGTATATTTTGCAACATTATATTCTATTGGCTTCTCAACAGCCTTCTCCGACAGCATCTCCGGCTGTTTTTTTATACGGTCTACTCTATAAGTACGAACAGCTTCCCTCTCATCACAGTAACCTATCAGATAGTAATAGTCGCCATCCCAAATTAAATCAAATGGACTGACAGTATATGGCTTTCCATCGTTCCTGAGCACTTCCTTCTTCTTACCATTGAGTTCAGAATAATAGAAGGAAATCTTCACGCCGGCATTGATCGCCTCATTGATGGCATCCACTATGTAATAGCCCTTTTCATTCTCTGTCTTCACACGGCCGGTGATATGCACAGATCTCTTTAACTTATCTGCATTGTTCTCACTGGTCAAAGAGAGTAGCTTTTTAATCAGGCTCTCACTCTTCTTCTCTGTTATGAACTTGGAAGACTGCACTGCATCGATCAGAAGCTTTAACTCCGGCACGGAGAACTTGCGGTCTGCCAGGTAGTATTCCCAGGCACGCTTACGTTCTCCGATAATCTCAAAGCCAGCCGCACGAAGCAAGTCAATATCCTTAGGCACAGTGGTTCTATGCACAAGAATATTGTGCTGCTCCATCATGCGGTCAGTGATCTGCTTTGTAGAAAGGGTATGATCCTCATCGGTCTGTGTCAGAAGCATCTGATAGAGATACAGAATACGAAGTCTAGTATCGTTGTCTTCTACCTTTGGTTCAATCACCATTTCTGCTTTGTTTGCCTGATCAGCTAAAATGACATCAGCAATTACCTGAGCAGCAAGCTTTGATCCAAGCTCATTTGGATGACAGCCATCCTCAGCAAAGATATCCTGCTTAGCTACTTCCTCATAGAAGCGTTTGCCTACATCGGCAATCAAGGCCTCATTCCGATCGGCAGCCTCATGATAAGCATCATACATTTTCTGATACATCTCATCATAGTCCATGCCGAAGGATTCCAGCTGCTTGCCGCCCTTCTGATAAGCCCAGGTTGCATACAGAACCGGTACTGCTCCATTGGAACGAATCCGCTCGCACAACAGTGCAGTGTTCTTCAGGAAGCTTTCCCTCGAAGTAATTGGGCCGTTGCTCATCTCCTGAAGAATTACATAGTCCCACTTCTCATTCTCCAAAGCCGCCTGCGTCATTCCTCCCATCTTGGTATCAGGATTCAACTGCTCGGCAAGACGCGCTCCACCGCGGGTGTGCTGAACCACTTCGGCATCTATTAAATTGGCCAGGGTTTTTGGCATGTTGTTTGCAAAAGTAAAACTATTGCCAAGCATTAAGATTCGCATTAAATACCTCTTTCTAGATTCTATTATTTGTTTCTAATACATATAACTCATTTCCATCTATAATCTTGTTCTGTTTGATCACTTTATACAACAGACTGAAACTGTATCAATGGGCATATTTGTCGGCGTAGCTCTTGCCATTGATTCAAATTGAAGGCTGTGGTAAGTAAATGCAATTGTATAAATCCTGCAATGTTTATTATTACAAGATATGTCATAAATGGACTCAATCCACGCATCGTTCTTTTTCCTATTTCGACTTATTGCTTCGATATGTATGATATGTAATCACCACCTCAACATCTGCACGATATTCCTTTCCAGAAGCAAACTTCCCATCATCATTCACGGTTACAGATTTTACTTTCCCATCATCAGTTATCCATCCCGTAATAATGTCATATTCTACTTCAAGTGTTATATTTTCAAAGCCTGCTTCTTCAAATTTTCCCATCACATCTTGATAGTTTGCACCTTTAGCTTCTTTCGATGACATTGGCACTGAATATTTTTCAAGTGTATGATACGTAATCAATACCGGGAAGTTGGATGGATATTTAGAAATTGAAGTAAATTTATCGAAGATGCCTATTTTCACTGTATCTACTTTATTCTCTTCCGCAATATCTTTCAGTGACAAATCCGCAATTTCATTTGTTAAAATATTACTAAAACCCTCTTTCTCAAAAGCAGAAATTACTTCCTCGTAGCTTTCTCCACGTAATTCTGTCGAAGAAAAACCCACTGGTGTAAGAAGCTTGATTTCGTAATATCCAATGCCTATAAGAGCCGCAGCAATAAGGAATAATATGCCTAAAAAACGAAGCTTCCTATTTGCTTTCTTTTCTGTTTTTTGCTTAACCTTATTATCAGAATAGACATGAGAACCCCAATTATGACTTTCGTTGTTTCTCGTTCTTGCTGAATCACTCGACGTATTTGAATATGAATAATGCTGGTTCTCAGAATCGGAATATTCGAATAAATTACCACTATTATTTGAAGACTCTTCTTCTCTCTCCTCATACTCATCATAGTAATCATGATACAAGTGGGCTCCGCACTCTGTACATTCCCAGTTTTCATCATCCTCATTAAATCCTCATTGAATGTCCAATGGCGCATCGCACCTCGGACAAATATGCTTGATAATTGTATACTCATCATCACTATAAGAATGATGTAAATGAGCTCCACAAGAAGAACACTCCCAATCATCATCATATTTATTGAAGCCTGGCTGAAAATCTAGTGCAACTCCACAATTTGGACATGAAAACTCTATCTGTTCTTCGCTCACGATATCATCCTCTGAAATTCGGTTATGATGCCCACATTCAGTACATGTCCAGGATCCATAACTATCCGAGAATCCGCACTGACGATTAAGAAGAGCCCCACAACTATCACAATACCAAGCTATTCCTTCAAACGAATCTCCGTTATAAACATCATCATCCACAAGGAGCTCACCACACTCTGTACATCGCCATATCCCACCATCAGGGGCAAATCCATATTGATCATTCAGAATAGCACCGCAGTTCGGACAAAAGTATTCGTCCATCTATTTCACCCCTTTAACTTAAGAATACTCATTCTTTATTTTTTCTTGAAATTGCCATTTTTTTTAAAGAATTGCACCTCCGATTGAAACTACTGCCGATCCAATTCCCGCCACACAATTGCCTGCTTTATTCACACAATCTGAACAAATTCCAAGTTTACTTTTTCCAACAATTATTCTCTTGCAAAATTTGCACTTTTTCTCATTTATCTTTTCCATAATCATTCCTCCCTGTTCTATCCTTGGTTTAACACCTACTCAGCATATTTTTCAATCCAATTTTCTCCATCATATTCGTTAATCTGTTTTTCTAGCCTTGTAAGATAATCTTGCAACCTGCTATCCTCTTCACTGGCATACCAGACATTTGCTCGTCCAAAACCATAAGCCCAACCACTTGATTTTCTTGGAACTTCCCATTGGACTTTTCTTGATCTGATTCCTGTAGGAAGCAAAACACAATCCGACGATTTGGCTATTGCATTATAATATTGTATATCTTCAGGAGCAAACACCGCCTCTTGATAATGTCTATAAACGGTAGCATGCTTGTACCAGCCAACAACTGTTGTAAACTTATGTGCCGGATGTTTTGCGCAGTATACAACAAGTACATCATCTACTGATTCTTCTTTTTTACACAGCTCACAACCTGCAATATTCTCTATCCGCATTTGATTGACATCTTTCCCATTATGTGATTTTGTCTCGAAAAATCCCAAACAATATAAACATTCCCAGCCCTCCATATTCACCGGTGTGAAATTATACTTTTCATGTGCATCTCCGGTCTCATTGACAAAACTTCCGCCATTTACTGGAATATCTCTTCCATCTTCGTTTCCCCGGTATTCTTTCATCCATGCTATATTGCAAAAAGTATTCTCATATCATCAGCCCTCTTTTCCTTTTGAAAACGGACTCAAATCAATAAATAATTCCTTCAATCCGCTTGTATCTTTAAATTCCCTGAACAAATATTCCAGAAGCTCTTCCTGCCTTGCCTGACCTAATGTAAGCCGGTAAAGAGATAAAATCTTTATCAGCCTTTCATAATTCACCTCGTCCTTACTCATCGGATACATTGGCACGAGTCTCTCTATCTTTACACTCTGATCTTTCCCAAAACACCAGAATGGTACAAGTTCTGATTGATCATCCTGCTTTTCCGCTTTTGCTGCTTCAAACATTTCTTTCCAAATGTCACGCTTATACTCCATTCCGACTGCCTTACCATATTTATCGGCAACATTCTGTCTGATTGCCAGACACTTAAATCTGTTAATTCTGCCTTCTCTCTGCTCAAGATCAATCGGATTTCCAGGAAGATTCCAGTGCATAATCACACGACAGTAATTATGAAAATCAAGCCCTTCCTGCCCGATAGATGTTGTAGCAAGCACGAACGGACGCATTGGTGAATTAAATGCATTTCTAATGTTTTCTTTACGCATGACTACCTTGGAATTATCTCCCGCATCCTTTGTAAATCCTACCGCATAACTTGACCTGATTCGACACCCGTCACTTTTCTTGTCAGCTCCGTTAATACGCTTTTTGAAATCAGGATAAGTATCAGCGATATAGGTAGCGGTATGTATTTTCAATGAATCCATCATCATACCATGAACGATTTGATACTGATTATCCTCTGACTGAAACCCCGCCGTTTCCTTCAACATATGGATATACTCGTCAATCATTGCCTGAAAACAGCCATCCTTACAGTATTTAAGTACATTCTGCCAATGAGAATTATCATCCCTGCATCTGCCGTAGGCAAGGTCAATGATAGCTGTTGACTCCGGTAAATTAAAATTATTCACAAACACTTTTGCCAGTGATGTTGCTCTGGCTGTGCTTCTTCCATTTGAACGAAAAATGCATATTGCCGGCGATCCTAATACCATATTTACCAATGTTTCCAGAAGATCATCCGGCTTTCTTCCAAGATAAATTTCTTCCGGTGCATCAAGATAACTTCTCAGCTTATCAATATGGGCAATAAATCCTTTATTTCTTTTATCCTTCGAACTGCTTCTAACCTCAGATGTTGTATCTTCTTCATCAACATTCATTTCCCACACAATATCGTCTATCCAATTTTTTGCATAAATGACTCCATCCATGAGCATCGGTGCGAGATAATACCATCTGGCATCCTCCTTATTGCTAGACGAATCACCATACTTTTCATTGATTACTGCAAGCTTCTTTTTCAATTTCAGCCGTACCGATTTTTCTATAACTTCCAATGATTCATGATTATTCAATGACTCAATTGGTAAATACATATCCGAAAGTGTCTTAGATGGATAAAGCAGTGCAAATAGGCTCATGCCTCTTACTTCTCCATTTGAGACATTAAACCTCAGTCTTGCCACTGGGTATCTTCTCGAACCTTCCGCAAAATAACCTGTATTCTTCTTATCCTGGTTCTTTATCTGATGTACCAATTTTCCAACTGTAAGTCTTTCCGCCTCATAGGAAACCATAGCACCAATCATTCGTGGAACCATCTCCCATGCAGAAAAAACAAGTATTTTTGAAAACCCTTTGCTGTTTTTATATGCTCCCTGCATCTCATAATATGGCATTGATGGTGGAATCCACAGGTATTTTTCCGCCCACCAATAAATGCCTTTTCTTTCAATGCTTCAAGCCTTGCATTAGTTTTCGGCAGTTCATCATATTTATTATTTTGTTACGATTCAGCCACAAAAGATTCTGTTCTCTTTTCATTTCCAAATTCATCGGGATGTTTCGTATAATATTTTTC
>ENA-OUNH01000384-OUNH01000384.1-human-gut-metagenome-genome-assembly--contig:-NODE-384-length-13931-cov-4.336352_pt1 | contig 13931 bp, 12 predicted proteins | sample MGYA00242806_ERZ504814 | MGnify/ENA primary metagenome ERZ504814 (study PRJEB26092, sample SAMD00036389) | human gut metagenome | host: Homo sapiens | study: EMG produced TPA metagenomics assembly of...
GGCTTCGGCTGGATGCAGAAGCTCGGCCCCAACATGGTGTCGATCTTCATCATCTTCGCGTTGCTGTACTGGGTTGGCATGGCGCGTATCGTCCGCTCTCAGGTCCTGACGCTGAAGGAGAGCGAGTATGTCACCGCAGCCCGCGCACTCGGCGCGTCCGGCGGCCGCATCATCAAGAAGCATCTGCTGACGAACTGCATGGGCACCCTGATCGTCACCACCACTCTGCAGATCCCGTCCTCCATCTTTACCGAGAGCTACCTGAGCTTCCTCGGTCTGGGCGTTGCGGCGCCCATGCCGTCTTTGGGCTCGCTTGCAACCGATGCCGTCAAGGGCATGAACACCTACCCCATGCTGCTGATCGCGCCCGCGCTGATGATCAGCATCATGATCCTTGTGTTCAACCTGTTCGGCGATGGTCTGCGCGATGCCTTTGACCCGAAACTGAAGAGCTAAAGGAAGGGAGGAAGAATCATGAGCGAAAAAATTCTTGAGATCAAGGACGAACGCCTGTCCTTCTTCACCCCCGCCGGTGAGGTCAAGGCGCTGAACGGCGTTTCCTTCAGCATGAATCAGGGCGATGTGCTGGGCATTGTCGGCGAGTCCGGCTCCGGCAAATCGGTCACGGCCTACTCCATTATGGGCCTGACCGCCTACCCCGGCCGTCTGGTCGGCGGTACGGTGTGGTTCAACGGCCACCAGATCGACAAGATGACCGAGAAGGAATTCCGCAAGATTCGCGGCAATGAGGTTTCGATCATCTTTCAGGACCCGATGACGAGCCTGAACCCGGTGTACACCATCGGCAACCAGATCGTTGAGGTCATCCTGCTGCACACCAAAAAAACCAAGCAGGAAGCTTGGGCCCGCGCCAAGGAGCTGCTGGAGCTGGTCGGCATCAACGAGCCGGAGCGCCGCCTGAAGCAGTACCCGCATGAGCTGTCCGGCGGTATGCGCCAGCGCGTGATGATCGCCATTGCACTGGCCTGCGAGCCGAAGCTGCTGATCGCCGACGAGCCGACCACCGCGCTGGACGTTACGATCCAAGCGCAGATTTTGGAGCTGATGAACGACCTGCGCCACAAGCTGGGTATGTCGATCATCATGATTACCCATGACCTCGGTGTTGTCGCCCAGATGTGCGAGAAGATCGCCGTCATGTACGCCGGCCACATCGTTGAGTACGGCACGACCGATGAGATCTTCTACAACCCGCAGCATGAGTACACCAAGGGCCTGATCAACTCCATCCCCAAGCTGAACGCCGAGGAGAAGGAGCGTCTGGTGCCCATTGAGGGCCAGCCCGTTGACCTGCTGAACCCGCCGGCCGGCTGCCCCTTTGCACCCCGCTGCAAGAACTGCATGAAGATCTGCCTGAACAAGATGCCGCCCAAGACCGAGCTGAGCGACACCCACTATACCCACTGCTGGCTGCGCCAGAAGGAAGAATTTGAGAAAGGAGGCAAGGCCGAATGAGTGAGCAGAAGAATCTGGTCGAGGTACAGCACCTGCAGCAGTATTTCCCTGCCGGCGGTATGGGCAAGAACAAGCAGTATGTGCAGGCTGTCGATGATGTAAGCTTTGCCATCCGCAAGGGCGAGACCCTGGGTCTGGTCGGCGAGTCCGGCTGCGGCAAGACCACCACCGGCCGCACCCTGCTGCGTTTGTATGAGCCTACCGACGGCACCATCATCTATGACGGCAAGGTGCTGTTTGACAAGAAAAAGAAGATCGCGGTGGACATGCTGCCCTACCGCCGCCGTATGCAGATTGTGTTCCAAGACCCCTACGCGAGCCTTGACCCCCGCATGACGATCGGCGACATTGTGGGCGAGGGCATCGACATCCACCACCTGTGCGCCAACGCCAAGGAGCGCCACGACAAGATCATCTCCCTGCTGGAGCGTGTCGGCCTGAACAGTGAGCATGCCAACCGCTACCCGCACGAGTTCTCGGGCGGTCAGCGCCAGCGTGTCGGCATCGCCCGTGCGCTGGCTGTGGACCCGGAGTTCATCGTCTGCGATGAGCCGGTCTCCGCGCTGGATGTCTCGATTCAGGCGCAGGTCGTCAATATGTTTGAGGATCTGCAGCAGGAGATGGGGCTGACCTACCTCTTTATCGCGCATGACCTGAGCGTTGTCAAGCATATCTCCAACCGCATCGGCGTTATGTATCTGGGCAAGCTGGTCGAGCTGGCCGACAGCTTTGAGCTGATCGCCCACAGCGTCCACCCCTACACCCGCAGCCTGATCTCGGCCATTCCGGTGGCGGACCCCGTGACGGCCCGCCAGAGCCACCGCATTGTGCTGCAGGGCGATGTGCCCAGCCCGCTGAACCCGCCGAGCGGCTGCCGCTTCCGCACCCGCTGCCCCTACGCCGATGAGCGCTGCGCCGCCGAGGTGCCCGAGTTCAAGGAGGTTTCCAGCGGCCACTGGGCGGCCTGCCACCATCTGGATAAGGTGAAGTAAAATTCTGTCCGCCGACTGACTTCACTCAGCTTGCAGCTTATACTTATACAGGGCGGCTCACCGCGGCCGCCTTGTGTTTTTGCCAAAAATGTGCGCGGAAGAGAGACATTCATCTGTGTGCCACAGAATTGTATGCGAGTGAAAGACAAACGGATTTTCTATCAAAACAGTTACAAAATTTACAGAACACTTGCAAATGCCGCTTTAGAGTGGTAAAGTATAAATATTCACTCCGCAGGGGGCAGCGCCCCCGAGGGGGTTGGGTATAAAGTATAATGAATTTGGAGGGTATTTCACATGAAGATGAAGAACGTTGCTGCCGTGGCTATGGCCGGCTGCATGGCTGCTTCTCTCGCTGCCTGCGGCGGCTCTGCCAGCTCCGCAGCCTCCACCGAGACCAGCACCGCAGCATCCACCGAGGCTGCCACCGGCGAAGAGAGCACTGGCGTTGCCAGCGGCTTTACTGTCCAGCTCGGTTCCAACCCCGAGACGCTGGACCCCGCGCTGAACAACGCAATCGACGGCGCCAACACGCTGATCACCGTCTTTGAGCCGCTGCTGCTCATTGATGAGAACAACGAGGTCATCCCCGGTCAGGCTGAGAGCTACACTGTCAGCGAGGACGGCCTGACCTGGACCTTCACGATGCGTGACGGCCTGAAGTGGAGCGATGGCTCCGACCTGACCGCGAAGGACTTTGAGTACTCCTTCAAGCGTCTGGCCGCGCCCGACACCGCTGCCCCCTATGCCGAGACTGTTGTCGGCATGATCGACGGCTACGCCGATGCCACCGGCAACCCCGATAAACAGGGCAACATGACCACCGAGCCTGACTTCGACGCCCTGAATGTCGTTGCCAGCGAGGACGGCAAGACCCTGACCGTCACCCTGAGCTACCCCTGCGCTTACTTTGACAAGCTGGCTGCCTTTGCCGCCATGAGCCCTGTGCAGCAGGCTACGGTTGAGGCCAACGGCGATGCATGGTGCACCGAGCCTGACACCTACATCTGCAACGGCCCCTACTGCATCTCTGAGTGGGTCCCCTCTGAGCGCATCGTGCTTGCCAAGAACCCGAACTATGTCGGCGGCTGGGATTCCTCCAAGATCGTTTCCGACACCATCACCCTGCTCCTGCTCGAGGATTCCAGCGCCTCCTACACCGCTTACAACAGCGGTGAGGCACAGCTCATCAAGGATGTTCCCACCGATGAGATCCCCAGCCTGACCAAGGCTGAGGACGGCGGCGACTTCTATGTTGACACCATCCTGAGTACCTACTACCTCTCCCCTGAACGACCAGAAGGAGCCGTTCAACGATGTCAATGTCCGTAAGGCGCTGAGCCTGGCCATCGACCGTGACTATGTTGCCAACACCATCATGCAGGGCACCTACACCCCCGCCTACAACATCGTTGGCCCCGGCATCGTCGATGAGAACGGCATGTTCTACGACAACGCCAACGGCGGCAAGACCTACATCAGCGAAGACTACGAGGCCAACCTCGAGGCTGCCAAGCAGGCTCTGGCCGATGCCGGCTACCCCAACGGCGAAGGCTTCCCCGTCATCGAGTACAGCACCAACGATGCCGGTTACCACACCCCCGTTGCTGAGTATCTGCAGCAGGCTTGGGCGAGCTGGGCATCACCGTGAACATCAACAAGGTCGAGTGGGCCAGCTTCACCCCGATGCGCCGCGCCGGTGACTATGACGCTTCCCGTAACGGCTGGGTCATGGACTACAACGATCCCTCCAACATGCTCGAGCTGTTCACCACCGGCAACGGCAACAACGATGGTAAGTATTCCAGTGCTGACTTCGATGCCGCGATCGAGGCTTCCAAGGTTGCTGACAAGAGCGTCCACTTCCAGAAGCTGCATGAGGCTGAGGACATCCTGATGAAGGATTACGCCTGCATCCCGGTGGCCTACTACAACGACTTCTGGCTGCAGAGCCCCTCTCTGAAGGGCACCTGGCACAGCCCCTACGGCTACTGGTACCTGCAGTACGGCTATGTTGAGGAGTAATTCCTTATAAAGAAAAGGCACATCCCGCGCTGGGATGTGCCTTTTTTGTTGCGCGGCTTCCCCCTTGGGGGAAGCTGTCAGCGGCTCCGCCCGCTGACTGATGAGGGAAAACCTTACCATTGTCGCCTGCAAGCGGGTTGCCACGGCAAACTTTGCCCCTCATCCGGCCCTGCGGGGCCACCTTCCCCCACAGGGGAAGGCTTGGGACTTACGCGCCTAAGGTTGCCGCCATGACAGCCTTGATCGTGTGCATACGGTTTTCGGCCTCCTGAAAAACGATGGACTGGCGGCTGGTGAACACCTCATCCGTTACTTCCATTTCGGCGCGGCCGAACCGCTCGCCCATTTCCCGGCCAATGGCGGTCTTGTGGTCGTGGTAGGCCGGCAGGCAGTGCATAAAGACGGCGGTGCGCTTGGCCTTGGCCATCAGCGCGGCGTTGACCTGATAGGGGGCCAGCGCGTTGATGCGCTCCTCCCATACGGCGGTCGGCTCGCCCATGCTGACCCACACATCGGTGTAGACGGCATCGGCCCCGGCTGCGGCATCGGTGTCCTCGGTCAGGGTGACGCTGCCGCCGCTCAGGCGGGCAAACTCCTCGCAGCGGGTGACAAGCTCGGGGTTCGGCCAGTAGGCCTTCGGCGCGCAGGCCACAAAATGCAGGCCCATCTTGGCGCAGCCGATCATCAGGCTGTTGCCCATGTTGTAGCGGGCGTCACCCATGTAGACAAGCTTTAGCCCCTGCAGGCTGCCGAAGCGCTCACGCAGGGTCAAAAGGTCGGCCAGAATCTGGGTGGGGTGGTACTCGTTGGTCAGGCCGTTCCACACCGGCACGCGGGCGTGCAGCGCCAGCTCCTCCACGATCGACTGGCCGTAGCCGCGGTACTCGATGCCGTCAAACATGCCGGAAAGCACCTCGGCTGTGTCGGCGATGGATTCCTTTTTGCCAATCTGGCTGCCGGTTGGATCCAGATAGGTCGTGCCCATGCCCAGATCGTGGGCGGCTACCTCAAACGCGCAGCGGGTGCGGGTGGAGGTCTTTTCAAAAATCAGCGCAACATTTTTGCCGCGCAGCGTGTCATGGGGGATGCCGGCCTTCTTTTTAGCCTTCAGCTCGGCTGCCAGCTCCAGCAGGCCGCCGATCTCTGCGGGGGTAAAGTCCAGCAATGTCAAAAAATCATGCCCTACGAGGTCCATATTCATTCTCCTTTTAAAAATTCGTTGATAGTGTATAAATATACATACATTATAGCACATTTTCCGCGGATATGCAAGCGCAGCTTTTTGTGATATAATGATACCATGCAAAAAAACAGCGACCGGCAAGGAGGGGAGCGGTATGGCAAAAATCTACTTTCATGTCGATGTGAACTCGGCGTTTCTTTCCTGGTCGGCGCTCAAGGCCCTGCAGGACGGCGGCACCGTGGACCTGCGCACCATCCCGGCGGTAGTCGGCGGCGATGAAACCAAGCGCCACGGCGTTGTGCTGGCCAAGAGCGGCCCCGCCAAGCAGTACGGCATCAAAACGGGGGAGAGCCTGTTCGCGGCCCGCACCAAATGCCCGGGGCTGACGGTCGTACCGCCGGATTTTGACTGGTATGTGCAGAACAGCAAGGCGCTGATCCAGATCCTGAACGACTATACACCCGATGTGGAGCAGTACAGCATTGACGAGGCGTTTCTGGACATGACCGGGACCGAGGCGCTGTTCGGCCCGCCGCTGACGGCGGCGCACACGATCCGTCGCCGCGTGCACCGCGAGCTGGGCTTTACGGTCAATGTGGGCATCGCCCCCAACCGCCTGCTTGCCAAGATGGCCTCGGACTTTCAAAAGCCGGACAAGGTCCACACCCTCTATCTGTACGAGGTGGAAAAAAAGATGTGGCCGCTGCCGGTGGGGGAGCTGTTCGGCGTCGGCCCCAGCGCGGCCAAAAAGCTGAACAGCTGCGGCATTTATACAATAGGGAATCTGGCCGCACAGGATCGGGCCACGGTGGTTTCGCTGTTCGGGGCGCGTGGCGATACGCTGTGGAACTACGCCAACGGCCGCGAGGCCGACCCTGTGACCAAGCAGGGCAGCCGCGACAACAGCTACGGCAACAGCGTGACAATGCCCCGCGACCTGCCCCGCCCCGAGGAGGCGGACGCCACGATGCTGGCGCTCTGCGATTCGGTCGGTCGGCGGCTGCGGGCGGACGGCAAGACCGCCCGGGTCGTGACGGTGCAGCTGGTGGACAATGCGTTCCGCCGCACCAGCCACCAGACGACCCTGCCCAACCCGACCAACTCCACCGACCGGCTCTACCGTGTGGCGGTCGAGCTGATGCGCCAGATGTGGCCGGCCCGCCCTGTGCGGCTGGTGGGCGTCAGCGCCGAAAAGACCGGCGAGGATAACTTTGAGCAGATGGATCTTTTTACCGATGCCGCGCGGATCGACAAGCAGGAAAAGCTCGACCGCGCCGCCGATGCGTTGCGCCGCAGGTTTGGCGGCGCTGCCGTGACCCGCGCCACGCTGCTGACCCCCGACACCCGCAAGCCCGAGGCACTGAGCGCCGCCAAGGAACGCGAAAAGAAAAAAAGTGACGGGCGCGGCGGCCCGAATAGCAGACAGCATGCATCCGCGCACCGCAGCCTGCGTACAAAGTGTGGTTATACCTATTGACAAGCAAGTGTATTATGCGTATAATACACTTAAAGCACAAAATAAAACCGGGAAAGGAGGCGGAGCAGTTGGTCAATTTCAGCGGGCTGCAATTTCATGACGGCGCGCCGGTCTACCAGCAGATTGCGGAATACCTCAAACGGCAGATCCTGACAGGCGCGGTGCAGGACGGCGAGCCGATGCCCAGCCGGCGGGAGCTGGCCGCGCAGACCGGCATCAACCCAAACACGGCCCAAAAGGCTTACCGCCTGATGACCGAGGAGGGCTATGTCGTCACGGACGGCAACAGCGGCAGCTATCTGCGGCTGACCCCCGCCCTGCGGGAGAAAATTGATGAGGAGCTGACCCGCGGCCTTGTGGAGGATTTTGTGGCCCGGGCCAAGGCCAACCGACTGAGCTACAAAAAGGTCATTGCGCTGGTCAGCGAGCTTTGGGACGACGAGGCGTAGGACGAGGCTTTCGTTTTTTAAGTTAAGCGTACTATACTTATAATACACAAGGAGGAATCCAGATGCAGCATACCTTCACCCTTGCCGCGTGGAATTTTCGTTTGGCGCGGCGCAGTCTGCTGGCACTGTGGGGCTTTTTTGCCGCCCAGCAGGCAGCGGTCATCCTGTGGCGGGCCGCGCAGCCGGGGTCGGCCGGGTTGGGACTGGCGTCCCATTATTACGATACGATGCAGATTTTTGTCTACCTCGGGTTCTACCTGCTCACCGCGCTGGCAGCGGGGGCGGCCACCCACAACAGCCGCCGCGCCCGCAGCGGCTATACATGGGCCACGCTGCCCGGCACGCCGGGGCAGAAGTTTGCGGCCAAGGCCATCACGATCGCCGCTGCCGAGCTGCTCTTTGCCGCGTGGCAGTTTGTGTGGTACATCGTGGAGTTTTACCCCGTCACAGCGCTGGAAGGCTGGCACCGCCGCCAGCTGTACGGCGCGGTGCTGCCCGCCGCCAACCTGTATGAGCAGGTCGTTGCCAACAACCTGTTCGCCCGCCTTTTGCCGCGCCGCCCGGCACAGATCGTGATCCTGCTGGGGATTCTGGCCCTGTCCGCCGCGATGCTGGCCGCGCTGGACACGGTGTGCGGCTGGCGCAAGCTGCCCGTCTTTGCCAGCGGTCTGTTTTGCGCTTGGGTGTGCTTCGGCATCGTGAGCATCGAGCAGCATCTTGAATGGCTGCTTGACGAGCCGCGCTATGCCTTCCGTATCGCTGTGGCCGTTGTGCTGGCTGTGCTCACCGTCTGGTGGGCGGTGCGCAGCATCCGCCGCGGCGAGGCAGCCTGAAAGGGGAGTGACCAGACATGAAAACGAAAAAATCAACATCTCTGCGGAATTTTGTGATAGCAATCGTTCTGGCCACCGCCCTGCTGGCCGCAGGCGCGCTTTGGGTGCTGCTGGGCTGGCGCGGTGCGCTGGATGTCACCCTCACCGATCTGGCGGGCGACCCCGCCGCGCTGCGCGGCTTTACGATGCGCGGCCAGAGCAGGCTGGACAGTGCCCACACCTACTGGGAGCTGCACGATGGGTATCTGGACACCGCCTTTGCGCTGGACCCTGATGAGGACGAGGAGCAGTATCGCTACAGTGCACCGGGTGTTGCCACGCGGACGATCTACGCGCTGACGCCGGAAAGCCGCGCCGCCGTTGACGCCGCTGCCCGCCGTGTGCAGAGCTACGCAGACAGCTGGCGGCTGGAGAGCGCCGCATCCGCCTTCCGCGTTATGGCCGAAATTTATATAAACGGCGGCGTGCTGCGCGTGGCGCTGCGGGATGCAGCGGCGAACGAGCCTGCTGCGGTAGCCACCTACGCAGAGGCACCGACTTATCTGACACGCACCAGCTCCCAGTACGACTATGAGGCCGACAGCCCCGAGCAGCTGCAGAACATAGAAACGGACTACGATTTTATTGCCGGGCAGCTGTTCGGCTTGGGAGGCGGGCAGGGCCTTGTCTGGAAGCGCACCATCGGCAGCCGCAGGGCGGGTCTGTACAGGGCAACGCCGGTCAGCTACGAGGCGCTTGAGGCGCTGCCCGCCGATGGCAAGGCCGGTGACCGCGCGGTACTGTGTGCGACCACCGAGCTTGGCACGCTGGAGCCGTTCTATTGCCCCGAGGATGCCCGGCTGGTTGCCTGCGGCCTGCCGATGGCTGACGGCCTGACGCTGTGCGTCTATATAAATAAGGAAGACAAGGCCTGCGCTGACCTTGTCAATGCGGCCGGTGTGCGGGTCGATCATGTGGAGCTGGCGGAGCTTGCCGGGCAATCGGACTTTTCAGTCGTGGCCCTCCCGCGCAGCACCGACCGCGATGCCGTGCTGCATATCTACGGCGATGACTACACCGGTTATCTGACTGCGCTGCGCGTGGAGAATAGCAGCTTTGCCCTGCACCAAAGCCTGCCGGTGGGGGAAAGCGTTTACCTGCGCAACGCCGAGGCAGCCGTGCTGAACACAGCCGGTGATGCACTGCTTATTGCCGCGCCCGAATACACCACGGTGGGCGAGGGCGGCACAGACAATGCCTACAACATATACCAGACCGGGACGCTGCTGCTGGTCTGCCCGCTGGACGGCAGCAGCACGCGCTACCGGGGCCGCCTGAATACCGGGGCCGAGCGCGACTGGGGCGCGCAGCTGGGCGAGGACTGGCGCAGGGTCTCTCTGCGCCGCTATATGAGCTACGAACTTTACGAAAAGGACAGGAGGAGACAGCTATGATCGAGGTGCGAAGCCTGCAGAAAACCTACCGCAGCCACGGCGCGGCTGTGGGCCTGCTGGGTGCGGATTTCCTTGTGCCGGATGGGCAGATCGTGGGCATCCTGGGCGAGAATGGCGCCGGTAAAACCACGATGCTGCGCTGCATAGCAGGACTTCTGCCGCACAAGGGCACAGCGCTGCTGGACGGCCGGCCTGCCGGGGTGCAGTACGAGCGCATCAGTTATATCACCGGCGAGGGCAGCTATTACCCGGCGCTGACGGTGGCAGCCTACGGTCAGCTGCTGGCTGACCTGCACCCCGCGTTTGACCCTGCGCGGTACGAAAAATTTCTGGAATTTTTCGCCCTGCACGGCACGGATACGATCGGGCGGCTTTCCACCGGGCAGCGCGCACGGGTGGAGCTGGCTGCCGGCTTTGCCAAGCGGGTGCCGTATTACCTGATGGATGAGCCGTTTTTGGGCAAGGACCCCTTCACCCGGCGGGATTTCATCAAGCTGATGAGCGCCACGCTGACCGGCGGGGAAACGCTGCTGCTCTCGACCCATTATATTGAGGATGTGGAGCATTTTTTGGACCGCGCACTGATCCTGCATGACGGCCGCATTGCGGAGGACCTGCAGCTGGACACGCTGGCACCCGGCGACAGCCTGCTGGCTCACATGGCATCGGCCTGCCATTGGGACCCGCAGCGGTATCTGGCGTTTGAGGAAGAATAAAAAGTGACCCATGAGCAAGCAGGCTCATGGGTCACTTTTTTAATTCGCTTCAAACAATAAATATTCCCTGTCGATCTCCACAACGATGGATTTCTCCCCGGTCAGCCAGTAGGAATACCCCGTGCCGAAGTTGGAGCATCCGTCCGCCTCCGGGAAGGCATCGTACGCCACACTGTCCGCAATCACGCCGTCGGGGTCGCGGTCGGCGGCAAAGTCAATCTGGGCGGGTGACTCAAAATACCGCACACCGTCCAGCTGCACGCACCGCGCCACGCCCAGTGCTGTGGACGATTCGGCGGTGTCCTGAGCGCTTTGGGCGGCCGCCTCCTCGTTGGCCTCTGCGTTGCCCGCGGTCTGCGGGGCGGCGGTGTCGGCCATCGCCTCATCGGGGGCGGTCTCGGCTGCCGCAGTCTCAGGCAGCTGGTCGCTCAGCATCACGGCATCGTGGGGGATGGCGCTGCGCTGCCAAACCGTCACACCGCCTAAAAAGATGCAGGCGCAGGCGGCTGCAGCGGCAAAGCCGCGCCAGTACACCGGCGGTCTGCGGCGCTTTTTCACCGGCGCGTCGGCGGCCAAAATCAGGTCATCGTCCAGATGGCCGATGGCCTCAAACAATTCGCGCTCTGTCAAAGTGCAGCACCCCTTTCCTGTAAGTATGCGGCCAGCTTGCCGCGCGTGCGGTGCAGCGTTACCCGCACCTTGCTCTCGGTCAGGCTGTACCGCGCGGCAATGTCGGCGGTGGCATCGCAGTACCAGTACCGCCGCAAAAATATGTTGCGGGTCTCCTCGGGCAGCGTGCGCAGAAACGCGCTGATCAGCCGCCCGGTCTCGGCGGCGTCAAAGCTTTCTTCCACGCTGCCCGGCGCGGCTACACATTCGGCAAGCTCGTCCAGCGGGGCAAAGCTCTGGCCGCAGCCGCGCTTCTGCGCTGTGGTTTTGTCAAAGCGGTCCAGCGCAAGATTCCGTGTGATGCGCCCGAGGTAGGGCGCCAGCCTTGCGGGGCGGTTGGCGGGCATGCTGTTCCATGCGGCCAGCCATGTGTCGTTTTCGCACTCCTCGGCATCGTGGGCGCTGTGGAGTATGTTGTCGGCAATTTTGCGGCAGTAGGCGCCGAATTTGGCGGCGGTCTCGCTCAGGGCCTGCTCGTCCCGCGCCCAGTAGAGCGCCACGATGGCGGCATCCTCCATGATTTTGCCCTCCTTTAATAGTATAGTAGGAAAATAGTCGCAAATGTTACAGAAAAAGCCTGCCGGCGGGGGCAGACTTTTGAAATTGTGATGGCAGGGCGGGCGCTTACAGCATATGCTTTTTATGCAGCACCCACGCCGCAAACACGCACAAAGCCAGCGTCAGCGCCAGCACGATGGCAAACCCGGCGGTGGTGTTGGCAAACGGCATACCATCGGACTGGACATTCATGCCGTACAAACCGCTGATGACGGTGGGCACGGCCATCAGCAGGGTGATGCTGGTCAGGTATTTCATCGCATTGTTCAGGCGGTTGTCCAAAATTGAGCTGAACAGCTCCCGCGTGCCCTTGATGTCATCGCGGTAGATACTGGTCATCTCAATGGCCTGCCGGATCTCAACGATTACATCGTCCAGCAACTCACGGTCATCGGGGTACTGCTCCAACCGCTTGTAGCGGGTCAGACGGTCCAGCACGGTAGCGTTGGAGCGCAGACTTGTCGCAAAGTAGACCAGCGTGGATTCCAGCGCGTGCAGTTCCATCAGGTCGCTGTCCTTCAACTCGCCGGACAGGTTTTTCTCAATGGCCTGACGGCGGCGGTCGATCAGGCGCAGCTCCTGCTGGTACATCGTGGCCGCACGGTAGAGCAGCTGATAGACGAACCGCATCTTCTTCCGGGTGGAGAACCCCTTGACCCGGCAGGCAGCAAAATCCCCGATAACGGCGGTATCGGCCGAGCAGACCGTGACGATCAGCTCCTGCGTCAGCAGAATACCAAGCGGGATCGTGGAGTAGACGCCCTCGCCGGCACCCTCGACCTTGATGGGGATGTCAACGATGATGACGGTGTAGCCGTCCTCCAGACTGATGCGCGCTGACTCCTCCGGGTCGGTCGCGGCCACGATGTCGGCTGTCTCAATGTCCAGCGTAGCCGCCACCCGGCGCACCTCATCGTCCGTGGGACTGGTCAGACAGATCCAGGTCCCCTCGCTCATATCATCGACCCGCGTCAGCTGCTTATCCTGTGTGCGGTAAATCTTCATCATGGCTCGTTCCACCCATACATTATTATAATATCAGTATAAAGCTTTTCCGCACGATGCGCAAGCAGATATTTTCCCCGGCCGTAACCCTTGCGGTAGCCACCCACCCAACGGCCCGCCCGCCCCCAAGCCTTCCCCTGCGGGGGAAGGTGGCCCCGCAGGGCCGGATGAGGGGCAACCTTGCGGATAACGCCCTTTATCGGGCAATCTTTCCATCTCCGCCCGCCTGTAGGGAGGGGTCTTGACCCCTCCGCCGCTTCCCATTAAATGTCATTCCCCATTTGCCACCCTGTAGGGGCCGGGCATGCCCGGCCCGCAACCTATCCGATACCACAACTTGTGGCCAATGCGCAGCAAATCCCCAACATGCACCTTGCCCAAAAATCCCTCTCAAAATTTGTCGAAAAAATCAAAAACAGCCCTTGACAACAGTCATACACATTGCTATAATAATCAAGCTGTCTCGCGGCGGACACGCCGCGAAAAGCGCTTCATAACAGCCTGTATATGTTTTTTGAAGAAGAAATTCTTCAAAAAACTTTCAGAAAACCTCTTGACAATCAAGCGTTTCTGATATATAATATACAAGCTGTCACGGAGACGCGACAGCACAGCAGGACCTTGAAAATTGAACAAAACTGAAACTTGTGGAACCTTGATCGTGGGTTTGGAAACCCACGTTAATCAATTCCAAATTTACAAGTAATTCATACAGGACGCAAGCGATTGTGTCTGAGTGATTACAGCGATTTAACGCTTTTAAATGGCGATTAAATACCATTTATAAAGAGTTTGATCCTGGCTCAGGACGAACGCTGGCGGCGCGCCTAACACATGCAAGTCGAACGGAGTTATTTTCTTCACTCCGAGCTTTTTGCCAGTTAGCCGGAGCGGCAATCGGTTTTGCCCAACATAAAAAGCAAAACCGATTTAGGCTCATAAAGTAAGACTAACACAGAGGGCAGAGAGTTGGGAGTGAAGAAAATAACTTAGTGGCGAACGGGTGAGTAACGCGTGAGTAACCTGCCCTGGAGTGGGGGACAACAGTTGGAAACGACTGCTAATACCGCATAAGCCCACGGATCCGCATGGATCTGCGGGAAAAGGATTTATTC
>ENA-OUNH01000385-OUNH01000385.1-human-gut-metagenome-genome-assembly--contig:-NODE-385-length-13927-cov-4.556594_pt1 | contig 13927 bp, 14 predicted proteins | sample MGYA00242806_ERZ504814 | MGnify/ENA primary metagenome ERZ504814 (study PRJEB26092, sample SAMD00036389) | human gut metagenome | host: Homo sapiens | study: EMG produced TPA metagenomics assembly of...
AATCTGGCAGTATTGGCATATCGAAAAAGTTTTGTATTCTGTTTATTATTTGGGATCAGCATGACTCGAATTGTTTTTATCATCTTCTTCACCACCATCATCTATCAGTTCTTTTACAAGTTTTCTTGCTTTATTGGCACGTTTGCCTTGTAATTTACAACTAAATACAGTTATTATCTGAACTAAATCTTCAACAAGTTCTTGTTGCTCTGTCTTTTCAGTATGATCGATGATCTCAATATTACAATCATATAGACTTGCAATATATTCAACTAATTCAAATCCAAATCGTAACAATCTGTCTTTATAAAAAACAACCACCTTGTCCACTTTATTTTGAGATATTCGTTTCATAAGTTCTTTTCTATCTAAATTAGGTTTTACATTCATAACTTGATTTAATTGCTCATGCGAATAATATCTATATCCATTACTGGAAGTGTGATGTGGATGAAGTTCCCCTTTTTATCCCCATTCCTTAATGTTTGAGCCGATACACCTAATATTTTTGAAAATTTATTGATAGAATAATATTTACTCATAAACAAATTCTCCATATAATATTTATAATTTATTATAAGATTATTTTAACAGTTAAACACCTCCATAATAGATGTAATACGTTTTGGACAGTGATTACCAAATTTTGTACTTACAGCATCTCAATAAAAGCTGCCATTCTCGTATTGATCTGTTCAATATCTGCCTGTGAATAATCTGTCTCAACCACTGTGTACGGGATTCCTTTTTTGTCTTTCACTAATTTCTTGATAAGTGCGGTTTCCACATTATATGTATGACACGCCTGAAGAACAAGATCTACGACACCATCTACCTGAAAATCATCGATCAGCTCATCCAAAAGATCCAGACGATTCTTATTTGGAGACATACAAGAACATCCAATGTTTAAATATTTTCTTGCGAGTGCATCATATACATCTGGATTCTCTTCATCTACCATTGCTAACGGTTTCATTCCAGTACAGTTTTCAAAACATACGACAACTCCACCATTATCCTCAATTGCACGAATGACTTTCAAGGCCGCACCGCCAGATGGAGATCCGGTTACAAGGATCCTTGGTTTTTCCCATATTTTTCCTCTGTATATTCTTTTTCAATTTTATCTGTTACCGCATTGATTCTGTCTTCAAGACCTTCTGTGTTAATGTCAAAACCACTTCCATATACAGTATTGATCACATCTAATCCATTGACTGGTGCAGGATCATTTGCCATTACATATTGAAGACGTCTTAATGCTTTATTGATTCCATTTCTTAATTTGATCTGATGAAGAACTGCCTCATCTGTGATCGTTGTCTCAAATTTATCTTCTAGAACTTTCTTGAAACGAAGTAATTCTTTCTTATATAACTGGATTCCATCTTCTGTCTGACAGTTTGGAAGTTCTACGACATGAACTGGTTTAAAATCAGCAAGCATTTCGTACATTTTTTTCTTTCCATCGCATGTTGTTTCTCCTACAACCAAATCTGAAAAATAGAAGAATGGACATTTATCTGTTTTGGCAAATCCATAACTTGATTTGATCAATGGACATAGGTTTCTTGGCAGATCTTTTTCTGCATCTGGGATTGTTTCATCTGATACGGAACATAATCCGACAACTGCTGCACCCATGGCATTTGGAATCTCTCTTGGAAGATAGGTACAAAATACACCGACAACAGGTATTTCTTTTTCTTTAACCTCCTTGATCGCGAGAAAGGAATTCTTTCTCTGTTCTGCAAATTCCTCAAAAATCTCTGGTAACTCTTTCTTTAATTCAACCATTGTTTGAATCCTCCTGTAAGTAAAAATTATCATTTTATTTTGCGGATGCCTAAAACGGCAGCTCCAATTGCTCCTGTGTATTGACATAACGGATCTGTTGCTACTTCTTTCACTCCTAAATGACTGGCTAATGATCGTTTGATCACATCAAATTGTGCTAGTCCACCAGAGAAAATACTTTTGGATTCGCTGGCGCCAATTTCTGTGCAAATGAAGCGGTTCGCTGACAAATAGATTCTACACAACCAAGAACAATATCACCAGGTGCAATATCCTTTGCCAATAATCCAACGATTTCACTTTCTGCAAATACAGCACACATACTGTTGATCTTCGCAGGTTTGGAATCTTTTACAAAAGTGTCGATTCTTCCAATCTCACTTTCGACTCGTTTCATCGTCATCTCAAGGAATCGTCCAGTTCCAGCAGCACATTTATCATTCATTAAAAAATCTGTGACACATCCAAGATCGTCAATGGTGATCACTTTGCTATCCTGCCCACCGATATCTATGATCGTGTCACAATCTGGATTCATAAAAAATGCTCCAGCTGCATGGCAAGTAATCTCCGTGATCTTGAAATCTGCCTGATCTAACAGATTCCTTCCATATCCAGTTGTTACAATAACATCTATTTCTTTATGTTGTTTTTTTATCTCTCTGTAAAGAGCTTCTAGAGATTTCCTTGGACTGATCGATGTTGGGATCATCTTTGTATCTATTATCTTCATATCTTCTAACAAAACGGCTTTTGTCATAGACGAACCAGAATCTAATCCTAAACTTATCACTGTACATTGACTCCTTTTGGAAAGTTTTTCGGGTAAATTTTATCATGAAAATGGTGTGGTTGCAATGTAAAAAACATGCTTAAAAAAAGAACTATACATTTTCATTCAAATCCTTTATAATAGTATGCTGTGAAAAATAGCAGTATAAAACTGCTCATCATGCATTAAAAAAAGGAGACGAAAGAAAAATGAATCAAGAGAAAAACAAAGGTGCGGAATACGACTTTTACGGGAAACTTCCGCTGCAAAAAGCGATTCTCCTTGGTCTGCAGCATGTATTCGCTATGTTCGTAGGTAACCTTACTCCAGTCCTTATCATTACAGGGGCTTGTGGTATTGCTTCTGGAACCGAATTTGCAGACGTTCAGATTGCGCTTTTACAAAATGCAATGTTAATTGCCGGAATTGTTACACTGATCCAGTTGTACGCGATCGGACCGATCGGTGGAAAAGTTCCAATCATCATGGGAACGAGTTCAGGATTTATCGGTGTCTGCAGCAGTGTTGCATCTGTTATGGGTGGTGGAATCCTTGGATATGGTGCGATCATGGGTGCTTCCATTATCGGTGGGTTATTTGAATCAGTATTAGGATTTATGTTAAAACCACTTCGAAGATTTTTCCCAGCTGTCGTAACTGGTACGGTTGTACTTTCCATCGGATTATCACTGATCGGTGTTGGTGTGAATTCTTTTGGTGGAGGAAATTCTGCTAATGATTTCGGTTCAATCGAGAACTTGTTACTTGGAACAATTGTTCTTGTGATCATCATTGCATTAAAACATGGAACGAAAGGTATCACAAGTGCTTCTTCTGTACTGATCGGAATTATCGCAGGATACATTATCGCAGGAATCATGGGTGTTGTACTTCCTACAACTGCTGTCAATGCAGATGGTGTAGAGTATACAAAAGCATGGGTGTTAAACTGGGATAAAGTTGCTCAGGCTGGATGGTTTGCCATTCCAAAATTTATGCCTGTAAAAATCATTTTTGATGCAAGAGCGATCGTCCCTGTACTTATCATGTTTATCGTAACTGCTGTAGAAACAGTCGGGGATATTTCCGGAGTTATCGAAGGTGGTATGGATCGTGAAGCTACAGATTCTGAGCTTTCTGGTGGTGTTGTCTGTGATGGTATCGGATCTACGATCGCAGCATTCTTTGGTGTTTTACCAAATACATCATTCAGCCAGAATGTTGGTCTTGTTACTATGACAAAGATCGTAAACCGTTTTGCACTTGCAACAGGAGCAATCTTCTTAATCCTGTGTGGATTATTTCCAAAACTTGCTGCATTGATCTCTATCATGCCACAGAGCGTATTAGGTGGAGCAGCTGTTATGATGTTCTCTTCTATCGTAATCAGTGGTATTCAGCTGATCACAAAAGAACCATTAACAATGAGAAATATTACTGTCGTATCTGTAGCTCTCGGACTTGGATATGGAATCGGTGCAAACAGCACAGTTCTTTCTGGACTACCTGAAGGAATTCAGTTGATCTTCGGAGGATCTGGTATTGTACCTGCGGCACTTGTTGCAATTATCTTAAATATTGCATTGCCAAAAGAAGATTAAATAAACTAATAAAAACAGCACTGCATTGGGAATTTTATTCCTGTACAGTGCTGTTTTTCTATATGCTTTCCTGCGTCTATTATCAGCTCATAACACCAATTTCATCCGGTACGATCACATCAGCTTCTGTGCATGCAAGGATATCTTCTACACTATATTCTTCTGCAAGTTCCCTTAACACGAGACCATCTTTTGTAACTTCAAAATAGCAGCGTTCTGTTACGATATCTGTTACACAATGAACTCCCGTCAAAGGAAGTGTACATTTCTTTAATATCTTAGACTTTCCACTCTTTTCACAATGGTCTGTTGCTACGATGATCTTCTTCACTCCGGCACACAGATCCATGGCACCACCCATTCCTGGCACCATCTTCCCTGGAATCGTCCAGTTAGCGATATTGCCTTCTTGGTCTACCTGAAGTGTACCAAGAACTGCTGCATCAATATGTCCGCCACGTATAAATGCAAAAGACATCTCATGATCATACACGCTTCCACCTTTGATCACAGATGCAGGCTGTCCGCCAGCATCAATAACATCAATATCTGCTTCATCCCAGCTTGGGGTTGGTCCACTTCCGACGGTTCCGATCTCTGCTTCCAGCCACAGATCCACACCTTCTGGGAGATAATTTACACACATCAGCGGAACTCCGATACCAAGATTTACAAAATCTCCATCTTTAAAAACTTTGCACATCGTGATGCGATCAGCTTTCTTCCTGTCAATCCTGCCATATCACTGACCTCCTTCCGCTTTTGCTTTGGCTCGCTGCCACATTGGACACATTGGTCGTTTCTCACCGGTTCTTTCATAGATCATATCGATCACAGGTGCTGGAACATCGATCTCTTCTGGTCCTAGTTCACCCACTTCCACGATCTCTTCGACTTCAACGATCACCGTATCAGCAGCCATAGCCATCGTACTGTTTGTTGCTCTGGAATTCATTCGGAATGAAATATTACCTGCAGTATCTGCTTTCGTTGCTTTGATCAAAGCAACATCTGCACGCAATGGTAATTCCAGAAGATATTCTTTGCCATCGATCGTTAGTTTTTGTTTACCTTCTTCTACTTCTGTACCAAGTCCTGTTGGTGTCAGACAGCCACCTAAGCCTGCTCCACCACAACGGATTCTTTCTGCAAAGGTTCCTTGCGGACTAAATTCTATCGCAAGTTCTCCTGCAAACATCTGATCCTTGGCGATCGGGTTCAACCCAATATGTGTTGTGATCAAACTCTTAACTCTGTGATCTTTGATCAGCTTTCCGACTCCTTGATCCGCCATTCCAGCAGATACAGCGATCGCATCAATGTCTTTGATTCCTTTTTCTAACATTCCATCAATGATCTCATCTGCTGCAAATTCTCCATGCCAGTCTCCAAACATGATCGTCTGTCCATCATGAATTCTTGAGAGCGCTTCCTCTCTTGTTACAACTTTTGACTTCAAAGGCGTGACCTCCCTTCTATGTTCATGGTTTGATCCTGGCTTTATTCTCCTTTGAATTCAGCCTTTCTCTTCTCCATAAAAGCTTTGACTCCTTCTATAAAATCAGAAGATGCCGCACATTCACGCTGTGTCGGAATCTCACATTCATCCAGGTATTTCTTATAATCAGCAAGCCCTGCCTGATAAATCTGTTTCTTGATATTCTTATAAGAAAGTAATGGTCCACTAGCAAATTTCTTAGCAAGTTTCATAACGGTATCATCTAATTCCTCCGCTGGAACTACATCATATACCATTCCGGCATCTTTTGCTTCCTGGGCTTTCATTGGTCTTCCTGTAACACACAGTTCCATTGCCTTCTGAATTCCAAGACTCTTAACAAACAGGTACGTTCCACCGGTATCTGGAACTAGTCCAAGATTCACAAATGCCATAATAAACTTCGCATTGTCTGCGCATACAACAAAGTCCCCTGAAAATGCAAGACTTACTCCTGCACCTGCTGCCGCTCCACTTACACTTGAGATCACAAGCTTACTCATACGCTTCAGACCATCGGTTACATTGCCAACTTTACTGATCAGAGAATCCATATTCACTTCTCCACCTTGTTGGATCAGGTTATAGAAGTATCCAATGTCTCCTCCTGCTGAAAATGCCTTTGGCATTCCTTTTAAAACAACAACTTTTACATTCGGGTCATTCTCACAAGTATCTACTACGTACATCAACTCGTCTGCCATCTGATCATCAATTGCATTAAGATTCTTCATATAGTTCATTGTGATGATACCAACTCCATCTTCTACAACGAACTGCAATTTCTCTAGCTTCATAGGCATATCCTCCTTTAAGTTGTTTTGATAACTATATTGTATCATTTTTTGTACAATTTGTGAAGCTTTTCGACAAAATTAAGGGGTTGACGAATCTCATTTTCTATAGTATCTTATAGCCATAAGGTCATATAACTGACGGAGCACGTGGAATTAACCACATGGAAGTATGATCATTAATCGCCGACCGTCTGGGCAATCTGTCTGGACGTGCGGCGTTTTTTTTATTCTATTTTTACAACGCTTCATCGTTCAGATATTGATCCTGTTAACTTTTTACGTACTTGTCCTAAGTACGTATCATCCATAAGGAGGAATACTATGACAGTTGGTCATGTCCATTCCATCGAATCGATGGGTCTGGTTGATGGACCAGGGATACGAACCGTTATCTTTTTACAAGGATGTGCTCTAAGATGTCGTTTCTGCCATAACCCTGATACTTGGGAATTATCTGGCGGAACCGAATACACACCGGAAGAACTTGTTGCAAAGATCCGACGATTTAAACCTTATTTTAAAGAAGATGGTGGTGTTACCTTTTCTGGTGGAGAACCTTTATTACAACCTGATTTTTTAAAAGAGACTTTAAAACTATGCAAGAATGAAGGCATTCACACTTGCATCGACACTGCAGGTTATGGACTTTCTGATTATGATGAGATTTTAAACCATACAGATCTTGTTCTTCTTGATCTGAAACACATCTATAAAACGGATTATGAGAAAATGACAGGAAGATCAATGGATCGTTTTGAAGAATTTTTGAATGCTTTAAAAAAACATCAGACTAAGATATGGATTCGCCATGTCGTTGTTCCAGGAATTACTGACAGCGAAGATCATATGGCTCAGTTAAAAGCTTATATTCAAAAGATTCCTAATGTAGAGAAAGTTGAGCTGCTTCCCTATCATTTACTTGGTACCAACAAATATAAAGTTATGAATATTCCTTATTCTTTAGAAGGTGTACCTGCCATGGATAAAAGAAAACAGAGATGTTACAACAAACCTATTTTGATCATGTTTATTTTACGGAGGAAAAATCATGTTAAACGAATGGAATGGATTCAACGATGGTGTCTGGACAAAAGAAATCAATGTAAGAAATTTTATACAGAAAAACTACACTCTCTATGAAGGAGATGACTCTTTCTTAGCTGATGTATCTCAGAAAACAAAAAAAGTCTGGAATAAATGTGAAGAACTGCTTGCTGAAGAATTGAAAAAAGGAGGCGTTTTAGATGTTGAGACAGATATCATTTCTGGTATCACGAACTTCGCACCTGGATATATTGATAAAGAAAATGAGGTGATCGTTGGACTTCAGACAGATGCACCCCTAAAACGTATTGTCAATCTATATGGCGGTAAACGTATGGCGCACCAGTCACTGGAACAATATGGTTATAAACTAAATGAAGAGATCGACCGCCATTTTAATGAATACAGAAAAACACACAATGAAGGGGTTTTTGATGCCTATCCAAAACGTACCCGTCTTGCAAGAACTGCTGGACTTCTAACAGGACTTCCTGATGCTTATGGACGTGGACGTATTATTGGAGACTACCGTCGTGTTGCTCTTTATGGAATCGACCACTTGATCGAAGAAAACAAAAAGATCTAGACTTTGAAGATGGACCTATGACAGAAGACCGCATCCGTCTGCGTGAAGAAATTTCTGAGCAGATCCGTGCCCTTTCTAAAATGAAAGAAATGGCTGCATCTTATAGTGTTGATATTTCAAAACCTGCAAAAAATGCGAAAGAAGCTGTTCAGGCGGTTTATATGGGATATCTTGCGGGAACAAAAGAAAATAATGGAGCTGCAACTTCCCTTGGACGTACTTCTACATTCCTTGATATTTATATTGAACGAGATCTTAAAAATGGAGTGATCACAGAAACAGAAGCTCAGGAATTGATCGATCAATTTATCATCAAACTTCGTCTGACAAGACATTTAAGAACTCCTGAATATGACGAATTATTTGGTGGGGATCCTACGTGGATCACGGAGTCTATCGGTGGAGTTGGTATTAATGGAAAACCTCTGGTTACTAAGAACTCTTTCCGTTATCTTCATACTTTATATAACATTGGAACTGCTCCAGAGCCTAACTTAACTGTTTTATGGTCTGAAAAACTCCCAGACAACTTTAAACATTTTTGCTCTAAAGTTTCTATTGATACGGATTCTATCCAATATGAAAATGATGATGTTATGCGCCCAGTCTATGGGGATGATTATGCGATCGCTTGTTGTGTATCTGCAATGAAGGTTGGAAAACAGACACAGCTGTTCGGAGCCCGCTGCAATCTGGCAAAATCACTGCTTTATGCGATCAATGGAGGAATTGACGAGAAAAAAGGAATCCAGGTTGTTCCTGGAATCGAACCGATCACAGATGACGTTCTTGATTTTGACAAAGTATGGGAAAACTATAAGAAAGTTATGACTTATGTTGCTGAATTATATGTTGATACAGTAAATATCATTCATTTTATGCATGATAAATACGCATATGAAGCCAGCCAGTTTGCTCTTCATGATACAAACTTAGAGCGAATCGCAGCTTATGGAATTGCTGGTCTGTCTATTGCCGCAGACTCTCTATCAGCGATCAAATATGCAACTGTAAAACCAATCCGCAATGAAAATGGTGTAGCAATTGACTTTGAAACCATTGGGGATTTCCCTAAGTATGGAAATGATGACAACCGCGCAGATGATCTTGCAGTTAACACAGTAACATTCTTCTCTGACGAACTAAAGAAACATCCAATTTATAGAAATGCGATCCATACTTTATCTGCTTTAACGATCACATCCAATGTTATGTATGGTAAGAAAACCGGATCCACACCAGATGGAAGAAAACTCGGAGAACCTTTAGCTCCAGGTGCAAACCCAATGCATGGACGAGACGAAAATGGTGCTCTTGCCTCCTTAAACTCTGTCGCTAAAATTCCGTATCGCAATGTATGTCAGGATGGTGTATCTAATACCTTTTCCATCGTACCAGATGCTCTTGGAAAAGATCAGGAACAACGAGTACAAAATCTTACAACAATCTTAGACGGATACTTCGTTCAAGGTGCACATCATTTGAATGTAAATGTTATGCATAGAGAAACTTTGATCGATGCTATGGAACATCCAGAAAAATATCCAACACTTACGATCCGTGTTTCTGGATATGCCGTGAACTTTAATCGATTATCACGCGAACAGCAGGAAGAAGTGATTCGTCGTACATTCCATCAGAGTATGTAGATTTTTATCAAACAGCAATGGTGCCTGATTTTTTGATCGAATCAGGCACCATTACTATTCTTCAAACATTTCTCCCTCTATATCACTTATCTGTTCAATAGGGATGATCGTCTGATCTGTCATAACAACTGTGTGTTTATATTTATCAATTTTCTTTACACAACTAGAACAAGTAATATATGCTCCCCATCTTTCTTAGCATCTGGTACAAAATACGTGATCTCAACCATTTGCTGTGTACCGATAGTTTCAGCGATCAGATATAACTTTTTATTTAATTCTGCTATAACTTCTTCACTCAGCACCTGTTTTGCATCTGTTTGTCTTACAGTTTCTTTAATAGCTGCTTCGTGTCCGGTAAGTGCCGCAAAAGGCGAAAACTGTAGCTGCCCTGGCATAAAGTGACATACGAGGGTGCTTCTTGAAGTTGGATGCGGCAGATTGATAATATCATCGTATTTATGATTGTACTGATCCTTCATAATCTTCCTCCATTGACACTGAATACTTACTTTCTATGCTTTATGTCCACCGATCTGCTCATTACGGTCTTTTGCTGTTGCTCCCTCCTGAAGGTTCATTCCTTTCAAGATAGCGTTCTTCCCAAACTTCTTTTTGATTGTGAGCATTGTCTGTTGCATCCGTTTCTCACGCTCTAAAACAGCCTCTTCTTCGGCTTGTTCCTGTTCCTTTACCGTATAATCTGTAAAAAGATCAAGCTGCTCATACGTTTCTTCTTCCTTTGAAAAACTTTCATCCACGAGCTTGTTCGCTGTGATATTGATTCTTCTGATCAGCAGATTTTTATCCACGATCCGATCATATAATTCCATCACTGCATCTATGATCAGCATGGTAGATGATGTCTTCCTTTTCAGGTTTGTTGTTCCATGAGCGTGTTTTGGAACTTTCCTTCCATATCGGTCGATCGTAACAGATCCCTTGTACTTCCTATATCTATCTGGATCCGTTAGATTTTCTATATCATAACCTACGGTCAATACGATCTGGTCAGTAACAAGTCTCTTATCTACCAGATCAAGTGTCATAAGATCAGTCATTTCTTTTACAACTAACTTTGCCTTATCAAAGTCATAGGGGCAGTGAAGTACTTGCCCGGAGCATACACTGTTGGTTTCCGGTTTGTACGCTTTGACTTGCTCCATCGTACAAGGCTCATATCCCCAGGCATGATCGATCAGCAGTTCCGCATTGATCCCAAACATCTTATAAAGCAGTTCTTCATTATGGAATTCATTTGGCTTTCCGACGGAACATCTTGCAACATCTCCCATTGAGAAAAGACCGTGTTCTTCCAACTTCTTCGCATAGCCTTTTCCTACTCTCCAGAAATCCGTAAGCGGTCTGTGATTCCATAGCTTCCTACGGTAAGACATTTCGTCTAATTCGGCGATCCTTACGCCATCCTTATCCGGTTTAATATGCTTTGCTACGATATCCATCGCAATCTTGCACAGATACATATTCGTTCCGATTCCGGCGGTTGCTGTAATTCCCGTTGTTTTTAAAACGTCTCGTATCATAGTCATGGCAAGTTCCCTTGCAGTCATCTGATAAGTATTCAGATAATCTGTTGCATCTATAAATACTTCATCAATTGAGTACGGAAAAATATCTTCTGGCGCAATATACTTCAGATAAATATTATAAATCTTGGAACTATATTCCAAATAGTATTCCATACGTGGTGGTGCAACAATATAATCAACCTTCAATGCCGGATTTGTATTTAATTCTGTGCTGTCATCCGACGAACCTGTAAATGTTCTGTTTAAAGCTTTCCACCTGCGGGTATTATTGACTTCTTTAATCTTTTGCACGACTTCAAACAAACGTGGTCTGCCTGGTATTCCATAGCTTTTCAGCGATGGAGATACCGCAAGGCAGATTGTCTTCTCCGTCCGGCTTTGATCTGCAACCACAAGATTTGTCGTTAAAGGATCGCGATTTCGCTCCTTACATTCCACAGAAGCATAGAATGATTTGAGGTCGATCGCAATATAAGCCTTTGTCTTTGTCATCGTTCTATGCTCCTCTATTTGCATAATGAATCAACCATCATAGCGAACCACATCATACAAAACATAAATAAAAAACACAATAGTACAGAACCACACCCAACATTTGATTTCCCATCATCGGATGATTCCTTCTTCCCTTGGCTATGCTTCGATTCATCATCTTCTTTTAATTTGTTATAAAGATAATATTCTCTGGCATTGTCTTTCCAATCTTTTTTCCCATTTCGATCATAATCAAAAAAGGCCATATTGATCACTCCCCAATCCTTAGCCTATTCATATTTTTCTCTATTTACTAGAGCTTGGAAAATATGGGCTTAATACTCCAGCTACATTACTGATCGGCATTGTTTGCAGCCATACTTTCCCAGGGCCTGTAAGTATTGTGTTAAACACTCCTTCTCCACCAAACAACATATTCTTTACACCCGGAACACTTTTGATCTCCATCGTACAACTTGCTGTCATCGCGGCCAAATGTCCAGTATCTACAACAATCTGCTCTCCAGCCTCTAATTCATATTCCACAACATGACCATCAAATTCTGCAAACATGATACCATGGCCAGATGCTTTCTGCATAATAAAACCTTCTCCGCCAAATAATCCAGCTCCGATCTTTTTATTAAAGAATGCAGATAACTCAACTCCATTCTCACCGGCAAGATAAGCACTTTTTTGTAATATCATTTCCTGTCCAGGTGCAATTTCAAATGCCTTGATGGATCCCGGGAAGCATGAAGCAAAGGCAATCATTCCTTCTCCGCCTTGTGCTGTATAAACATTCTGGAACATCTTTTCTCCTGAAAACGCTCTTCCAAAGATCTTTCCTATTCCCCCATTCGAAGTTGTTTCCATTTTCATATTTGGAGACATCCAAGACATTCCTCCACCTTCTGTGACCATTTTTTCTCCAGATTCCAGATAACAGATAACTACTGGAAGTGTTTCACCTAAAATTTCATATCTCATAATGTTTTCCTCCTTACTCAACATTTGATTTGTTATTCTTCTTTGCATTTACAATATAAATTCCAACACATACAAGTGCGAGTGCAATCAGACTTCCGATATTAAATGCCTGTTTGACTTCTCCCAATACCAATGCCGACAAGATTACACTGCATAATGGATTTACAAATCCAAAGATTGCTACCTTTGACACATCATTATATGCAAGTAATACAGACCAAAGTGTATAGGCAACTGCAGATACCAATGCAAGATACAACACGACCGTAATTCCACCAACTGTTACATGATCTAAATGTCCACCCATTGCGTTTCCGATTAAAAATAATACAATTCCACCAATAAAAACTGAGTTCCACTTAATATAACTGGTGATACTTTTTTTGAATAGTAATTGATCAATATCGTGGATGTTGCATAGGCTAACTGTGAAATCAAAACGAATCCTTCTCCCATCATCGTAAAGCCGAAATCAAAAGAATTCCCAAGAAGATTGATCACGACAACTCCTGCAAATCCTAAGATGCATCCTGTTAATTTTCTTCCCGTTAGTTTTTCATTTCGTACGATCAAACATGACATTAGGATAGCAATAAAATTTCCTAAACCTGTAATGATTCCACCTTTCACTCCAGATGTATGTGCCACGCCGATATAAAAGAAAAATACTGTCCAACAGTCTGTGCAAGGCAGACAGGAACTGCATATTTTAGAATCTTTCCATCAGGCAGTGTCACTTTCTTTTCCTGTATAGAAGCAAAAATCAAGACGAAAAGTCCTGCTAACGCAAATCTTATTCCTGCAAATACGATCTGACTGGCTGTGTTTGTCGTATCTACTTGTAACAGTCGATATCATGTCTTGATCATCGGAATAGCATTTCCCCGTGAATTACCCCTCCCATGCGGTACAGTAGTTCCTATGGAAGTGGCTTCTAACAGTCGTGACAGTTACCCATTTCTGACCAAAAGATTGGCTGTCCGTACCAATCAAGGCATATTCACTTATGCCGCTATCCCTTTGACGGGAATACCTTTCGGATTCAGTTTGTGGAATCCATACACATCAGGAGCAGAAAGAAACGTATAATCTCTGGTATCTTTCCAGATATCAGGGATCGCTTTCCGCATGATATTTGCTGCTGCGTGACAATCCGCATTTAAGAT
>ENA-OUNH01000386-OUNH01000386.1-human-gut-metagenome-genome-assembly--contig:-NODE-386-length-13927-cov-3.578333_pt1 | contig 13927 bp, 18 predicted proteins | sample MGYA00242806_ERZ504814 | MGnify/ENA primary metagenome ERZ504814 (study PRJEB26092, sample SAMD00036389) | human gut metagenome | host: Homo sapiens | study: EMG produced TPA metagenomics assembly of...
TACCCTACCGCTGCTGACCGACAGCATCCTGCGTATTGTTGAGCAGGCTGCACAAATCGGTGGCTGCTTTGCACTGGAGCCTGTCTATACCCACACGCTGGGCACGCTTGAAGCGTTGCAAAAGCTGAAGGAAACTGTGGCAGATCCCCAGCATTTCCATATTATTTTTGATCCAGTCAATGTACTGACGGCCGATACTGCCGCACATCAGGCCGAATTTTGGCCCGGCTGGTGCGAGGTCATAGGCAAAGATTTGGCCTGCATCCACATGAAAGATGCCCTATTTGTTCCCAACGCCCCGCGTATCCCCACCCCGCTTGGCGAGGGGCAGATGGACTATACCATTTTGCGAGACTGGCTGCATCGAGAGCACCCTGATACTGCCCTGCTGCGGGACGAGGTGATCCTCTCCGCCGCACAGCGGGATTTGAACTTTATCCGTGCCATGTGAATGCCATTTGCTCTTTTGTGTTCTTATCCATTGAGTGCATAGTTACCGCAGCGCCAGACACATCTCTCAAGCAAAAAGAGCCCTGACTGTCAGGGCTCTTTTTCATTGTAAATGATACTATTTCCACCCTCGGGCGGTGGGGTCCAGCATCTCGGCAGCGGAATAGAGCAGCGCATTGCAGATAGCAGCTGCTACGGTGCTGCCACCCTTGCGTCCCATCGCAATGATGGCCGGCACACCATACCGCTCGCAGACAGCCAACAGTCGCTCTTTGCTTTCAACTACATTCACAAAGCCGACCGGCACACCGATGACAAGCGCCGGGCGCAAACCCGTCTCGATCTCCTCTGCGATGGCAAGCAGCGCCGTGGGAGCGTTGCCGACCGCCAGCACCGCGCCGGGATACTGCTGTGCAGCAAGGTGCATGGCAGCCACCGCCCGGGTAGTTCCGGCCGCTCTGGCTGCCTCAGCCACGGCGGGCTCCGCCATAAAACAGAGGGCCCTCCCACCCAGTCTGGCAAGACCCGGCTTGGTAATGCCAGCCAGCGCCATATTCGTGTCAGTAATGATCGTAGCACCTGCATGCATTGCCGCCACACCGGCTGCGGCGGCTCCCGGCGTGAACTGCAGATTCTCCGCATAGTCGAAATCTGCCGTGGTATGGATGACCCGCTTGACAACAGCAGCGTTCTCCGGCGGGATGTCCGCGCCCCGCGCCTGCAGTTCTTCGGTAATAATGGCCATACTCGTCCGCTCAATATCCGCGGGCAGGTGATGCTGCGGCGTCATAGGCTTGCTCCCTTCGGATTTTTCAGTCCCATTGCGGCATATACCGCATCCATATCCAGCGCAAGGCGCACACCGTCCGCGAGCCGGTCAAACTGCTGCTCGCGGTAGGTTTCCATCGACAGCGGCGCCGCCTGCTCCGGCGCAATGCCCCGGCGGCGGCAGAGATAGGCCGCCAGTTGCTCGGTCAGTTCACCCGAGTCAAACAAGCCGTGGAGATAGGTTCCAAACACATTGCCCTCCACGCAGCCCTCGGGCGTGCCGTCCGCCATGGTGCAGAAGGGCGCGCCGTTGACAGCAGTGCGCCCGGTGTGGATCTCATACCCGGTCAGCGCAGCCCCCGCAAAGGGTGCGGCAGCGCGGGCCGTCACCTGCGCACGGCGCTTTTCGGCGGTGAATACCGTCTCTGTCGGCAGCAGACCCAGCCCGCGCAAGGTGCGGGGTGTACCGCCCTCGCAGCCCTCTGGATCCGACAGTGTATGGCCCAGCATCTGATACCCGCCGCAGACCCCCAGCACCGGCGTGCCGCCGGCCGCCAGCTTTTGCAGGGCAGCCTCCAGACCGGACTGGCGCAGCCAGAGCAGATCCTCCACCGTATTTTTGGTGCCGGGCAAAAGCACCAGATCGGGTGTGCCCAGCTCACGCACGGTGCGCAGATAGCGCACACCCAGCAGCGGGTGCTGCTCCAGCGGATAAATCGGTAAAATTGGAGACATGCGGCAGCCGCACGATTGCCACATCCAGCGGCTTTACGGCTTTTTGCGGCAAAGCCGTTCGGAGAGGGAGTCCTCATCCTCAATGTCCGCATCCAGATACGGCACAACGCCCAGCACCGGAAACCCGGTTTTGTCCTCCAGCATGGCAAGGCCGGGGCGCAGGATCTCAACATCACCACGGAATTTATTGATGATAAGCCCCTTGATGCGGCTTCGCTCCCGCTCCTCAAGCAGCGCAACCGTTCCGTACAGCTGGGCAAACACCCCGCCGCGGTCAATATCCCCCGCCAGCAGCACCGGCGCATCGACCAGCTCTGCCAAGCCCATATTGACAATGTCATCCGCCTTCAGGTTGATCTCGGCCGGGCTGCCTGCACCCTCGATGACAAGAATGTCATATTCCTCGGCAAGGCTGTTGTAGGCGCGCAGTATATCAGGGACCAGCGCGCGCTTATGGCGGAAGTATTCCGCTGCGGGCATATTCCCGCGCACCTCACCATTGACGATGACCTGACTGCCGACATCGCTGCTGGGCTTGAGCAGGATCGGGTTCATCCGCACATCGGGTTCAATGCCCGCTGCCTGCGCCTGCACGACCTGCGCACGGCCCATCTCGAGGCCGTCACGGGTCACAAAGCTGTTCAGCGCCATATTCTGGCTTTTGAACGGTGCCGTTTTGTAGCCGTCCTGCGCCAGAATCCGGCAGAGCGCCGTGCAGAGCAGGCTTTTGCCAGCGCCGCTCATCGTGCCCTGTACCATGATACACTTTGCCCGGCTCATGCAAGTACCTCCTTCATGATGGCAAGCAGCTTGGTGTTTTCTTCCGCCGTGCGCACAGCGGTTCGATACCAGCCATCATCCAGACCCGGGTAGTTGCCGCAGCTGCGCACCACTGCGCCGTGCTGCCGCAGCTTTTCGCCAAAGTCTGCCGGGGCGCGGAACAGCAGATAGTTGGCCCGGCCCTCGATAACATACAGTCCCAATGCCCGCAGCCCGGCAGCCAGCCGGGGCCGCTCGGCCTCGATCAGCGCGCGCACCTCCTCGGCGTAGGCACTTTCCTGCAGTGCTGCCAGCCCGGCCGCCTGCGCCAGACCGGAAACCGCCCACGGCTGCCCCGCCGCCTGCATACCGGCAAGCAGAGCCGTATCACTGCACAGCGCATAGCCCAGCCGCACCCCCGCCATAGCGTAGAGCTTGGTGAAGGCCTTTAGGATCACAAGCTTCGGTGCATCGTTCAAAAATTGTTCTGCCGTCAGTGCATCCCTGTCCGGCAGAAAATCGAGGAAGCATTCATCCACGACCAGTACCGCACCACAGTCGGCACAGCGGCTGATGAGCCTTTCCACCAGTGCAGGCGGTGTCACCTGCCCGGTGGGATTGTTAGGCTGGCAGAGAAACACCATGTCCGTTTCCTCGGTCACAGCCTGCACAAAATCCTCTGTCACCGCAAAATCGTTTGCCTCGTCCAGCAGAAACCGATCGACCATGCATCCGACCATATCCAGCGCGGCAGCATACTCGGCAAAGGTGGGGGCAGGCAGCAGCGCACGGCGCGGCTGCACAGCCAGCACCAGACGGAAGATCAGATCGGCAGCCCCGCTGCCGCACAGGATGTGCTCTATCGGCACACCCTCAGCAGCAGCCAGAGCGGCACGCAGCTCCCGGCAGAGGGGGTCCGGGTAGCGGTCCGCCATCGGCAGCGCTGCCGAGATAGCCGCAGCTACCCCATGCGGCAGCCCCAGCGGGCTGACATTCGCCGAGAAATCCAGCGCATCCCGGCCAAATTCTGCCCGGTAGCCCGCCCAATCACCGCCATGGACCAACTTCATACAAACTCTCCTCACATCATCAAAGCAAATCGGACGGCCAGCCCGATTATTAGCACGAGCACACTCTCGGTGTACATCATTCGGTCCGCCCGCAGAATATCCTCCGGCTCTATGGGCCGCAGCGCATCGCCGATGGTCGGCTTATCGTAATATGCGCCGAAGTAGTACGCCGGGCCTGCCAGCTGAACGCCCAACGCCCCCGCGCAGGTGCTCTCGGTCTGGGCGCTGTTGGGGCTTGCGTGGTTATGACGGTCGCGCCGCCAGATACGCCACGCCCCTTTTGCACTGCCGCCGGTCAGCGCTGCCGCCGCCACCCACAAAAGGGCAGCCAGACGGCTGGGCAGCCAGTTCGCGACATCGTCCAATTTCGCGGCACAGCGTCCAAAATCAGGTATTTTTTATTTTATAGCCGAGCATGCTGTCCATCGTGTTGATAGCCTTGTAGGTCAGCGCCAACGGCGCACCGCCGATAAGCATGTAAAACAGCGGTGCAATGACGCCGTCGCTCGCATTCTCGGCCACGGTCTCCACGGCGGCCTTCGTCACGCCCTCCGCCGTCAGATTCTCGGTATCGCGGCCAACGATCCGCGCCACAGCCCGGCGGGCGGCAGGCAGGTCGCCTTTTGCCAGTTTCTTATAAACATTCCGGCTTTCCTGCACAAGCCCCCGCGCCGCAAGTGCCTGTGCGCACCAGAACATCTGAACAGCCAGCCCCGCCAGCGGGTGCAGCCGCGCGGCCAGCGCACAGATTGTTCCCGTTACAGCCAGCGTTGCCAGCGGCAGCACAGCCGCCACGATCCCGCCGCCGAGCAATTCTCCCCGGGGCGTCTTGGGTAAGACGGCCCGCAGGCGTTTTTCCAGCGCCGAGATGCACCGCCCCATCCATACGACCGGGTGGGGCAGCCATGCCGGGTCCCCAAACAAAGCATCCAGCACAAAGCCGCCCGCCACCGCAACGCCGGTCAGCATGTAGCCTCCTTTGTGTACTGCACGGTCTTTACAAGGTGCAGAATATGCTGCGTTTTCCAGTCCCGGGCGTCCAGCACAAAGCCGCCCGCATTGGGCGCGCACCACTCGTAGTAATCCCGGTGCGGCACAGCATAGCGATCCAGCGCCGCCATCTGGGTGCCGCCGTGCGCCAGAATGACCAGCATCTGCTCCCCCTCTGCCAAAGCCTGATCCACAAGGGCTGCAAAGGTCGTGCAGATGCGCTCACAGAACTGGTCCTTCCGCTCGCCGTCCGGGCAGCGGCGCTCACAGTTGGAGGCGACCCACGCCAGATAGTCAGGGTCATGCTCCATCTCAACATAGCTGCGCCCCTCAAAGCTGCCGAAGCACATCTCCTTCAGCCCATCGACCGGGATAAGCTTCGCGTTGGGGAACAGGACCCGCGCGGTCTGCGCTGTACGCTGCAGCGTAGAAATATAGACAACCTTCGGATCAATGTCCGCACGGCGCAGCTCTCTGCACCCCTCCTCCGACAGAGGAATATCCCGCTGCCCCTGATAGCGCTTCTGGGCATTATATTCCGTCAGACCGTGCCGCAAAAGATAGATCAGCATTTCGGCAGTTCTCCTTTCAAAATCGTGGGCAACCCGCAGAACATCTGCACAACGCAGTCTGCCCGGGCCGCCAGCAGGCAGGCCAAACGGCCCGCAGCCTCGCGGCGGGCGCGTTCGGCGGGGTCGATGGGCACGATGCCTCCACCCACCTCGGTAGCTGTGACCACATCATAGGCGGCCAGCTCATCGGCCAGCGCCTGCAGCCCGGCCATTTCTGCGGCGCGGTCCTGCACCTCATAGATCTGCCGCCCGCCAAACTGCGCAGCAAATGTGCGCTTGCCGCTATAAAGCGGCCCCGTGATAAAAAGCATTTACAGCACCCCCAGCCATTGGCTGGCAGCCAGCGCCGCCAGCATCCAAAGCTCGCATTTTGCAGGAACCACCCGGCCAGATCACCGGTCGTACCGCCAAACTGCCTGACAGCGACCCGGTGATACCGTGCAAACACCAGCCCTGCAGCCAGCAAAAGCGCCCAGCCGCCCAAGGCCAGAATCCCCACCGCCCACAGCAGACAGCCTGCCGCCAAAACACGGCAGACCGTCCGGCGGTCCGCAGCCGTTGCAAAGGTATGGGCCAGCCCTGTGTTTTTGGCCAGCGGGAATGCTGCCACCGCCAACCCGGACAGCATCCGCTCCCCCATCAGGGCCAGCGTCCAGAGCGCACCTGTGCGCGGTGTAAACTGTACACAGGCGCACAGCATCAGGTATGCAGCAAAATAACTGCACAGCCGTATGACGGCAAAGGCTCCGCAGTGTGGATCCTTTAATATGGCAAGCTTTTTCGCGGTATCACCGTAGCTTGCCAGTGCATCGCAGGTGTCGGCATAGCCGTCCAGATGGATGCCCCCGGTGACCCAAACCGGAATCAGACAGAATCCGGCCGCATGGGCCGCATCGGGCAGCGGCAGTGCTCCGCACAGGCACCACAGCGCCCCGCAGATTACCCCCACCAGCGGAAACGCACAGAGCGCATACCGCATATTTTTTCGTTCCAGTCAAACTGCGGCACCGGCAGTGCCGAAAACATGGCAAGTGCCACCGCAACGGTCTGAAATACTATCATCGCTTCGTTCCTTTATAGTAGACAGGAATGCCGCACACGACCCGCACGACCGTGTCTGCGCGCTGGGCGGCGGCATTGTTGATCTTGGCCAGCGTGCGCAGATACCGCTCGGTATCACCTGCATACGCTGTGCCGCCGCTGAACACCTCATTCGTCACAAGGATCAGTTCCTCACACTGCGCCCGCAGCGCTTCGATCCCCCGCAGCACGGCATCGGCAGCGGCCTCCCCCGCCCCGGCCGGATCGTACAGCTCGTTGGCTGCCAGATTGCCGAGATCCTCCAGCAGCACGGTGCCTCGCTGCGGTAAAGCAATGGCTTCAAGCCCGCGCGGGCACTCCACCGTAGCAAACTGCTTTTGTTGGCGCATGGCGCGGTGCCGCGCGACCCGTGCCTCGCACTCGGCGTCCCATACCTGCATCGTGGCAAGGTAGGTACGCGGCAGCGTGCTTTGCATACAGAGTGACTCCGCAAACGCGCTTTTTCCGCTGGCCGCGCCGCCGATGACCAGCGTCAGCATTGCGGTGTGTACGGCGCGATGCCGCCCTCCGCAAAGGAATAGCAGCCATGATAGACCGCAAGCGCCATATCCCACAGCGGCAGGCTTGCTACAGCCCCCGTGCCCTCCCCCAGATGCAGATCTGCGGTGATAAGCGGTTTTTGTGCAGTGCCTCCAGCACCAGCCGGGCGGCCGGCTCTGCCGAGACATGGCTGGCAAACACAGCCTTATCCGCACCCGGGCAGAGGCGGACAGCGCAGAGTGCGGCCACGCTGCTGATAAAGCCGTCCATCACGATGGGGATTTTCTCAAATGAGCCGCCCAAAAACACACCGCACAGCCCGGCAATATCAAACCCGCCCAGCGCCGCCAGCACCCCCAGCGGGTCGGCAGCATCGGGACGGTTGACCGCAATTCCGCGCTCAATCACCTCTATTTTGCGTTGCAGCCCGGCATCGGAAAGCCCCGCGCCGCGCCCGGTCATCTCGGCCACCGGGCGGCCGAGCAATACAGACGCCACAGCGGAGGAGGTCGTTGTATTTCCGATGCCCATCTCACCGGTGGCAAGCAGCTGCACACCGGCGCGCTTTTGCGCCCTCACCAGTGCAAAGCCGGCCGCAATGGCCTGTATGGCCTGCGCCCGGGTCATGGCGGGTCCGACGGTAAAATCGCAGGTGCCGGGGGCAATGCGGTACTCAGCAGCACCCGCCACGGGTGCACCCGCAATTCCCATATCGACCGGCACCACGGCACACCGCGCCGCTGCTGCCATGCGGCAGACGCTGGTGCGGCGGGCAACAAGATTTTCGAGCACCGCACGGGTCACGGCGGCATCTGTCTGGCTGACCCCCTGCGCGACAACACCGTTATCCGCGCAGAGCACCAGCACGGCACGCCGTTCAAAGGCCGGGGCGGCATTTCCGGTCAGGGCCACCGCGTCCTCTATCATCGTTTCCAGTGCGCCCAGCCCGCCCAAGGGTTTCGCCAGCGCCGCCCAATGTGCATGGGCGGCAGCGCGGGCCGATTCATCCGGCGGGGTTACGGTGCGCAGCAGGGTCATAAGTTCATTTTCGGTCATGTTCTTTCCTTTATATAGCGGCCGGCCGCGTCCGCAAAGCGCTTCGGCAACGGCGTACCGGCCCAGTACAGATGCGGAAAACCCGCATAGAGATGCTCATCGGCAAAGCCGCAGGCCCACTGCCGCCCATCTGCCTTGGCGGCTGCAAAGGCTTCGCCGTTGGCCGTGGTGTCCCAGTGGTGGAACTCATGCACCGGCAGGCTCTCCCCTGCGGCAAACAGCATACTGTCGGTGCGCGCGGTCAGTTTTGCATAGCCGAACCGCACAAGCCGACCGACCCGGAAGCCCTGCCCCGGCAGCACGCCCGCCATCGGATAGACGATTCCGTCCGCGCCCTCGAGCGACCTGCCCAGATAGAGAAAACCGCCGCATTCCGCCACGGTGGGCAGTCCGCCCGCAACCGCCTTTTGCACGGCGCTGCGCATGGGGGTATTCCCCGCCAGCTGCGCGGCATACAGTTCCGGATAGCCCCCGGGCAGATACAGCGCGCCGATCTGCCCCGGCAGGGCGGCATCCCGCAACGGGCTGAAAAAGCAAAGTTCTGCGCCGCTTTCCCGCAGTACCTCCAGCGTTTCTGCGTAGGTAAAGCAAAAAGCCTCATCCTGTGCAACGGCAATGCGCACCGCCGGCGGCACAGTGATGCGGGGCGGGGCGGGCGGTGCCGGGCGGTCAAACAGCGTATACAGTCTGTGCCAGTCGATGCACCGCTGGGCCGCATCCGCCAGAACCTCGATCTTTTGCTGCAGATCAGCAATCTCTGCTGCGGTTTTCAGCCCGAGATGGCGGCTCTCAATGGCAGCCTCCGGCAGGTGGGGCAGATAACCCACCACTGGCAGACCGGTCTCCTTTTCCAGCATTGGGGCCAGCAGCTTGACAAAGATTCGCTGCAATCGTTGAGCAAAATGCCCGCGATATGGTGCGGCGTGCGGAACGCCAGCAGCCCGCGCAGCTCGGCCGCCAGCGTCAGGCTGGCGCCCTTCGGGCGCACGACCAGCAACGCGGGCAGTTCGAGCGTGTCCGCCAGCTGCCATGCGCTGGCCGTATCCGTCACGCCGCCCAGCCCGTCATAGTAACCCATAGCCCCCTCGCAGACGGCTGCGTCGCAGTCTGCCGCCCCCTGCGCATATAGTCGGCGCACGGTGTCCGGCGCCGAAAAATAGAGGTCAAGATTATGGCTTTTGACCCCCAGCACGGCGCGGTGGAACATCGGGTCAATGTAGTCCGGCCCTGCTTTGAAGGCACAGGGGCGCTGCCCCCGGGCCGCCAGTGCCGCCAACAGCGCACAGGCTGCCGTGGTCTTGCCGCCGCCCGAGCGCGGCGCGGTCAGAACGAGCTGCAGCATACTTACTCCCTCACGATCAAAAACACAGGGTTATTCGCCATCAGTAAGTGGAGCGCCCCCGCCTGTTTGCTGCGGCTGACAGCGATCTGCGTGACCTGTGCAGTCAATCCATGGGCCGTCAGCGCCGCAACGGCCTCCTGCAGGGTCTCCAATGCAATGGCGCTGATGCAAAGGCGTGCTGCGGGGTTTGCTGCCAGCACCGCATCCACGATCTGCCGCATGCTGCCCTTACTGCCGCCGATGAAAACGGCATCGGGTGCGGGCAGCCCCGCCAGTGCGGCGGGGGCGCGGCCCTCAGTCAGATACAGATTGGCTACTGCAAATTTTGCGCGGTTTTGTCGGATCAGGGCACAAGCCTCCGGGTCACATTCCACGGCACAGACCCGGCCGGCCGGAGCCGCCAGCGCCATCTCAACGCTGACACTGCCGGTTCCCGCGCCGACATCCCACAGGGTATCGCCGGGGCGCACCGCCAGCTTTGCCAGCACAGCCGCGCGCACCTCCTGCTTGGTCATCGGCGTTTTGCCGCGCAGGAAAGCTTCGTCCGGCCAGCCCGGCACCCGGGCAGGCAGCGGCGGGCAGGGTTCGACCAAAAGCACGCTCAGCGGTGCAAATTCAAGGTTTGCGAGCATTTCCACGGTATCGGTCACAAGGCGTTCTGCGGTGCTGCCAAGGTTCTCACCAACGGTGGCCTTCACATGCCCCCACCCGGCATCGGCCAGCGCACGGCAAAGGGTAGCCGGGGTCTCGCTGCCTCCGGTCAGGAAAAATGCGGGCTTTCCGGTGCGGCAGACCGCTGCAGGGTCACATCTGCAGCCGTGAGCGCTAACCAGCTGCCAGTCCTGCCAGGGGCGGTGCAGCGCTGCCGCCAAAAGCTGTACGCTGGATATTCCCGGCTCCACCGTATAGGCCAGCCCTGCCGCGTCAAGGGCGCGGCAGAGCGCCGATGCCCCTGAGTAAAACCCGGTATCCCCGCTGAAAACAACCGCTGCAGCGGCAATATCAGCGCACCGCAAACGGGCGCAGATCTCCTGCGCCTTGTACAGGGCAGCACGGTCAGGCGTACATTCTGCCGGCAGCTGCTCCAAAAGACGGCGAGCGCCGAGGATCAGCTCCGCGTCCAAAAGTGCGTCCCGCCCTGCCGCCGTCAGGCCTGCGGGGGTGCCGCTGCCCATGCCAATGAGTGTGATTTTCATAATAGCTCCCTGCATCGCTGTAAAATTGCTTCGGCGCACTCGCCCTGCTCCACGGGGCGGCGCAGCACGATCAGCTGCACACCGCACTGCTCGGCAGCACGGGCCTTTTCGGCAAAGCCGCCCGCTGCGCCGCCGTCCTTGGTGACAAGGAAAGCGATCCGGAACTGACGAAACAGCGCTATATTCAATTCCTCGATAAAGGGCCCCTGCATCGCAACTATGTTGCGGTGCGGGATGCCCGCTGCCTCGCAGGCCGTGATGCCGGCCACGGTCGGCAGCACCCGGGGATACAGCCGCTCCGGCTCCAGCACTGCAAAGGCTGGCAGTTCCTTAGCACCCGTAGCCAGCAGAATATTACCGGGCTTGCCCTGCAGATACGCTGCGGCATCGTCCGCTGCGGCAAACACGGCACTGCCGGCTGGCAGGGTGCTGGCAGGGCGCAGCAGGCGGTGGTATTCCACCCCGGCTGCCCCGGCCGCCGCACGGATATTGCGCGTTGCCTCGGTCGCATAGGGGTGGGTCGCATCGACACAAAGGTTTGTATTGCGCAGCAGGGCGGTCATTTCTTCGGCGTCCAGCCGCCCGGTGCGGACTGTGATACCCTCGGCGCGCCCCTGCTCCTCGGCTCCAAGCCCAGTTGCCACACAGACCGTGACCGCTGCCCCCAGCGCCGCCAATGCGCGGGAAAATCCCCGTCCCTCGGTGGTGCCGCTGAAAACGACTGCTTTCATACGCCGTGATACCCCCTCGGTGTGACCATTTTTCCGTTCTGTGCCTTCGTGGCCGCGTTGCCGACAAAAACAGTCGTGAACATATCCACCTCTGTTTTCTCCAACTCTGCAAGCGTCAGCAGCCGGGCAGTCTGGCCCGGGCGGCCTATATTGCGCACCGTACCGCAAACTGTATTGGGTGCTTTACCGCCCGCAAGCAAAATCCGCACCGCCTTGGCCAGATAGTCTGCGCGGCCCTTGGACGATGGATTGTAGAGGGCAAGGCAGAAATCCCCTACCGCCGCGCAGGCGAGCCGCTTTTCAATGACAGGCCACGGCGTCAGCCGGTCAGACAGCGATACAACGCAAAAATCATGCGCCAGCGGTGCGCCCAGCACTGCGGCCCCGCTCAGTGCGGCGGTCAGGCCGGGTATGATCTCTACTTCAACCCCCGGGTAGGCGGGCGCCAGTTCCAGCAGCGGGCTGGCCATACCGTAGACCCCCGCATCGCCGGAGCAGACCAGCGCCACCGTCTTGCCGCTCTGCGCCGTTTGCAGCGCCCAGCGGCAGCGGTCGATCTCCTTCGTCATGCCCGTGGCGCAGATTTCCTTGCCGGGGTAGCGCGCACGGATCAGCTCAACATAGACCGTATATCCGCACAGGACATCCGCCGCATCAAGCGCGGCCGCCGCCTGTGCTGTCAGGAATTGGCTGTCCCCGGGGCCGAGGCCCACCACATACACCACATTACGGTTCATCATCTCTCCATCTCCAATCCGGGGCAAAGGGGCGCAGCGCGGCGGCAAAGGTCACACCGTCCCGCACCCATTTCGGCAGAAGCAGTTTTCCTCCCGAGGCCAGCACCGCCGCCCGTTCACATACATTGTCAACCCCGGTCACACTTGTGACAAAGCCGGAGGCCGTAAAGCTGCCGGGTACTGCGCGCAGCTGCGCAGCGGTATAAAAATCCATGCTCCAGCCGTGATCCTGGCAAAATGCCGCAAGGCCCGGCTCGTCCCGCTTCAGGTCGATGCTTGCTGCCGCAGCCACCCCCTGCGGGGCCAGGCCGGTCTCACTGCAGAAGGCTGCAAAGGCAGCCTCCAGATGCTCCGCTGTCGTGCCACGCCGGCAGCCGATGCCCAGCACCGCTATGCGCGGCACAATGTGCAGCGCCTGCCCGGTCGGTGTCAGCGTCAACGCAAAATCAGCGCAGCCGCCAGCTGCAGGCTGCACACCGGCGGGCGGTGTGCCCTGTATGGGCCAATCGGCGGTAAAATGCACGCGCTTTCCCGCCAGCAATGCGCCGCTGACCTGCTTGATGCGCTCCGGCTCGGCCACAACGCAGCCTTGCCGTTTGGCCCACTCGTCCACCGCAAAAAGGCCGTGCAGATCGGTGGCGGTTGTGATGACCGGCACCGCACCGCACACCGCCGCCAGCCGCCGCGCCAATGCATTGGCCCCGCCCAGATGGCCGGACAGCAGCGGAACAGCGAACCGCCCGCACTCATCCAGCACCACCACGGCAGGGTCTGCCGCCTTGCTGCGGCAGTGCGGCGCAATGGCCCGCACAGCGATCCCCACCGCACCGATGTAAATCAGCGCGTCCGATGCCGCAAACTGCGCTGCCGTCCATTCGTCCAGCCCCGGGCCGCCTGCACCGCACCGCGCCACCGGGCCGGGGCACGCCGCCGCCAGCTGCTGCGCCAGTGCCAGCCCGCGCCCTGTAAAGGCAAGATAGGCGCAGCTCATGGCTGTGTCCCCCTGCGGTACTCGGTCGTAAACGCCGGGTCGTACAGGCAGCTGCGGTCATACCGCGCAGCGAGGAAATCCCCCACCACGATGAGCGCCGTCTTGGTAATGCCTGCCGCCTGCGTCTGCGCGGCCAGCGTGCCAACAGTACAGCGCAGAAGCTTTTCCTCCGGCCAGGTAGCCTTATACACGACCGCTGCCGGGGTCGCAGTGGTGTAGGCACCCTGCAGCAGCGCGGCCTGTACCTTGTCGATCAGCCCGATTGAGAGAAAGATCACCATTGTAGCACCGTGGGCTGCCAGCGCAGCCAAGTGCTCTCCCTCGGGCACAGGGGTGCGGCCCTCCATCCGTGTGATGATGACGGTCTGGCTGACGCCGGGCAGCGTGTACTCGGCGTTCAGCGCCGCCGCCGCACCGCAAAAGCTCGACACGCCGGGCGTATCATCGTAGGCGATGCCCCACGCATCCAGCAGATCCATCTGCTCGCGTATCGCGCCGTACAGGCAGGGGTCCCCTGTGTGGAGGCGAACGGTATCCTTGTGCGCCGCCTCGTTCTCCTTCATCACAGCTGCGACCTGCTCCAGCGTCATTTCCGCGCTGTTGTAGATGGCGCAGTCTGCCCTTGCCAGCCCCAGCAGCGCCGGGTTTACAAGGCTGCCCGCATAGATGATGCAGTCCGCCGCCTGCAGCAGCGCCGCACCGCGTTGTGTGATAAGATCCGGTGCCCCCGGCCCGGCCCCCACAAAATGTACCATCTCAATTCCCTTTCCACTTTTTCAGCAGTGCATCGGCAGTTTTTGTCTGGCCGAGCGGGCCGCTTTGGTTGGAGAACAGTACCGCCCCCACCGCAAAGGCCCCCGCCGCGCGGCGGTCCAGATGCAGCTGCACAGCCTCGAGCAGGCTTTCCAAAACGGCGGCGCGCAGACCGGCCTCGTCCAAAACAGCAAGG
>ENA-OUNH01000388-OUNH01000388.1-human-gut-metagenome-genome-assembly--contig:-NODE-388-length-13868-cov-3.184339_pt1 | contig 13868 bp, 14 predicted proteins | sample MGYA00242806_ERZ504814 | MGnify/ENA primary metagenome ERZ504814 (study PRJEB26092, sample SAMD00036389) | human gut metagenome | host: Homo sapiens | study: EMG produced TPA metagenomics assembly of...
AGCCTGTACCCCAGGCTCATCAGGCTGTGCCCAGATGGACATTCTCCACCGTGACATCTGGGTACTCAACGGACAGGTCGTAATGGCTGAAATTCCAGAAGCCCTTGATGCCCTGCTCCACCAGCTCGCCGGCGAGATCCATGGCGCTCTGGCGCGGCACACAGAGAACCGCTACCTCGGGGTGATGCTCCGCGCAGAATTTGTCCAGATCACTCAGGGGCAGGATGGGAACGCCGCACATCTCCTTGCCGATGAGGTCGGGGTTGACATCAAAGACGCCGAGCAGCCGGTAGCCGTTGGTGTCGCGGCTGATGAAGCTGGACACCGCAGAACCCAGACGGCCGGCACCGACCAGAATGGTGGGCAGTCTTTCGCCGTCACCGAAGAGCAGCTTGCCGATCTCAGCGCGCAGCACATCCACCTTGTAGCCGATGCCCTGCTGGCCGAACCCGCCGAAGCAGTTGAAGTCCTGCCGCACCTGACTGGCGGTGGTGCCCATCATGTGGGCCAGCTCACTGGAGGAAATCTTGTCCTTCCCGTCAGCGGACAGATTGGTCAGATAACGATAATATTTGGGCAGCCGCTTGATGACCGGAAGCGACACCTTATTTTGGACAGCCATGATCGAATACCTCTTATCTGTATTTATCTTATAACTTATTATAAAATGCGCCGCGTCAGTTGTCAAATTTTTTTGTCTAAGTTTTTTGTGGGATTTCCCAAATATTATAGGGATATACAAAAACCTAACAAAGCTTTTTGGCGGCATCGACAAACACGAGTTGCCTATTCTGCAAAAGCGTGCATATTTTGCCTGCCGGGAGGACAGACTTTTCTGTGTGCAGCTGTGCAAAAAAGGAGAATGAAGATGGAAACAAACGCAAAAAAGCCAAAAAGCAAGCCTCAAATCACAGAAAACCCCACCGAGGAGGCCGCATTAAAGCGGTTGGAGCATGATTTGATCAAGGAGGACGGCATTGTGCCTGCCACAAAGGGCCGTCATGCCATCCACTGCCTGACGGTAATCGGTACGATCGAGGGACACAGCATCGCACCGGATGCGCAAAAGACGACAAAATATGAGCATGTCATCCCGCAGCTTGTCGATATTGAGGAGGACCCCGAGGTCGAGGGACTGCTGGTGATCTTAAACACGGTCGGCGGCGATGTCGAGGCCGGCCTTGCATTGGCCGAGCTGATCGCAGGGGTCAGCAAGCCCAGCGCCACGCTGGTGCTGGGCGGGGGCCACTCCATCGGCATCCCGCTGGCCGTGGCCGCCCGCCGCAGCTTTATTGTACCCACTGCAACAATGACGGTCCACCCGGTGCGCCATTCCGGCATGGTGCTGGGGGTGCCGCAGACCCTGCGCTATTTTGAGCAGATGCAGGAGCGGATCGTCAGCTTTGTCGCGCATCACTCGGGCATCACGGCCCGGCGGTTCACCCAGCTGATGCACAACACAGGGGAGCTGGTCATGGATATGGGCACTGTGCTGGACGGTCATCAGGCTGTGGAGGAGGGCCTGATCGACCAGCTGGGCGGCCTGGAGGATGCACTGGCCTATTTATATAAGGAAATAGAGCAGTAAAGGCGGACGGGCAAATCTTGTTTGTCTGCCAACTCTGCGGTAACCGCGCGATTCCGGGCGTGCAGCCCTGTAGGGGCCGGGCATGCCCGGCCCGCGACCTTCCCGTAAACGCGGCTATACCTTATAGCGCCAGGGCCGGACATGTCCGGCCCCTACTATGCGGCGGCGCGGAAGCGTATGTACTGCCACACGAGACCGGGGGTGAACCATGTCCGCCCCTACATAATTTTGTTGCGGCAGCCTATTGCAATCTACAATATTATATGCTATATAATATATAACCCAATACACCATACACCCGGAAAGGGGGCACCCTATGGCCATCAACACCACGGCGGGGCTGCTGGATGCCATTGTGCTGGCTGTCGTCGGGCGGGAGGAAACGGGCACCTACGGCTATAAGATCACGCAGGAGGTCCGCGCGGTGCTGGACCTGTCGGAATCCACGCTGTACCCGGTGCTGCGCCGCCTGCAAAAGGACGGCTGCCTGACCGTCCATGACGAAGCCTTCAATGGCCGCAACCGCCGCTACTATCAAATCACGCCCGCAGGCCGCGCACGGCTGGCAGAGTTTACCGCCGAGTGGGAAGCCTACACCACAAAAATCAACAAGCTCTTTAAGGGGGAGCAGCAATGAAAAAATACGAGTACTTATCCGAGCTGGAAAAACGGCTGTCTGCCCTGCCTGCTGATGCGCGCCGCGACGCACTGAATTATTATGAGGAATACTTCGACGCCGCAGGCCCCGACAACGAGGACGCCACCGCCGCCGAGCTGGGCGACCCTGCCGAGGCCGCCCGCAAAATTCTGGAAGGGGAGGGGCTGACGCCGGACGCCGACCCCGCCGTACCCGAGAGCGCACGCGGCGGTGCCGTGCCGCCCACCGCCCCGGAGCCGCCCGCCGCCGACCCGCAGCCTGCCCAGCCTCAAAAGCACGGCCCCGGGGCAAAAACCATGTGGATGATTTTCGCCGTTGTCATTGTTGCGGCGCTTCTCATTCAGCTGGGCGTCCTTGTGCTGAGTTTTGCAAAGCCCGGCGGCGGCACAGCGTCGATGGTTGTTGCGCCGACGGAGGAAGAAACTGCTGCATCCGGTCTTGTCAGCACCGAGGACTTTTACAACGGGACCGCCTCCACCGAGGACGCGGACAGCGGCAGCCCATTGGAGAAGATGGATTTCACCACCGGTCTGGCCGACGCCAAAAATATAACCTTCGACATCGACTACGGCGCGGTCACAGTCGTTGTGGACAGTGGTGCGGCGGAGCCGACCCTTTTCTGCACGAACCTGCGTCAGGACTGGTTCACCTTTACCAACACGGGCGACAACACAAGCCCGGTGCGTGTCAGCTACAAGGTGCCCGCCAACTACAACCTCGGCAAAGAGCTGGGGCCCGAGCCTGAGTTTGTCCTGTCCGTGCCGGATGCGAATACCTTCCATTTTAAAAGGCTCTCCATCACTGTCGCTATGGGCGATGCAGAATTTGACAACAGCAATACCATCGCCGCCGACAGCATCGACTTAGACCTGGCGATGGGCAACTTTACCGGTAGCACCGTGCAGGCAGAGCAGTTTACGGCGAATATCTCAATGGGCAATTTTGATTTGGGGCTGCTGGCGGGCGTTGAAACCGCTAAAGTCGAAGCTGCCATGGGCGATATTGGCCTGACGGTGGACGGCAGGCCCGACGATTACGCGCTTGACCTGCAAACGTCCATGGGGAATGTGGTGTTCAACGGCAGGACGATGAGCAGCACCTACACCCAAACAGCCGCCGCGCCCCGCAGCGTGACCCTTACCGCGTCGATGGGCGATGTAGTGCTGACGACGACGCAGTAATCCCGTATGGCAGGGGCCGATGCTCGCATCGGCCCGCCTGGCCGCCACAAAGTCATACTCCTGCCCCGAAAACTTGTTCAAATTCCACAACTTTCGTTTTTGCGGTGCAAGAAAGATTTCCGCAGGAATCCTTTGTATTTTGTCCGCGGTTGTGGTACAATCTTTCTAATACGAAAAATGTCGAAACAGGAAAGTCAGGAGAGTGTATTATGGCATACTATTTTTCCGAGCCGTCCCGTACTTTTGGTGAATATCTGCTGGTTCCGGGGTATTCCTCCTCGGAGTGCGTCCCCACGGCTGTCAGCCTCAAGACCCCGCTGGTCAAGTACCGCAAGGGTGAGGAGGCCTGCCCGCTGGAGATGAACATCCCGATGGTCTCTGCCATCATGCAGTCCGTCTCCGGCGAAAAGCTGGCGATTGCGCTGGCCAAGCAGGGCGGCGTTTCCTTCATCTACGGCTCTCAGACCATTGAGCAGGAGGCCGATATGGTCCGCCGCGTCAAGGCCTACAAGAAGGGCTTTGTCACCTCTGACTCCAACCTGCCGCCGGAGGCTACCCTCGGCGATGTGCTGGACCTCAAGACCCGCACCGGCCACTCCACCGTTGCCATCACCCATGACGGCACTGCCCACGGCAAGCTGCTGGGCATCGTGGCCAGCCGCGACTACCGCCTCTCCCGCATGACGATGGACCTCAAGGTCACCGAGTTCATGACCCCGCTGGACAAGCTGGTCACGGCCCCCGACACCACCAGCCTGCATGACTGCAACGACATCATCTGGGACAACAAGATCAACTCTCTGCCCCTGATCGACGCCGAGGGCCACCTGCAGTATATGGTTTTCCGCAAGGACTACGACTCCCACAAGGAGAACGTCAACGAGCTGCTCGACGAGAACAAGAGCTATGTGGTCGGCGCCGGCATCAATACCCGCGACTTCGCCCAGCGCGTGCCCGCACTGGTGGACGCCGGTGTGGATGTGCTCTGCATCGACTCCTCCGAGGGCTTCAGCGAGTGGCAGTCCCGCACCATTGCATGGATCCGCGAGAACTACGGCGATAAGGTTAAGGTCGGCGCAGGCAATGTTGTTGACCGCGAGGGCTTCCTCTTCCTTGCCAAGGCAGGTGCAGACTTCATCAAGATCGGCATCGGCGGCGGCTCCATCTGCATCACCCGCGAGACCAAGGGCATCGGCCGCGGTCAGGCTACGGCTGTCATCGAGGTTGCCAAGGCCCGCGATGAGTATTATAAGGAGACCGGCATCTACATCCCCATCTGCTCTGACGGCGGCATCGTGCAGGACTACCACATCACGCTGGCACTGGCCATGGGCGCTGACTTCGTCATGCTGGGCCGTTATTTTGCCCGCTTTGATGAGTCCCCGACGAACAAGCTGCGCGTTGGCGGCAACTATGTCAAGGAGTACTGGGGCGAGGGCTCCAACCGCGCCCGCAACTGGCAGCGGTATGACCTCGGCGGCGCACAGAAGCTGAGCTTTGAGGAGGGCGTTGACTCCTACGTCCCCTACGCCGGCTCTCTGGCGGACGGTGTGCAGACCACCCTGTACAAGGTGCGCTCCACCATGTGCAACTGCGGCGCGCTCTCCATCCCCGAGCTGCAGGAGAAGGCCCGCCTGACAGTCGTGTCCTCCACCTCCATCGTTGAGGGCGGCAGCCATGACGTTATCCTGAAGAACGGCCCGCAGAACCGCTAAGCCATAATAAAAATTGCCGCCGACCGGACAAAACCGGTCGGCGGCTTTTTTACGATTCAGATTGTGCTTTGCCAACTTCTGCGTTAAAAAACACCACCGGCAGCATCAGCAAAAACGGATTGGCGGAGAGCAAAAACGGCTTATTCTCCATAAAGAGATATAAAGTCAGCGCCATCAGGCAGATGACCTCAGTTGAGCGATGCTTCTTTGCCAGCCGCCACAGCAGCAGCAGAAAGACCGCTGCAACTAGGATTGCACCCAGCACACCCTTGTTCATCGGCACCGCCAGAAAGGTGTTGTCGATGGCGTGATGCTCATCGCCGTCGGTAGGCAGACCGCCCAGCAGCGAGAGGGGCGCACTCCAGAACACATTGTGCCAGATTTCAAACCGGCCGGACAGGGCGATGCTCAACAGGAGCAGCGCCATACGCTCATACGGCCATTCCGGATTGTAGACATACCCGGCGTACAGGCTGAAAGCCGCCAGCGCGACCGGCAGGGCAAGTGCCAGCGCATAAAAGATCTTATTGTCGAACAGCCTCGGCAGAAAACGCTGCACAAAAAACAGCGCAAACAGCACTGCCATGCCGCCGAACGCCCCGCGGCTGCCGGGTACCTTGTAGGTGAAGATCGCCAGCGCCGCCAGCCCGGCCCAGTCGAATGCCCGCAGCCGGTCGTGACGCAGCCAGCCCCACGCAAAAAAGACGCCGACCAGCCGTGCGCCGAACCCGTTGTAGTGGCCATAGCCGAAATCCCAGTTGCGGCAGTAGAAGTTATAGGGCATCAGCGGTGTGGCAAAGTGCAGAAGCTGCACAAGCACCAGCCCCGCCGCAGCGGTGATCAGATAGACGCGCAGCGCCTTTTGCAGGTCCACATCCCTTGGCCCCCAGCCCGACCAGCGCCGCCAGAAAAAACCACTGGTCGCCGCCGTACCATGCGGTAAAGGCCGTATACGCCAGCACCGCGCAGACCAGCACCTTCTGCAGCCGCGTCTCATACTTGGTCAGCAGCACGATCTTGCCCGCCAGCAGCAGCACGGCGCAGCCGGTCAGCCCCAGCCGCGCCAGACGGCTGAACCCCGGCAGCGTAGCTTGAATGTTGGAGCTGAAAACCTCGCTCAGCACCAGCAGCAGCGCCAGCCCTGCGCAGTAGACCCGCGCGGCCGACGGCTTGTATTTATGGTAAAGCATAGATGAATCCTTTCGGGATTAAACAAAATCACTATAAGTATATCATATAAACAATAAAAAGAAAACCCTGTAAAAATAGCGGCACACGGTAGGGGCCGCACATGTGCGGCCCGCAACTTTCCCATAAGCGCCTGCTGGCCTTCACGCGAGGGCCGGGCATGCCCGGCCCCTACATAAACAATGTTGATAAACACAAAACACATCCTTGCGAGTTTTGCAAAAATAATGCTTGACATTCCCGCTGTAATCCGCTAAAATAAAACCATTCCAAATGCAGTGAAGGGGAGAAAGCAGCACTCATCCCGTTACAGAGAGCCGCCGGTCGGTGCAAGGCGGTATGGCGGGTGCTGTATACTGGCCTCGGAGCAGCCGCGCTGACAGGTAGGTGCGGACGGAGCCTGACCGTTATCATACAGGCGCGATTCGCCCGCAGGGCTGATCGTACAGAGCGGCCGTTACACGGCAATGAGAGTGGTACCGCGGGTACAGCAAGTTTGAATTTTGCTCCCGTCTCTCAAAGGTCTTTCGCCTTTGGGGGACGGTTTCTTTTTGTCTCCCTCAAAGTGCGAACCGAACGCTTTGAAGGAGGCATTTTTAGTTATGATGGACGCAACAAAGTACAGTGTAGGGTATTGTCCGCCGCCGGTCGAGCCCGGCCATGTCTACGAGTGGACGCAGAAGGACCATATCGAGAAAGCCCCGGCGTGGTGCAGCGTGGACCTGCGCGACGGCAACCAGAGCCTGATCGTACCGATGAGCCTTGAGGAAAAAATTGAGTTTTACGATATGCTCGTCAAAATCGGCTTTAAGGAAATCGAGGTCGGCTTCCCGGCGGCCAGCGAGACCGAGTATGAGTTCCTGCGCACCCTCATTGACGGCAACCGCATCCCGCAGGATGTGACGGTGCAGGTGCTGACCCAGTGCCGCGACCATATCATCCGCAAGACCTTCGAGGCCGTCAAGGGCGCACCGCGGGCCATCATCCACTTCTACAACTCCACCAGCGTTGCCCAGCGCGAGCAGGTGTTCAAAAAGTCGAAGGAGGAGATCAAGCAGATCGCCGTGGACGGCGCAAAGCTTGTCAAGCAGCTCAGCGAGGAGTACGAGGGTAACTTCCTGTTTGAGTACAGCCCCGAAAGCTTTACCGGTACCGAGCCGGACTACGCGGTTGAGGTCTGTAACGCCGTGTTGGATGTCATGCAGCCCACGCCCGACCGCCCGATGATCATCAACCTGCCCGTCACGGTCGAGATGAGCATGCCTCACATCTACGCCAACCAGATCGAGTGGTGCTCCAAGCACCTGAAATACCGCGACAGTGTCATTTTGTCCACCCATCCGCACAATGACCGCGGCTGCGGCGTGGCGGATGCTGAGCTGGCCGTGCTGGCCGGTGCCCAGCGCATCGAGTGCTGCCTTTTCGGCAACGGTGAGCGCACCGGCAATGTGGACGCCATCACGCTGGCCATGAATATGTACAGCCACGGCGTTGACCCGCACCTTGATTTCAGCAATATGCCTGCCATCTGCGAGGTGTATGAGCGCGTTACCCGGATGCATGTGTATGAGCGCACCCCCTACGCCGGCGCCCTTGTCTTTGCGGCGTTCAGCGGCAGCCATCAGGACGCCATTGCCAAGGGCATGACATGGCGCAAGGAAAAGCATCTCCATGAATGGACCTGCCCGTATATCCCCATCGACCCACATGACATCGGCCGCACCTACGATGCCGATGTTATTCGCATCAACTCCCAGAGCGGCAAGGGCGGCATCGGATTCCTGCTGCAGCAGAACTACGGCTACAACCCGCCGCCCAAAATGCGGGAGGATCTCGGCTACCGCGTCAAGGAGGTCAGCGATCATGAGCATCGTGAGCTGAGCGTGCAGGAGGTCCTCGCCGTCTTTGAAAAGAGCTATCTCAACCACACCGCGCCGCTGAATGTGTCCGAGGCGCACTTCGTCCAGAACGAGAACGGCAGCATCACCGCCAAGGTGACGATCACCAGCGGCGGCAACACGACCCCCTGCACAGCCACCGGCAACGGTCGTCTGGACGCCGTGGCCACGGCCATCGAGCAGCAGACCGGGATGCACTTTACGCTGGTACACTACAGCGAGCATGCGCTGGACGCCGACACGAACGCCCGCGCCTGCTCCTATGTCGGGCTGAAATGGGCCTCCGGCGAGGAGACATGGGGCTGCGGCACCCACACCGATATTATCGTGGCAGGCATTAAGGCATTGGTGAGTGCGATCAATAATAGATAGCGGATTTGCCTTTCCCTAAGGGGGAGCCAAGAGAAAAATGAACGGAGGTACACACCATGGGCATGACCATGACCCAAAAAATCTTAGCGGCCCACTGCGGCGAGGCAGCCGTGACGGCGGGCCAGCTCATCAATGCCAAGCTCGACATCGTGCTGGGCAATGACATCACGACCCCGGTCGCCATCAATGAATTTGAAAAAGCCGGGTTTGACTCGGTGTTTGATAAGACCCGCGTCAATATTGTGCTGGATCACTTTGTCCCCAATAAGGACATCAAGAGCGCAACGCAGTCCAAGCAGTGCCGCGAGTTTGCCGACAAGTACGACATTCTCAACTTCTACGATGTGGGCCAGATGGGCGTTGAACATGCCCTGCTGCCCGAAAAGGGCATCGTGACCGCCGGTGACTGCATCATTGGTGCCGACAGCCACACCTGCACCTACGGTGCGGTAGGGGCGTTCTCCACCGGTGTCGGCTCCACCGATATGGCCGCCGGCATGGCAAAGGGCATGGCGTGGTTTAAGGTACCCGCCGCCATCAAGGTGGAGCTGAAGGGAACTCTGCGCAAGCCTGTCACCGGCAAGGATGTTATCCTGCACCTCATCGGCGAAATCGGTGTGTCCGGCTCACTGTACAAGAGCCTTGAGTTTACTGGCGAGGGCGTCAGCAGCCTGACGATGGAGGACCGGCTCTGCATCTGCAATATGGCCATCGAGGCCGGTGCCAAGAACGGCATCTTCCCGGTCGATGCGATCACCGAGGCGTATCTCACGGGCCGCAGCCAGCGCCCGTGGACGAAGTACGAGGCTGACCCTGATGCTGTGTATGAGCAGACCATCACGATCGACCTTGATGCGCTCGAGCCTACCGTCAGCTACCCGCACCTGCCTGAAAACACCCACCCGGCCAGAGAGGGCAGGAACATCAAGATCGACCAGATCGTCATCGGCTCCTGCACGAACGGCCGCATTGAGGATATGCAGGCTGCCTATGAGATTTTGAAGGGCAAGCACATTGCCAAGGGTGTGCGCGGCATCATTATCCCCGCCACGATGGCCGTCTACAAGGAGTGCATCCTGCGCGGCTATACCGAGGCGTTTATTGATGCAGGCTGCATCGTCTCCACGCCCACCTGCGGCCCCTGTCTGGGCGGCTACATGGGCATTCTGGCAGCGGGGGAGCGCTGTGTCTCCACCACCAACCGCAACTTTGTCGGCCGCATGGGGCATGTGGACTCCGAGGTCTATCTTGCCAGCCCCGCCACGGCAGCGGCCAGCGCACTGACCGGCTACATCACCGACCCCAGGGAGGTTTGAGCTATGAACGCAAGAGGTCCTGTTTTTAAATACGGCGATAACATTGATACCGATGTCATTATCCCCGCCCGCTATCTGAACACCCAGAGCGCCGCCGAGCTGGCGAGCCACTGCATGGAGGACATCGACAAGAGCTTTGTCGCCCGCGTCAAGGCCGGTGACATCATGGTGGGCGGCGAAAACTTTGGCTGCGGCTCCTCGCGTGAGCATGCCCCCGTTGCCATCAAGGCGTCCGGCATCAGCTGCGTCATCGCCAAAAGCTTTGCCCGCATCTTCTACCGCAATGCCATCAATATCGGCCTGCCGATTCTCGAATGTCCCGCCGCAAGCGAGGCAATCGCCGAGGGTGACACGGTAAGCATCGACTTTGACACCGGCGTCATTACGGACGAAACCACAGGCCAGACCTTTCAGGCCGCGCCGTTCCCGCCGTTTATCCAGAACATCATTGCCAAGGGCGGGCTGATGAACAGCTTGAAGGACTGATGCCCTGTAGAGGCCGGGCATGCCCGGCCCGCGGCTTTACGGCAAAAGTGCTGTGACGGAAAGGCTGAGGGCGGGACATGTCCCGCCCCTACAATAGCAACGAGAGGGAGAACAGAACTATGCAGAAAAACATCACTCTGATCTACGGCGACTGCTCCAGCCCGGAGATCGTGACCCAGGCGGTGCGCGTCCTGGATAAAATCGCGGCCAGACACGGCCACACCTTTACCTATACCCGCGCCTACATGGGCGGCGAGGCTATCGACAAATTCGGTGACCCGCTGCCGGAATCCGAACTGGAAAAATGCAAAAACGCTGACAGTGTCCTGCTCGGTGCCATCGGCGGCCCCAAGTGGGAGGGACTGCCCGGCGAAAAGCGCCCCGAAAAGGGCCTGCTGCGGCTGCGCGCCGGCATGGGCCTGTACGCCAACAACCGCCCGGCTAAAATCTGGCCCCAGCTGGCCGATGCCTCCCCGCTGAAAAAGTCCATCGTGGATAAGGGCATTGACTTCCTTGTTGTGCGCGAGCTGATCGGCGGCGTCTATTTCGGTGAGCATAAGATGGTCGAGCACAACGGCGAGAAGGTCGCCATCGACACGATGCCCTACGCGGAGCATGAGATCGAGCGCATCGGCCGCATCGGCTTTGAAACAGCCATGAAGCGCCGCAAAAAGCTGACCTGTGTGGATAAGGCCAATGTGTTGGACACCAGCCGTCTGTGGCGCGCCGTCATGCACCGTCTGCAGGCCGATTACCCCGAGGTCGAATACAGTGAGATGTTTGTGGACAACTGCGCCATGCAGATCTGCAAAAACCCCGCGCAATTTGATGTTATTGTGACGGAAAATATGTTCGGCGACATTCTTTCCGATGAGGCCAGCGAGATCACCGGCAGCATCGGTATGGTGCCGTCCTCATCTCTGGGCGAGGGCACCTGCGGTCTGTATGAGCCGATCCACGGCTCCGCACCCGACATTGCCGGGCAGGATGTCGTGAACCCAATCGCCTGCATCCTCTCCGCCGCCATGATGCTGCGCTACAGCTTTGACATGCCGGTCGAGGCGGATGAAATCGAGGCTGCCGTGAACGCGGTTCTCGATGCCGGCTACCGCACGGCTGATATGATGGCAGACGGCTGCATCAGGGTCGGCTGCACCGAGATGTGCGACCGGATTTTGGAGCATATTTAAAAGGCTTCCCCCGAGGGGCTGCGCCCGCAGGCGCGTGTCGAAGCGCAACCGCCGTAGGCGGCACTTGGCGCGTAGACTGAAGCTGTCACCGAAGGTGACTGATGAGGGGCGACCTTCCCGCGGCAACCCGTTTATGGGCAACTGCGGAAAGCTCGCCCCTCATCCGACCTCACTGCGTTCGGCCACCTTCCCCCGCAGGGGAAGGCAAAGCGTCCCCCGATGGCTCCGCACCATCGGGGGACGCTTTTATTTCTCCATCACATCCCGCCAAGGCCGCTTTTCGGCAAGCTCGTTGCGGCGATGGTTGCGCCAGACAAGCAGCGCTGCCAGTGCCGCGCCGAACAGGATGACTGCCGCAAGGTTGGGCAGGCCCACCGTGGGCAGCAGCGGCGTGACCCATTTGTCGACGAGCCAAAACTCCACGAACCACAAAAGCATCATGGCGGCTGTAATGGCACCGTACCGCACACCTTTTTCGGTAGAGGCCGCCCACTCGGCGGGGACAATGCGCTGCAGCAGCCACGCACTGGGCATCATAATGGCAATGCAGAGCACAAGCCAGACCGAGTCGTAATGGCAGTCCCACGGGCGGCCTATCACCGTATAGGTCGCGGCGGAGGCCAACGCAAATGTGCATAGCCACACAAGGCTGTCTGCCATGTAATCCGCAAACTTCGGTTTGGGCATGCTGGCCAGCAGATTCCGTTTAAAAACATCTACATCCCCGATGACCGACGGCAGATAGTCGCGCCGGGCCTCGGCCTGTGCCGCCATCGCAATCAGGTCCTTGCGGATCAGCTCGATCTCGTACCCGATGCCGCGTGTGTTGTCCGCTACGCTGATGATTTCCGTGATGGTGTCGCGGTCGTACTCTGCCAGCGTTGAAAAAATCAGGTCGTTCTCTTTTTTCAAGTCGCGGTATTCGTTGCGCATTGTTTTCATGGTTCAGCCCTCCTTATTCTGCATAATGCGGTTTACGGCGGCACCGGTGGTCTGCCATGCCGCAGTAAATTCTGCCAGATACTGCTCGCCGTCAGGCGTCAGCCGGTAATATTTGCGGCTCGGGCCGCCGGAGCCGGCGCGGTACTCCGCCGCGATCAGCCCCTTGCGCTCCAGCCGCAGCAGCAGGGGATAGAGTGTGCCCTCGGTCAGGTCGTCAAAGCCGCTCTCCCGCAGGGTGACGGCAATGGCATAGCCATAGGTCGCCTCACGCGAGATGATTTTTAAAATGCACCCCTCCAGCGTTCCCTTGCGCAGCTGCGCGCGATCAAACATCGTCTACCCTCCTGACTACCTTGTATTGCCATGTTCCTTGACTATATTGTAATGCAAAGTAGCGCTGCTGTCAAGCAGAAAATAAAAAACCTCCCTTTTAAAAAGGGAGGTGCAAAACCAGAATACAAATTGCTGTTTGCTGTTACGATTTGCCGCGCTTATACCAGCAGTTTGCGGCAAAATCAAAGAGAGTCTGCACGGGCTGCCAGTTCAGCACGGCCAATGCTGCTGTGGCCAGCAGTGTGTACCACAGCACGGGCAATGCCACGGGCGCGCCGCGCAGCGGCTCAAAAAGCTGCAGATGCACAAGCAACGCAAGAATCGGCAGGTGCAGCAGGTAGATGGCAAGAGTGCGCCGCCCCAGACCAGTCAGTCGGCGCCCGCTGCTGAAGGCTGCCACAAGCGCCGCCGTGGTGGCAATGCCGACCAGATAAAAGACGATGCGGTATTCCGGCCGGTCGCCGCCCGCATAGCTTACATCGTGGAACAGCTCGGCACTGTTGTCCAAGATCGTCTCCGAGCAAAAGACCCGGATAAAATAGAGACCGTAGCCGACCGCCAGGCCTGCTGCAGGTAGCAGCCGTGCGGCACGGTTCTGTGCGGCAAAGGCGGCCAGCGTATCCAGCTGGGACGGAACAGCACGCCAAAGGCATAAAACGGGAAGAAGGCGAACACCCGCACAAGCATGAACGGCCAGTCTATCAGCCCGCCGGCCAGCCCCACGGCCATCGCCAGCGCCATGCCCAGACAGGAGCCGGCCCAGCCCCAAGCGGTCACGCAGCAGGCAGAGCAGCGGCAGCGTCAGGTGCCAGAAGATCAGCGCATATAGATACCACATGTGCCGCCATGGCAGCAGCAGGGCGGCCAGCACACCGCCGCTCTCGGCAAAATCCTCCCGCAGAACGACTGCGCGAAAAGACAAGCATCAGGCTCTGCCCAAGGAAATAGAGCCAAAGCTGCTGGGTGACCAGCTTGCGCGGGTTGAACCGCGCCACCAGACC
>ENA-OUNH01000389-OUNH01000389.1-human-gut-metagenome-genome-assembly--contig:-NODE-389-length-13864-cov-2.997015_pt1 | contig 13864 bp, 15 predicted proteins | sample MGYA00242806_ERZ504814 | MGnify/ENA primary metagenome ERZ504814 (study PRJEB26092, sample SAMD00036389) | human gut metagenome | host: Homo sapiens | study: EMG produced TPA metagenomics assembly of...
GGTAGCCTCCAACATCACCAACACCCGAAAATTCGAGATTAAAACCCCTGACGTTGTGATCCACGTAGCACCAGACCGTGCAGACCTGGTAGAAACCCGCATCATTGACGGACGCAAATGCCTGGTCATCCCTATGGAAAGCGAGGTTGAACTTAACGGCATCCGTGTAAGTGCCCTGAATCTATCCGACAATACAGATAGTACCCCGGAGGAACTTCTTCCTGTCAGTGATAACGAAGAGGAACAAGGAGACCATTATGAATAATAAAAAAATCTTATTCTTTGACATAGACGGCACGCTACTCACCCCACACCCGTTCAAGGTTCCTGAAAGCACAAAGCTTGCCCTCACCAAAGCTCACGAAAACGGACATCTCCTTTTCATCAACACCGGCCGTACCAAAGCCATGATGCCACCGGAAATCGCAGACCTTCCATTTGATGGCTATGTATACGGCTGCGGCACACACATCTACATGGATAATAAGCTGCTCTACTTCCGCACAGTTCCAAATCTGCTGTGTAAGGAAACCGTGGACCTTCTCCGTAAATGCAGGATCGAGGCACTGTTTGAATCCAACACTGCGATCCTGTTTGACGGGGCATCCCCTGCCCAGTCTGAATTCGGGGCAAAAATGCGCAGAGAGATTCCTATGGTTGATATCACCAAATTCAGCCGTGAAGATGCCTGCACTTACTCCTATGACAAGTTTCTGGTGCACATGCTTCCAGATTCCGATATAGAAAAATTCCGCAGCTTCTGCAACGACCATTACACTTATTTTGACCACGGAGATGGCATCTGGGAAGTAACTCAGAAGGGAAACAGCAAAGCTACCGGAATGGAATTTCTTCTTGAACGTTTCTCTATTCCGAAAGAAAACAGCTATGCATTCGGAGACAGTCCCAACGATCTCCCCATGCTAAAAGCAGCCGGAGTCAGTGTTGCCATGGGAAATTCCTACGGCGGAATTGAAAAAGACTGTACTTACCAGACAAGTGCTGTAGACAAAGATGGGATTTACAATGCGCTGGAGCATCTGAGCCTGATTTAAGCAGACAAATATTGATATTTTGTTCGTGAACTTAATCACTTAAAGCATATTTACAAAAAACGGTCAGTGTACTATAAATCGTACACTGACCGTTCTGCATATTATCTTCGTATATACTTTATATTCTATTACTTATTTCTCAGCTTCCGGTGTTGCTGTTGCCTCTGCCTCAGCATTCTCGTCTGCAGACTCATCCTCAGCTGCATCTGTGCTGTCTTCCTCTGCGTCCTCAGCCGCTGGAGTTTCAGTTGCTTCTGCCTCCGGTGTTTCTGTTACATCTGCTTCTGTGGAATCTGCTGTATCCTCCGCAGCCGGTGTCTCTGTTGCATCCGGATCCGGTGTAGGAGTTGGAGTCTGGATCGTAAAGCTGTGATTATCTGTGATCTTAATCTTCTTGATCAGCTTAGACTCTTCTTTGATATCTGCTTTCTTTACCCAGCCATCTGTTGTATCGTTGTAGAAATCATCTTTCTTGGTACTTGTCAGAGATTCTTTCTTGCTGTCAGTTGCATTCTCATCATCCTTGGAATCCAGTCTTACTACATACCAGATGGAATCTGTCTTGATGATCTCTGAATTGAGTTCTCCCTCTTCCAGTTTACGGAGAGCATTACGTACATCGTCCGGATAAGCATCTCCGTTTGCCGCACTGTCATCTCCCTCTTCATAAGTCGGGCAAGTACCGGAAGTAGCTGTCATATCTGTAGAGATCTCATCACCAAGTGTGCTGAAATCTGCTGTAGGATCCTCTTTTACTTTGTCAAAGAACTTCTGGATATTTTCCTTATTTGTCTTAATATCATCATCAGTAAGATTATCTCCGCTGACTCTTACACTTGCGTAGCTGAAAGCCATCTGCTGGTATTCTTTCTCATCCAGCTTGATGTCTGCAGTAGCCTCAATAGCCTCTTTCATCTTCACATCGTATGTCTCAAGCTCCAGGAAAGTTTTTACCATATCCTCATCAACTGCAAGCTCTGCAATAGTCTCCTCACTGTTAGCTGCAATAAAATTCTTCGCAGCTTCCTCAAGGGCTTTCTGCTCATCATCTGTGATCTCCACATCATACTCAGAAGCATGCTCTTTCTCCAGGCACATCTTCTCAATAGACTCAACACTTGTTGTCACTGCATTCTCACCGTAAGTCTCATCAGAATCATCACCCATCTTGGTACTCCAGATAAACATGTCATCTCCACCACCAAGGTACATCTTATACATAGCTTCAGCCTGCGCCTGCTGCATACGTGCCGCAAGGCTTACCACTCCAAGAGGGATCTCCTGTTTATTGACAGTCACTGCTGTTTTGGTGCCATCAAGTTTTTATTTCCGCAGCCAGTCATCATGCCTGCTGCTGTAACACAGACAAGAGCAGTAACTGCCGCTTTTTTTGCTAAATTCTTCATTTCTTCCTCCATCTATCCCGTCCATAAAAACCTGTGTCCGGCATTCATTCCATAATATCTGATTATAAACGTTTTCACCCACAAGAGCAAGGAATTTCTAATGACTCTTTATTCCAGTGGCTCTGCCAGTTTTGCCAGCTCCCCCGCAAACTTCATCAGCTCTTCGATCAGCCTTCCCTGTGGTGTCAGGATAAATTTCGGCTCATGATCAGCCTTAAACTGCAAACCTCTCCGGTACTGCGCCATAATAGCCGGGATACCTGCGGGATCCAGCTTGGCCTTTTCATAGAGCGTGATCCGCACATCTTTTCCAAGCTGCTTGATCTCTGTTACATATCCCTGGTGTGCAAGTGCTTTCAGTCTTGCAATGGCAAGAAGGTTCAGAACTGCTTTTCCAGGCTCACCAAAGCGGTCGATCAGTTCTTCCAGCATATCATCGTATTCCTGCTGACTTTCGATACCTGCAATACGCTTGTAGATATCCAGTTTCTGGAACTCATTGCTGATATAGGAATCCGGGATAAACGCATCAATATTCAGATCAATGGTCGTCTCAAAATCATCCATTGTCTGGATTCCTTTGGCCTCCTTAACAGCCTCACTGAGCATCTTGCAGTAAAGATCATAGCCCACTGCATTCATGTGTCCGTGCTGCTGTGCCCCGAGAAGATTTCCCGCACCGCGGAGCTCCAGATCCTTCATTGCGATCTTAAAGCCGCTTCCAAGGTCAGAATATTCTCTCATGGCACTGAGACGTTTCTCTGCAGTTTCCTGAAGCATCTTGTTTTTCGTATACATCAGAAACGCATACGCAGTTCTGTTGGAACGTCCCACACGGCCGCGCAGCTGATAAAGCTGGGAAAGGCCGTATCTGTCAGAATCATGGATGATCATGGTGTTTACATTGGAGATATCCAGTCCCGTCTCAATGATCGTTGTGGAAACCAGCACATCCACATCACCGTTAATAAAATCATACATTACCTGCTCCAGCTCCCGCTGGCTCATCTGCCCGTGGGCAAAATCCACTCTGGCTTCCGGCACAAGTTTGGATATGCGAAGCGCTACCTCGGCAATATCATTAACACGGTTGTATACATAGTAAACCTGACCTCCACGGCGGAGTTCCCTGCGGATAGCCTCCCGGACAGTCTCCTCATCATATTCCATAACATAAGTTTGGATGGGCACACGATCCATAGGCGGTTCTTCCAAAACACTCATGTCACGGATACCGATCAGACTCATATGAAGCGTACGCGGGATCGGAGTCGCAGTCAGAGTCAGCACATCCACGTCTTTTTCATCTGCTTGATCTTCTCTTTATGGGTAACGCCGAAACGCTGTTCCTCATCAATGATCAGAAGTCCCAGATTCTTAAATTCCACATCTTTTGAAAGAACTCTGTGGGTACCGATCACAATGTCAACCTGGCCTTTTCTGATACCCTCGATAGTTTTTTTCTTGCTGGGCAGACGTACGGAAACGGCAGAGAAGATCTACTTTCACAGGAAACTCTTTCATACGTTGTACAAAAGTATTGTAATGCTGCTGGGCAAGAATAGTAGTAGGTACAAGATAAACAACCTGACGGCTCTCCTGCACAGCCTTAAAAGCTGCTCGCAGGGCAACCTCTGTTTTTCCGTAGCCAACATCGCCGCACACAAGGCGGTCCATGATCTTTGTGCTTTCCATATCCCTCTTGGTGTCCTCGATCGCTGCCAGCTGATCCTCTGTCTCCTCGTAAGGGAACATTTCCTCAAACTCTCTCTGCCATACAGTATCAGGGCCACAGACATAACCTTCTTTTTCCTGGCGGACAGCGTAAAGCTCCACCAGCTCTTTTGCAATATTTTTGACAGCTCCTTTAACACGGCTCTTGGTCTTATTCCACTCCTGCCCGCCCAGCTTGTTCAGCTTCGGTGTCTTCTCATTATCGGAAGAACCTGAGTATTTCTGCAGGGCATCCAGCTGGGTTGCCAGAATATAAAGATTGCTGCCACCGCGATATTCAATCTTGATATAGTCCTTAACAACACGGTCAACTTCTACTTTTTCAATACCACGGTAAATTCCAAGCCCATGTTTCTCATGGACAACAAGATCTCCAATAGAAAGCTCCGCAAAATCCTGAATACGGTTTCCGCTGTACTTTTTCTTTTTTTGCGCTTCTTCTGCTCTTTGCCAAAAATATCTGTCTCTGTCATCACCGCGAATTTGATCAGCGGATACTGGAATCCACGCCTTGCATGGCCATAAACAACCATGATCTCACCGGGATTGATGATACGGCTGTAATCCTGGCTGTAAAAAGCATTCAGTCCTTCCTCTGAAAGATCCTTTGCCAGACGCTCTGCCCTTGTCCTGGAACCGGAAAGCAGCGCAATCCGGTAGCCCTGGCTTTTATACTGAAGAAGATCTTTTACCAGAAGTTCAAAGCTGCTGTTATAGGAATCTACAGATTTCACAGCAAGATCAAATTCATCGGTAAATTTCCAGCCGGAACGTCTTGGTGAAAGGGAAGACACTGCAACGCAGTTCCGTTTGTTCAGTTTTTTCTGAACTTCCTGAAAACCGCAGAGCCACTGCTCCGGAAGATTAGCTTCACCTTTTTCTTCCCTGTGCATACGGCTCTGGCGATACTCCTCCTCAACACCCTCGCCATTCTCAGCCAGATGGTTTGGCTCATCCAGAAACAGCAAAGTTTTTTCCTCCGGAAAATAATCCAGAAAAGATACCATATCCTTACCGTCGTTTTTCTCCACAGCCGGATAAATGGTGATCTCATCTGCATTTTCCAGGGATCTCTGGCTCTCAGCATCAAAGCTTCGAATGGAATCAATCTCATCATCCCACAGCTCAATACGCCACGGATTTTCTTCTGTCAGCGGATAGATATCAATGATCCCTCCGCGGACCGAAAACTGTCCCGGAAGCTCCACCTGGCCAACACGCTCATATCCCAGCTCCACCAGATCAGCTTTCAGTTTTTCCAGATCGATCACACTGTCACTCTTAAAATGAAGAAGACTGCTGCGGATTTTTCCAGAGGCATAAGAAAATCCATACATCCATCTATACTGGTGACAACTGTGACTTCCTCCTGCTCCAGAAGTGCGCGGATCACACGCATACGCTGGCGGATCAGCAAATTCCCGTGAATATCTGCCTGAAAAAACAGCAGATCCTTTGCCGGATAAAAATATACATTTTTGTCATAGAAACGGTAATCCTCATAGATCTCTTTTGCACTGCGTTCATCATCTGCAAGGATCAGATGACATGGAAAAAGCCCGGAAAGACCATACATCAGATGGACTTTCTGGGACTCCATACATCCTGAAATATTGAGGATTCCGCGATTTACGCTACAGCGCTTTTTTATTTCTTCAAACTCTGCAAGACCCTGCAGAGGCTGCAAAAATGCTTCCATACAAACCTCAATTCTTAGGCTTTTTTCTGTTATACTTATTCATCGCCGCATCCACTCCCTCGGACAGGATCAGTTCTACGGCTTCTGCTGCATCACGGATTCCTTCATCCACAAGCTTGCGGTCACTGTCCGAAAAATGACCCAGCACAAAATCTGCCAGATCCCAGTCTTTCGGCTTCGCACCGACCCCGACACGGATACGGATAAATTTTTCAGTTCCAAGACGGCGGATAATGTCCTTGATACCGTTATGACCGCCAGCACTTCCTTTTTTACGGATGCGAAGCTGTCCCGGCTCCAGATCAATATCATCGTAAATGACGATCAGCTCTGTCTCCGGATCGATCTTAAAATAGCTGGACATTTCCTGGATCGGACCACCGCTTAAATTCATATAAGAAAGCGGTTTCATCAGGATCGCTTTTTCACCGCCGATGATACCTTTTCCATACATGGCATTAAATTTTACGCCGCCCTGAGGCACATTATGCGTCTCAACAAGACAGTCGATGGTATCAAATCCCATGTTATGACGGGTAGCTTCATACTGCTTTCCCGGATTTCCCAAACCTGCAATTAAATACATAAATTCTCCTTAGATGTAACTTACTCGTTTCAACTTTCAGCTTTCATTTTTGCCTGAAAGCATACAGATTCTCTGTCTGTATCAGTTGAAATATACCATCTCATCAGCAAGGGGCTCACATACTTCCACATGCTCTGCATAAAGCACGATGCCTTCTCCCTGATATTCCATTCTCTTCTCAAAAGCAACCTTCGCGGTAACATCTACCCACTGTCCTTCTGTGATCTTCGGGGCAAAAGCACTCTTGCAGATGTAACCGAGGAATGTAGTATCGTCTGCACAGCATGTCATGGCTGTTCTTCCCGGAACAAAGAATTTGCTTCCCATTCCACGTGGTTTCAGGGCACGTGCCTTGAAATGAACTGTTTTTCCGACATAGCGGTCCGGGTGATCCATGGAATCTACGAACCAGATACCATAATCCTCCGGAAGAATGTCGATCACCGGTGCATCAATATCAAACGGCATCTCATCCTCAAAAAGATCTCCCAGCTCGCCTTCTTCATCCTCAAAGATGATCTCCGCACGCTGATTCACAACCTTGATGCTTCTTCTGTAAGATGGCAGCGGATCATCCTCCTCACAGCGGTTAAAGATAACCATATCTGCATTTCGGACCATATCCATAAAAAGAGACTTCATATTTGCCATGTAAACCTGGAATGTGCTTGCATCCACACAGGTGATGTGCTGCTCTACAGCCCAGCCTTCCGGCTTCTCCATCTCCTCAAACCTGCTTACCAGCCACATGCCATTGTACTCAATAATCACTCGTTCCGGCTGATACAGGATCTCCATTGCTGCAAGTCTCTCTGGTGTAAGATCTTCTTCACTCTCAATGATCTCCACGTCGGTGTTGTGCTGTTTCAGCGCCTCTGCATCGTACTCCTCTTCTCCCTCTTCGCAGAGAATAAGAAGTGTTTTTCCATCGATCTGGAAATAATCCTGCTGCAGGGTAAAGTTCAGGAAAGAAGTCTTGCCGCTTTCCAGAAAACCTGTGATCAGATAAATGGGGACTCTGGTCTCTTCCATAAATTTATCCCGTCAGGTACTGTCCTATTTAATGTACAGTACCTGTTTCCTTTCTGTAATCTATAATTCTGAAAAAATATTGTAATCACCGCTTTTTTATGCGATTCCGAAAAGCTCTTCCAGTGCATGCTCATCCAGTTTGGAGCCGATCACGCACAGACGGCCTGTATACTCCGGTGCTCCCTCACGGATCTCTGTTTCTTCCGGAACCATATCAAAATAGATCCATGTTCCGTCCTCTGCAGGAAGCATTCCTTTTGCACGGAGAATGATACCGTATTTATCAGACTCGGAAAGTGCCTCAAGGATCTTCTCAAGTCCCTCACGTGTATATTTCTTAATTGTCTCACGGCCCCAGCTTGTGAATACTTCATCTGCATGATGATGGTGATGGTCATGTCCACAGCCACACTCTCCGTCGTGGTGATGGTGATGCTCATGGTCGTGTCCGCAGCCACACTCTCCGTCATGATCGTGGTGATGGTGCTCCTCATGATCGTGGCCACAGCACTCTTCGTCATGGTCATGGTGGTGATGCTCATGCTCATCATGATCGTGTCCGCAGCACTCTTCGTCATGGTCATGATGGTGATGATGCTCGTGCTCCTCATGATCGTGGCCACAGCAGCACTCCTCGTCATGATGATGGTGATGATGCTCGTGCTCTTCCTCAAGCATCTCCTGCTCCAGGGATACCGGATGCTCCATAACCTCTACCAGTTTCTTTCCGTCAAGGTTCTCGATCGGAGTTGTGATGATAGCAGCATCTTTGTTCAGGCTGCGCAGAAGCTCCAGAGACTCCTGAACTTTCTTCTCTGTTGCAATATCAGTACGGCTCATGATAATAGCACCTGCGTACTGGATCTGGTTGTCAAAAAACTCACCGAAGTTCTTCATGTACATTTTGCATTTCTTGGCATCAACAACAGTAGTATAGCTGTTCAGTTTAATATCAACTTCATCCTGAACACCCTGTACAGCCTTGATAACGTCAGAAAGTTTACCAACTCCTGATGGCTCGATAAGGATTCTGTCCGGATTGTATTTGGTAACAACTTCTTTCAGGGAAGTTCCGAAATCACCGACAAGAGAGCAGCAGATACATCCGGAGTTCATCTCACGGATCTGGATTCCCGCCTCTTTCAGGAAACCGCCGTCAATACCGATCTCACCAAACTCGTTCTCGATCAGTACAACCTGCTCACCGTTAAATCCGTCTTTCAGAAGTTTTTTGATCAGAGTTGTTTTTCCGGCACCAAGAAAACCAGAGATAATATCAATTTTTACCATTTTTATATACACTCCTTTTAACGTAGTTTGACCAGGAAGCGTTCATACCCCCTGGTTGTATCCTGTTATGATCATGACGGCAGGGAAAATTATCTTTTCCTGCCTCTGCTGTCATTATATCCATTTTGTGAAACAGACATTCATATTCTGTTTTACACTCAGATTAATACAGGGATGTGAAAAACTCACACCCCCGGAAGTCAAGCGAACATTCTCAATCCGCATTTATCTATCAGCCATTGATCATGAAACTCATAAGTTTATCAATGTCTTCTTTCTCTGCTGCAACGATCTCAAGCTCCGGAATCTCGCCGCCGGAAAAGATGTTTGCAAGAGATACATACTGGGAAAGTTTGGACTTCAGATTCAGTCTGTCTCCCTCTCCCGTTACAAGCTCTACTCTGCCCTTGCAGCTGTCAATTACCTTAAAAATTCATCGATATCTGTAATATGTGTTACTTTCATTTGAAATTCTCCTTTCCTGATAGTCAGACCCACCCTTCTTATTTCGAAGAGTCTGATGTTCCAATTCACAGTAAAACCGGATTTTTTATTCTTAATCCGTTCTGTTAAATTATACCCCAGTGTTTTTAAAAAAGCAATCCCCGCCAGTCAAAAACACTTCACAGATATTCAGGGAGAATCCCTGCATATTTCGTCACATTTCTTCTATTTCAACAGTGCAGTCTTTTCTGCCTTTCTGCCATTTCATAAGATATACCTTAAATCCGATGGAATCTCTGGCAATAGTAAACGGTTCTTCTCTTAAAATCTGAGATTCTATACCTTTGGCCTTCAGTTCTGTCTGCTTTGCTCTGGCTTTCTCTGTCAGAGCCTTCAGCTGCTCATCTGCTTTTTTTCCAAAAGACCGATTTCCATATCCCTCGGATGCTTTGCCAAGTTCTTCCAGAAGACACTCTGTTATCCGGATATGTCTGGTCTTATGAAGCATCACAGCCAGTCGTCTGGCCACCCACTTAAATGGAAATCTCCGATAAATACCAAGCCATCTTCCAAACGATCTGTCCCCTGCTTCCGCAGTCACTTCTTCCATTACTTTAAATGCTTTTTCCGAAGGAATCCACGGGTTTTCCCTCGGTACGATATATTGCTCAGATACTGCAGGATAACAACAGTAATTCAACGGCGGAAATTCCACAAGTGCAGCCAGTTTTTCTTCCAGGGCATTGCAGCTGTCTCCACCAATATAATCATATTTATCTCGAAGGATAGCCAGTCTGTATTCCAGCTGGCGTAAATATTCATAGCCTTCCACCCAGAAATGTCCGATCTGACTGTAATCGTAGAGATGCTTTTCCAGGGTAAGGGTTTCAAAAAACAGGGTAACTACTGTATCCTCCTGATGCACAACCAGAATATATTCCTTTCCCTGCCGACTTAAGTCTGCCAGAATCTCCCCCTCGTAATCCGGCTTGTATACACCAGTCATGCGGGCATTTCCGAAAACGAGAAAACTTTCCACTGCGTCATTCATGAGATATACAAGACGTATCTCCCCGTCACATACATAATTTTCATTTATCGCAACCAGCTCAAACTGATCCTCACCAAGCAGCTCTGCCAGCTTCCGGAACGCATCAGGCAGCTCCTCAAAAGACTTCCCGGAAACATATCTCTCCGGCGCTGTTTTTCCCGTAATATTATTTCCAGTATCCATCAATTACCTCTTTGTTCAGTTTTTCACCGATGACGATCATAATCTCCTGACCAAGTTTCGTTGGCCGGATGCTGATCTCATGACGGGTGGCATTGAGCTCCAGCCACTGTCCGTCCTCTTTTTTAGAAAACCTTTTACACGAAAAACAGCTCCGCCGGATGGATCATTCAGGATTTTTTCCGCAGTTTCCCGAAGCTCTGCTTCACTCTTATGCACATTCATAAAAACAGGGAATCAAATCCGCCACCTTCTGCATAGGATTCCTTTACATAATCTTCCGCTACGTATCCGCAGTCCAGAATCTTCTCCAGATCTGTATCTGTAAGATCATCCCAGTTTCCATCCAGAATTTCACTCTTCAGGCGGCGCTTACACTGGATCTGACCAAGAGCACGATTGAGATGTTCTTTTGTACTTTGAATTTCTTTCTCCGTGGCCTCCTGACTTCTGCTCAGAAGTACACAACCTGCATCTGCCACCTCAGAAGCCAGAAGATAATCCGCTTCCGCTGAAAAATCCTCTGCCAGCTTTGCATCTACAATGGCGATCACATTTCCGATCTCATACCATTTATCCAGTGGTTCTTCATGAAGGGCATCAAAAAACTCATCCACATCAAAGATTCCGGATGGTTCTACAATAACACGGTCATAACCGCACATTCCCATGGCGATCAGTTTTGTCTTAAAGCGACGTCTGTGACAGTCTGCGTCACAGCCACCGGAAACCATCTCCAGCTCACAGTTGTCTCCCATCAGATCCTGAAGCAGCATCATATCCACATTCACTGCCCCGAAATCATTTTCCAGGATACCGATGTTCATGCCTTTTTTCAGAAGATAAGAGGCATATTTTTTTATAAATGTTGTCTTCCCGGATCCGAGAAATCCGGTTATCAGATCGATCTTTATCATATTTCTTCCTTTACTTTATCAGCTCTCCGGAGCATACAGTAAAATAAAATGTGAATATATGCTTTACTCATGTTCCGGGCATATTCAATAATCTCCCGTCCGACAAACGCCGGACTGCTATCAGTATATAATCTTTTTTCCGCAAAGAAAAGAGGCGGTCCTGAAAAATTCTCTCAGAACTGCCTCTTTCCGGCTATTTTATTCTTTTATGATCATGTATGAAGATTACTTTGTAAACAAGTCTACAAGATCCTGGCCGTCATCATATCCCTGATCTTTCAGTTCCTTAACGAACCACTCATCTACTCCGTCTACTGCTTTTTTGAAGGAATCGATATCCATGTCGTCTTTCTCTGTAAATGTTACACCATTCTTCTTGGCCCAGCGTGCTTTGATCTCATCATCACTGGAACGGTTGATATAACGCTCATACTCTACAGCTTTCTGACCGCACTCATCAACAACAGCCTGCTGTTCCGGTGTCAGTGCATCGTAGACATCCTGGTTGATACAGAAGAACAGACAGTCATAAATAGCATCCCACATAGAGCAGTACGGCTGTACCTCCTGTACACTGGCTGCATCGATAGCAGGTAACGGATTCTCCTCGCCCTCTACGGTATTCTGCTGAAGTGCTGTGTAGGTCTCGGACCAGTTCATGTTTGTGGCATCTGCGCCCCATCTCTTATAGCACTCCATAAGAAGGTTGGAACCGGCCACACGAACCTTCAGGTTCTTCATATCGTCCACTGTTTTTACTTCATGTTTGCTGTTTGTCAGCTCACGGAATCCGTTCTCTGCAATACCCATGCAGTGGAGTCCGTAGCCGTTAAGGATCTCCTTCAGCTTGTCTCCGGCCTCTCCGTCAAACTTCGCATCTGCATCATCATAGGAATCATAGATGAACGGCAGGGATACCACATTGAAGCGTGGATCAAATGCAGAATAGATCAGATTGGAATGCATGGAGATCTGTACCGGGTCTCCGTTCATCAATGCCTGGATTCCCTCGGACTGATTTCCGTTTGTCAGCTGATCCGCTGCGTAAATGTTAACCTTGACCTTTCCTCCGGTAGCCTTTTCCATGAGTTCACCGAACTTACGTCCTCCATCAGCCCAGGTACTTGTCTCCGTTGTGGAGCATGCAAAGTTCCAGGTCGTCTCAGGCCAGTTCAGATCACTGTAATCCTCCACGGTATCTACCGAATCCTCTGTAAACAGATCTACAAGATCCTGTGCATCGTCATAGCCTTCACTCTTAAGCTCCTTTACAAACCAGTCGTCGATTCCGTCTACTGCTTTCTTGAAGGAATCGATATCCATATCCTCTTTCTTTGTAAAGGTCACACCGTTGCTCTTCTCCCCAGCGACTCATGATCTCCTCATCGCCGGAACGGTTGATGTAACGCTCATACTCAACAGCCTTCTGACCTGCCTCATCAACAACCTGCTGCTGTTCCGGTGTCAGGCTGTCATAGATATCCTGGTTGATACAGAAGAACAGACAGTCATAGATTGCATCCCACATGGAGCAGTACGGCTGTACCTCCTGTACACTGGCTGCGTCGATCGCAGGCAACGGGTTCTCCTCACCCTCTACCGTATTCTGCTGAAGTGCTGTGTAGGTCTCGGACCAGTTCATATTTGTAGCATCTGCCCCCCATCTCTTATAGCATTCCATAAGAAGGTTGGAACCGGCCACACGAACCTTCAGGTTCTTCATGTCGTCTACTGTTTTTACTTCATGCTTGCTGTTTGTCAGCTCACGGAAACCGTTCTCTGCGATTCCCATACAATGAAGTCCGTACTCACCAAGGATCTCTTTCAGCTTTTCTCCGGCCTCACCGTCAAATTTTGCATCCGCGTCATCGTAGGAATCATAGATAAACGGCAGGGATACTACATTGAATCTCGGGTCAAATGCAGAATAGATCAGATTGGAATGCATGGAGATCTGTACCGGATCTCCGTTCATCAGTGCCTGGATTCCCTCGGACTGATTTCCGTTTGTCAGCTGATCCGCTGCGTAAATATTGACTTTGACTTTTCCGCCGGTTGCTTTTTCCATAAGCTCACCGAACTTACGTCCTCCATCAGCCCAGGTGCTTGTCTCTGTTGTAGAGCATGCAAAGTTCCAGGTTGTCTCAGGCCAGTTCAGATCACTGTAATCCTCCACTGTATCTACAGAATCCTCTGTAAACAGATCTACAAGATCCTGTGCATCGTCATAGCCTTCACTCTTAAGCTCGTTTACAAACCAGTCGTCGATTCCGTCTACTGCTTTCTTGAAAGAATCGATATCCATATCCTCTTTCTTTGTAAAGGTCACACCGTTGCTCTTCTCCCAGCGACTCATGATCTCCTCATCGCCGGAACGGTTGATGTAACGCTCATACTCAACAGCCTTCTGACCTGCCTCATCAACAACCTGCTGCTGTTCCGGTGTCAGGCTGTCATAGATATCCTGGTT
>ENA-OUNH01000390-OUNH01000390.1-human-gut-metagenome-genome-assembly--contig:-NODE-390-length-13835-cov-2.091188_pt1 | contig 13835 bp, 19 predicted proteins | sample MGYA00242806_ERZ504814 | MGnify/ENA primary metagenome ERZ504814 (study PRJEB26092, sample SAMD00036389) | human gut metagenome | host: Homo sapiens | study: EMG produced TPA metagenomics assembly of...
AATCGAAAGAGACTCCATCTGGTATGATGAGATTGAGATATTGAGGAACTGGCAGAAAAAGGAAAACTACCTTGTCATTAGTCAGAACTTTTGTCAGAAGGTGCAGAGAAAGTTCCGGAGGGGATTTCTTCTGCAGTGAAAAAAGCACTTGAGTTTATCCGGGAGCACTACGAAGAGCCGATCAGCCTTCAGGATGCGGCAGATGCGGCAGAGGTGAATCCTGCATATTTAAGTTATCTTTTCAAGCAGGAAATGGAGATCGGTTTTTCCAATTATGTACAGGAACTTCGCATTGACTGTGCGAAGAAACTTCTTTCCGGAACCAACTGCAAGGTGAAGGAGGTAGCTTTGCGTTCCGGCTTTGGAGATTACCATTATTTTCCAAAACATTTAAGAAGATCACAGGGATGAGTCCGGCGGAGTACCGGAAAGGTTCAGAGGTATCCTAAGGCGTATCAGCGGGGCGAAAGAAAGCGTGAGACAAAAAGCAATACAAAAGTCCGCTTTACAGAAAGACGAGGAACAAGACCATGGGCGTAACCATTAGACAGATTGCAGAGGCTGCAGGTGTTTCCAGAGGAACAGTTGACAGAGCGCTGAATAACAGAGGAAGGATCAGACCGGAAGTGGCAGAACGGGTACGGCAGATCGCAGAGGAGATGGGGTATAAACCCAATCAGCTGGGACGCGCGCTGTCCATGAGCAGAAATAACATTAAGATCGGCGTGATCCTTCAGGGGGCAGAGACTCTTTTATGAAGAAGTTATGAAGGGCATTGAGGAGGCCGGAGCAGAAGTTGATAATCTGGGAGGCACGGTGCTGATCCATACCATTGAGCATCAAAGTGCAGAGGATGTTCTTCTTGCCATGGAAAAAATGCGGCAGCAAGAAGTCAGCGGCATTGCAATGGTTCCTCTTGAAGCCGAAGAGGTGAAGAAAGAAATCAATCGGTTTGTGGAAGAGTACCATATTCCTGTGGTGACTTTTACCTCTGATGTGGAGGATACGAAGCGACTGTGTTTTGTGGGGCAGAATGGTGTGCAGTGCGGTCGTGCGGCTGCAGGTCTTATGGGAGAACTTACCGGGGGAAAGGGCAGAGTTGCAATTATCTCCGGCTACAAGCACCAATACTTCTCTCAGCAGTCGTGTGGCAGGCTTCCAGTCTGAGATAAAGAAAAAATATCCGGGGATCAAAATCATCGGGCCGGAATATTGTTTTGAGGAAAATGCCCTGGCAAAAGAGGTTGCAGAGAAAATATTTAAAGACGTTCCGGATCTTGAGGGAATATATCTAACATCTCATGGTGAAGAAGGTGTCTGCCAGGCCATTGCAGAGACAGGAAAGACGGGACAGATAAAAATGATAGCAAATGATTTTATGGGACGGAACTATGAACTGATGAGAGAAGGTTTTATTCATTTCCTTATTGGACAGGATGCCAGGATCCAGGGATATGAACCTGTGATGATCCTGTTCCGGCTGCTTTTCAATGGAGAGAAACCGGATCGGGAGAAGCTGTTTACGGAAATATATATAAGAAATGAGTATACGATTCCGGAGAGGAGACGCTGAATATGGCGTCTCTTTTTTATATGTGCAGTTATTTCTGTGTAAAAGAAAAAATGGATATGTATTGGATATATTATGGCAAACTAAACCTAAAAATATTACATATTTTGGCTAAAAAATAGTTCTCGTCATTTTTAATAGAAAAAAGATGGTAATATTGTTCAATATTAGGTCTTGCGATTTATGGTATGCGATGATATTATATTAAACATAAAGAGCGTGTTCGGACACGCAAAGAGAACACATTGGGAAAATAAATCAAAAGGAGATCAAAAAATGATTAAAGTTGGTATTATCGGAGCAGGAAGAATTGGAAGAGTTCACATCACCAGTATCACAACAAGAGTGCCGGATGCAGTGATCAAGACAGTAGCAGATCCGTTTTTAAATGACGAGACAGCTGCATGGGCTAAGAGCATGGGCGTTGAGCACACAACGAAAGATTACAAGGAGATCATCAATGACCCGGAGATTTCCGCAGTGCTGATCTGTTCTTCTACAGATACACATTCTCCGATCTCTGTTGAAGCGATCAAAGCCGGAAAACATGTATTCTGCGAAAAACCGATCGATCATGATATCGCTAAGATCAAAGAAGTTATTGATGCGCTTGAAGGTACAAACCTGAAATATCAGGTAGGTTTCAACAGAAGATTTGATCACAACTTTGAGTCTCTTCAGCAAGCTGTTGCAGCTGGTAAGGTTGGTAAACCGGAGATCATCAAGATCACATCCCGCGATCCTGAGCCGCCAAGCATTGACTATGTTAAAGTTTCCGGAGGAATGTTCCTGGATATGACAATCCATGATTTCGATATGGTTCGTTACCTTGCAGGCTGCGATGCAACAGAGGTTTATGTACAGAGCGCAAACCTTGTTGATCCGGCTATCGGCGAAGCAGGAGATGTTGATACAGCTGTTATCACACTTCAGATGGAGAACGGAGCAATTGCAGTAATTGATAACTGCAGAAGAGCTTCCTATGGATACGATCAGAGAGCAGAAGTATTCGGTTCTGACGGAATGGCTGCAATCTCCAACGACAGCCAGTCTTCTACAGTGATCAGCAATGCAGAGGGAGTTACCGGTGAGAAACCAATGTTCTTCTTCCTTGAGAGATACATGGATGCTTACGGTAAAGAAGTTGCAGCATTTATTGATGCTATCGTAAATGACAAAGAGACACCACTCAATGTATACGATGGACTGAAACCGGTATTAATGGGACTTGCTGCCAAGAAATCAAGCGAGGAGCACAGACCTGTTAAAATTTCCGAGATTATGGAATAATCGAGATAATAAAGGAGAATTGACCGATGTTTGATAAGAATAAAGTAAAACTTGGAATTGCACCAATTGCATGGACCAATGATGATATGCCTGATCTTGGCAAGGAAAATACTTTTGAGCAGTGCGTCAGTGAGATGGCACTTGCAGGATTTACAGGCTCCGAGGTTGGAAACAAATATCCGAAAGATCCAGAAGTCCTTAAGAAAGCTCTTGAGCTTCGTGGTGTTGAGATCTGTAACCAGTGGTTCTCAAGCTTCCTTATCACAAAACCATTTGAGGAGGTAGAGAAAGAGTTCCGTGCACAGCTTACATTTCTGAAAGCTATGGGAGCGAAGGTGATCGGTGCTTCCGAGCAGAGCCACAGCGTTCAGGGACAGCTGGATACTCCGATCTTCGGCCATAAATATGTAATGAATGATGAAGAGTGGGATACATTTTGCACAGGCATGAACAAGCTTGGTAAGATTGCAAAGGAAGAGTATGGTATTGCACTTACCTTCCATCATCATATGGGAACTGTCGTACAGAGCCTTGAGGAAGTTGACCGTATGATGGAGAATACAGATCCTGAATATGTAAGCCTTCTTTTTGATACAGGCCATTTACATACTGTGGAGAAGATCCTCTGGAAGTTGTAAAGAAATATGTACACAGAATCAAAACATGTACATCTGAAAGATAATCCGTCCGGAAGTTGTTGAGCAGGTTAAGAAAGAGAACATGAGTTTTCTTGCAGGTGTAAGAGCTGGTGCTTTCACAATTCCTGGAGATGGATGCATCAATTATGATCCGATTTTTAAGGTTCTTGAAGATGCAGGATACGAAGGATACATGGTCGTAGAGGCAGAGCAGGATCCGGCTAAGGCTAATCCGCTTGAATATGCGATCCGTGCAAGAAAATTCATCGCAGAAAAAACAGGACTGTAATTAATAAATAAAAATCAGCGGAAAAAGCGGTATCGGCCATAAGTGCGTGGACACCGCTTTTTCTGTAAACAGTGTACGATAAACAGGACAGGAGGATCATCATGGCACTTGTAAAAATGAAAGATCTGCTGAAGCGTGCCGAGGAGAAAATATTGGATGTGGTGCTTTCAGCGTTGGTAATATGGAAATGGTGAAAGGTGCGATCCGTGCTGCTGAGGAGCTGGAAACACCGATCATCCTCCAGATTGCAGAGGTTCGTCTTAAGAATTCCCCTCTTCATCTGATGGGACCGATGATGGTACAGGCTGCAAAGGAGGCTAAGGTGGATGTGGCTGTCCACCTGGATCACGGTCTTACTTTTGAGACTGTTGATAAGGCTCTGGAGCTTGGATTTACTTCTGTAATGCTGGATGCTTCCACGCTTCCTTTTGAGGAAAATATTGCAAAAGTGAAGACTGTTGTGGAGAAGGCGCAGAAGTATGGTGCAACTGTAGAGGCAGAGCTTGGCCTGGTAGGTGGAAGTGAAGATGGAAGCTGTGATCATGGAATTCGCTGCACAGATCCGGACGATGCAGTTGTTTATGCAAGAGAGACAGGCATTGATGCACTTGCAGTTGCCATCGGTAATGCACATGGTAATTATCCGGTAGCACCGACACTTGCTTTTGATGTTCTTGAGAAAATCCATGAAAAAGTTGATATCCCGCTGGTACTTCATGGCGGAAGCGGTATCACAGACAAAGATTTTCAGAGAGCGATCTCCCTTGGAATCCGCAAGGTGAATATTGCAACAGCAAGTTTTAACAGCCTGACTGCTCATGTGGAGAAATATATGGTTTCCACAGACAAGCATAATTTCTTTGACCTTAATGAGGCAATGGTACAGGGAACCTATGAGAATGTGAAGAGACATATTCTTGTATTTAACGAGCCATATCAGAAATAAAGGATTTCCCCCGAAACCTTGTAAAAAAGACAAGGTCTGTTAAGATGTTCTCAGTGAAAATACTGGGAACATCTTTTTTGTGCCCGCGAAAGAGGAGAGAGAATAATGGAACAGAAAGAACAGGTCTGTTCAGTTGCGAAAAGTGTGGTGGCTGCCGTTATCAGGGCGTACCATATGAAGAACAGCTTACGCAAAAAACAGAGATATACAGAAGGACTTCTGAAGAAATTCGGCAAAGTTGAGCCAATCATTGGTATGGAGGATCCTTATTATTATAGAAACAAAGTTCATGCAGCTTTTGGACGTGACAGAAAGGGCAATGTTATTTCCGGAATTTATGAGGAGAAGAGCCACCGGATTGTTTCTGTGGATGACTGTATGATCGAGGACAAAAAGAGTCAGGAGATTATCCGTACCATTAGGGGAATGCTGAAATCCTTTAAGATCAAGACTTATGACGAGGATACCGGGTACGGACTTCTCCGCCATGTGCTTGTGAGAAGAGGTTTTTCCACAGGGGAGATCATGGTGGTGCTGGTAACCAGTTTCCCCGATCTTTCCATCCAAGAATAATTTTGTGAAAGCTTTGAGAAAAGAACATCCGGAGATCACTACAGTTGTCTTGAATGTGAATGACAGGCAGACCAGCATGGTGCTTGGAGAAAGGAATATTGTACTTTATGGTCCCGGATTTATAAAAGACCGTCTTATGGGACTGACATTCCGTATTTCCCCGTCTTCATTCTATCAGGTGAATCCTGTGCAGACAGAAGTTCTTTATGGTAAAGCCATGGAGTTTGCCGGCATGACAGGGAAAGAGCGCGTGATCGATGCTTACTGTGGAACGGGAACTATCGGAATCATTGCATCCAGAAATGCAAGGGATGTGATCGGTGTGGAACTGAACCGGGATGCTATCCGTGATGCCAGAATGAATGCAAGAGAGAATAAGATCCGTAATGTTCGCTTTGTTCCGGGAGATGCAGGCTGGTTTATGGAAGGAATGGCAGCGGAAGGGGAGAAGGTTGACGTTGTTCTTATGGATCCGCCCCGTGCAGGCAGTGACCGCAAATTCCTGCACTCTTTATTAACCCTTTCACCGGATAAGATCGTTTACGTATCCTGTAACCCGGAGACCCTGGCAAGAGACCTTGCATATCTTACAAAAAGAGATTATCAGGTAAAGAAGATCCAGCCTGTAGATATGTTTCCTGTCACAGATTCTATAGAAACCGTTGTTTTGCTGGGCAACCGGAGAAACAGACCACGAAGATGAAATGAAATATTTCAGGGGTATTTCAGAACGATATAAAACATGTTGAACAGAAAATAAATAAACAGGCATCTGCTAAGAAACGGATTTGATAACCGGTTCCGGAGCAGATACCTGTTTTTATATGACTTTTTTCAGGCTTTCGGAAGCTCGCAGTGATATGCGATGCCAAGTGGTGTGACAAGAAGAGGATGTACAGGTCTGTATACAGGAAGCTTCAGTTTCTTTTCAAATACAGTTGTGAATTCCCTGAACATGCAGGAGCCGCCTACAACGTAGACCGCAGGAACCTGGTAGCCCTGCAGGAATTTTTCTGTGATGACCGCCATTTTTTCTACGGTGGCTTTGATCACCGGAAAGATCTCGGCTTCTTTTTCCGGTGTGGTCTTGAGAACTTCGGCTTCCTCGTAAGGAATCTTATAGTGGCCGGCTACAGTCATGGTCATATGGCTGCCGCCTGTAGCCTCGTCATCTGTGTAGATCACTTTTCCGTCTTTCAGGATGCTGATGCCGGTTGTGCCGCCGCCCACGTCCACAACGGCGCCGTCTGTGATTTTTAACACAGCAGCCGCAGCAGTTGGTTCATCGACGATTTTTGTAACTTCCAGTCCTGCTCCTTCCAGAACATAGCCGATACTCTTGATGCTTCCTTCGGAAACTCCGGGTGGGATGGCAGCAGCTCCGTAAAGGAGTTCTGTGCCAAGTTTTTCCTCAAGCTCCTGTTTGAGTTTCGTTACAAGCTGAACAGATTCGTAATAGTTTACGATCACGCCGTCCCGGATTGCATGGGAAGGTGCGGAAGCTCCGGCAACAGGACGGTTGTTGCGGTCAACAACTGCAAGGACAGTGTTGGCTGTACCAAGGTCAACGCCGACTTTAAGCCGTCCGCGGAATTTTTGCATTCACCTGTCTGTACAAGCTCTGCGAAATTGGACAGAGTTTCTGTTTTTTAATTCCATTTAAAAAAATCTCCTTTAATAATTACGTCCTGTGAAGATGGCAACGGATCTTGGGCGCATGCAGAATTCATGTTCAATGCGCGGTGCCTGATCTTCCTTGTAGAAATAACGGCCCTCTCCGTCACCAAAGGTATTGACGCAGAGATACCATGCGCCGGGACGGGCCAGATCCGGGAGGGTGATGGTCACATCTTCCCAGTAAGCGTTGATGGCAATGTAGATCAGGTCATCAGCACCTTTTGTTTTGTCATAGCCTGCAAAACTTACGGCAAATGTATGGGCATCTCTTGGAATGGTCACATCTCTTGCATCGATATTGTGAGTGTGGATGTTCTCCATGCCACAGACAGCGTTTGGAAGCTTGCGGGAGATAACCGGGTGATTTTTTCGGAACTGGATCATATATTTGAAAAATTCAAAAAGATCATGATTTTTCTCCAGAAGGTTCCAGTTTATCCAGGAAATCTCATTATCCTGGCAGTAAGTGTTGTTATTTCCACGTTTGGTATTTCCGAATTCATCACCTGCAAGGAACATCGGTGTTCCGCGGCTTGACATCAGCACTGCGCAGGCATTTCGGATCATGCGGAAACGCAGGGAAAGTACTTCTGGATTGGTGGACTCTCCCTCTTCGCCGCAGTTCCAGCTTCGGTTGTCATTAGAACCGTCTGTATTGTTCCATCCGTTTGCCTCGTTGTGTTTTTCATTGTAAGAATAGAGATCATACATGGCGAAACCATCGTGACAGGTAAGAAAGTTGACACAGGAGTTGTAGCCTGCATAATTGTCGTTATGGTCAGAGTAGAATCCACCGTAAAGATCACCGGAACCGGAAATACTCCAGGCTGCATCCCAGGCATTCCAAAAATCACCTTTCAGGAAAGAGCGGAGGCAATCACGGTAACGTCCGTTCCACTCGGCCCATCTGCGGCTGGCAGGGAAAGAACCTACCTGATACAGTCCACCGGCGTCCCATGCCTCGGCAATCAGCTTGACATTTCGAAGTACCGGGTCATAGGCAAGAAGCTCCAGAAGTGGTGGATTGTTAAGTGGAGAACCATCTTCATGTCTTCCAAGGATGCTGGCAAGGTCGAAACGGAAACCATCCACACGGTAGTTAATGGTCCAGTAGCGTAAGCATTCCAGGATCATCTGACGGACAATGGGGTGATTGCAGTTTAATGTATTTCCGCAGCCGCTGAAATTGTAGTAATTTCCCTCAGGTGTGAGCATATAATAAACTTTATTGTCAAATCCTTTAAAACAGAATGTTTTTCCAAGCTCGTTGCCTTCGGCTGTGTGGTTAAATACAACGTCCAGGATCACCTCGATCCCGTTCTCATGGAGCTCACGGATCAGTTCTTTCAGCTCAGTTCCCTCGCAGTTATGCTCAGCCTTGGAAGCGTAGCTGGTGTTCGGGGAAAAGAAATTGACGGAATTGTATCCCCAGTATTCCAGGAGACGTCTGCCATTCACAGTACGGGCATTCATGTTTTCATCGAACTCGAAGATCGGCATGAGCTCCACAGCGTTGATTCCGAGCTCTTTCAGATAAGGAATCTTTTCCCGGAGACCTGCGAAGGTTCCGGGGTGAGTAACACCGGAAGAGGAGTCCTGTGTAAATCCACGGACATGAAGCTCGTAGATGATAAGATCGCTGATCTTACGTGTGGACTGGGGCATGTCTTCCCAGTCAAAAGTTTCACGTACAACGCGGGCGTGGTAGCTTCCGACTTTCTGCTGGCCCCATTCGCGCTGACCTGCAACAGCTTTGGCATAAGGGTCAAGAAGAACTTTTGTCTTATCAAAGATATGGCCTTTTTCCGGTTCATAAGGACCGTCAACACGGTATCCGTATTCCAGGTCTTCAATGTCCAGCCCATGACGATCATGGAGTAGACATCACCAATACGACAGGCGTTAGGAAACGGAAGAACTGCGAAAGGCTCCTCTTCACCGGAGTGGAAAAGAAGAAGTTCACAGGATGTACCATGACGGTATGTGTAGTGAAGTTAACTCCATTGGAAAGAGGAGTAGCACCATTTAATTCAAAAAGACCGGGACGCACAGGAAATCCCGCGATAATATCTGTTGGCCGGGAAGTCAGTGTATTCTCAGAAAGCAGAGTCTGATTCTTTGTTTTCATTTCCGGTATCCTCCTTGGTAATATATAATATGGCAGAAGATGACCTGCCGGATAGTCACAAAAAATATTATAACTTATTTTCTGAAAAAAGTACAGGTTGCGTCAGGCAAAGTTGACAGATAATACAGAATATGGTAAAAGCTTGTATTAGGACGAGGTGAAAATATGAATGACAAAGAGAAAAAAGAACTCCTGGATGTTTTTAAAAAGAAGCCGGCTGTGCAGAAACCTTGAAGAAGGTGAGATGGAAAGACTGCTGGTAAAAGAAGGAACAGTGAGATCTTTTTCCAGGGGAGAACGGGTTTTTCAGGAAACAGACCGACCCGAAGCAGTATATGTTCTGCTTGACGGTAGCGTGATCATTGCAAAGGTAGACTTTTTTCCGGGAAAAGAGGATCCTTCTGACACAGCTGGAAATGCCAGGGGTTCTGTTCGGGAAGTATATGCCTTTATGGAAAATCTTCTTATGATATGTATGTGGAAGCAGCAGAAAAGACACAGGTACTGATACTGAATAATCCGATTTTTACAGAAAAAGGGGATGTTTTTGAGCAGAAAACTCCGTGAAAATCTTCTTGAGGTTTTTGCAGAGAAGGCTTACAATATGAACCAGAAGCTTCGGATTCTGGGAAGCGGTACTTTGCGGGAGAGGATTGTCCGTTTTCTTGTGGAGTGCCAGGATAGTGAAGGCGTGATCCATATGAGCCTGTCCAGAGAAGAGATGGCAGATTATCTGAATATCACCAGACCATCTCTTTCAAGGGAACTGGGAAAGATGCAGGAAGAAGGAATCCTGGAATTATCCAGGCGGCAGATCCTTGTGAAAGATCAGGAAAACTTGAATTTTATCTCTGAGCGTAACGTATGTTACCGAATATTTTCGCTGGTTTTATATGATATGGCTGTAAAACAGATAACAGTTATAACACATATGGAAATCAGGGAGAGATGATATTATGATAAGAAAGATCGTGCACATTAATGAAGAGAAATGTAACGGCTGCGGAGCCTGTGCAGCTGCCTGCCATGAAGGAGCCATTGCCATGATAGATGGCAAGGCAAAACTGATCCGGGATGATTACTGCGACGGGTTGGGAGACTGCCTTCCGGTCTGCCCTGCAGATGCGATCCGTATCATAGAGCGTGAAGCAGCAGATTATGATATGGAAGCGGTAGAACAGAGAATGAAGCTTAAAAAAGAGAAAACTTCCGGAGGCCTGGCCGCATATGTATGCCCTGGAAGTATGGCAAGAAGCCTGAAACCGAAACAGGAACCGCCGGCTTTATCGGAGAAACAGAGAACAGATACAGTCCCTGATATGGGACAGCAGAGCTGCCTTGGCCAGTGGCCAGTGCAGATTAAATTAGTTCCTGTAAATGCACCATATTTTGAAAATGCACAGCTTCTGATTGCGGCAGACTGCACAGCATATGCCTACGCAGGATTTCATGAGAGATTCATAAAAGATCATGTAACACTGATCGGATGCCCTAAACTTGATGAGGGAGATTATGCAGACAAGCTTACGGAAATCATACGGAATAATTCCATCCGCAGTATCTGCATCGTTCGTATGGAAGTTCCCTGTTGCGGAGGCATTGAGAAAGCAGTGATCCGCGCCATGCAGAGAAGCGGAAAGATGATCCCGTGGCAGGTAGTTATCATCGCACGTGACGGCACGATCAGAGAGGAGCTGTAAGGAAAGGAATAAAAACAGCATGAGTGAAGAAACACTGGAGATTTCTTATGACCAGATAGAAAAAGAGCGGGAGAAATATCTTCTGGTTGATACCCGCGATAAAGTAACTATTGAATACGGAATGATCCCGGGAGCTATTTCTGTTCCGGAACCGGATCTTAAAGAGAGGGCAGAAGAGCTGAAGGGAGAAAAAATTCCTGTTCTTTACTGCACGAGAGGACTTTTCAGCCAGGAGGGAGCTCAGATGCTCCGTGAAAAAGGTATTCCTGCCCTCAGTTTAAAGGGCGGTTATACAGGATGGCTTTTTGAGCAGATGCAGAAAGATATGTCCAATAAAGAGGATAGTGATCTGAGTGAAGAAGAAGCGCTGGAACAGCGCAGAAAGGATATTGAGCTGAGTATCCGTAAGAAATTCCACAAGCAGCTGTTTTCCAGATTTGCCAGAGGAATCAATGATTATGAGCTGGTGAAGCCGGGAGACAAGATTGCTGTTTGTATCTCAGGCGGCAAGGATTCCATGCTTATGGCAAAACTCTTCCAGGAATTAAAACGTCACAACAAGTTTCCGTTTGAACTGGTATTCCTTGTGATGGATCCTGGTTATAATGAAGCGAACCGTGCCATAATCGAGCATAATGCAAAGCTCCTGGGAATCCCGATCACGGTTTTTGAGACAGAGATCTTTGATGCTGTCTACAATATTGAGAAATCTCCTTGTTATCTCTGTGCCCGTATGAGAAGAGGATATCTTTACAGCAAGGCGAAAGAACTGGGATGCAACAAGATAGCACTTGGGCATCACTACGATGATGTGATCGAGACCATTCTTATGGGAATGCTTTACGGAGCGCAGGTTCAGACGATGATGCCGAAACTTCACAGTACCAATTTCGAAGGAATGCAGCTGATCCGTCCCATGTATCTGATCAGGGAAGCTGATATCAAGCACTGGAGAGATTATAATGATCTTCATTTTATCCAGTGTGCATGTAAGTTTACAGATACATGTACAACATGCCGTACAGACGGTACCAGTGTTTCCAAGCGTATGGAGATCAAGAATCTGATCGCAGAGCTTAAGAAGGTAAATCCTCATATTGAAAGCAATATTTTCCGAAGTGTGGAAAATGTGAATCTTCATACAGTCATTGCCTATAAGAAAGATGGTGTGAAACATTCCTTCCTGGAAGGGTATGACGACTGAGAGATATAAATAATAAAAGCTGCCACCGGAGTTATGGGCCTGTTTGAGGCTTGCGGTTCCGATGGCAGTTTTTGCTTTTGGGTATATGAAATTATGGGGTAAATGTGTATTGTGAACATTTACGTGATCTATATGTTCTGCTTTGCAGCATGCTGGGCGCGGGCTTTTTCTCGCTGCCTGGTAAGGTCATAGTATTCATCAGAGACGATCCCACGGCTGGAAAGTGCTTCGTAAGTTTTCTGCTGTGCGGGGGTCATTTTCATTCCAATCGTAGAGTTTACATCTGTCAGGACGCAGCCTGTTTTTTCCACCAGCCAGAAGAGGGCGGAATCATCTTCCGGGATCATTTTCCAGATTTCGTTTTCCGTATATGGTAAAAGGGCCATAAGGGTCTTCAAATGTCCGTCCTGGATTAGGCGGTAATCCCCATCCGGCATGATGATGCCGTCACCGTAGAGTTCTTTTTTCTTTTCCATTTCTTTCAGAAGTTCTTCTGTAAGTTTCATGATCGGCTCCTTGAGATTTGCTGCTTGGGGCAGCTTTTTTGTGCTGTTTTAACCGAATCAAGGAAGTCCCCTGCGGGGTTGCGAATATCCGTTTGACTACGAGTTAAAAAAATAACGAACAGCGCCTATATTGTATGAAGAGAAGATCAAAATGTCAATAGGTTAAAAAATATTTTTAGCTGTTTAACAAGAGTTACAATTGTGCAATATGGATATTTTTTCGGAATGATGCGTTAAATCTATGTAAAATTCGTCGTAAAACAGGGACTCCTGTGGTATAATAAGAATATTCAAAAAATTCGAGAAAGGACGATGCAGATGTTGAAAAACTGGAACCCGGAACAGATTCCGGAAAAAGAGGATATCAAAGTGCGTTTAAGCGCTGCAAGAACCAGATTATATGAATTGCAGATGGCTCTGAAAGAACATAAGATTCCGGTGATCGTGCTGTTTGAAGGCTGGGGAGCTTCCGGAAAAGGAAGTACCATAAGTAAGGTGATCAAGAATATCGATCCTCGTTTCTTCAAAGTTGCGACTATGTCAGCACCTACAGAGGAAGACCTTCGGAAACCATTTCTTTACCGATATTTCAGGGAAATCCCGGAAGCGGGCAAGTTTACATTCCTGGATTCAGGATGGATGGATCAGACCTGTCGTGAACGTATGGATAAAAAGCTGAAGGGTGACAATTATTCAAAACGGATTGACAGTATCCGGAGATTTGAACGTCAGCTGACGGATAATGGATATGTACTCCTGAAATTTTTTATGCAGATCGACCGGAAAGAACAGGAAAAACGTATGGGCATCCTTCTGGAAAGCAAGGATACCAGATGGAGAGTCAATGAATATGATCTCTGGCAGAATGATCATTATAAGAAGTGCAGAAAGATTTTTGACCAGTATATGCAGGATACCAATACATCTGCGGCTCCATGGTATATTGTCGATGCCGGTGACCGGAAGTGGGCAGAACTGCAGGTACTGGAAACCATGATCAGCAATATAGAGGTTGCCATGGAAAACAGCAAACATGCAGTGCCGATCCTGCAGAATGTTTTTCCTCTGGTGGAGATGCCCAGATTAAGCGAGATTCCTCTGGGTGGAAAAGAAGTGGGGGATGAAGAGTACAAGGCAGAGCTTAAGGAACTGCAGGCAAAGCTTGGAAGCCTGCATAACCGTCTTTACCGAAAAAGAGTGCCTGTGATCATCACCTATGAAGGCTGGGATGCTGCCGGAAAGGGAGGAAATATCAAGAGAATCACGGAGGCTCTTGATCCCCGTGGATTTGAGGTACATCCTATCGCAAGTCCG
>ENA-OUNH01000391-OUNH01000391.1-human-gut-metagenome-genome-assembly--contig:-NODE-391-length-13791-cov-2.403762_pt1 | contig 13791 bp, 13 predicted proteins | sample MGYA00242806_ERZ504814 | MGnify/ENA primary metagenome ERZ504814 (study PRJEB26092, sample SAMD00036389) | human gut metagenome | host: Homo sapiens | study: EMG produced TPA metagenomics assembly of...
GATTCAGCTGCGCTGCGCCCTTATCTGTCAGCTTATAATATTTCCGGTTTCTGCCTGCATATTCCATATTGTAGGCTTCCAGACATTCATCCTTCTGAAGCCTGCGAAGGACCGGATACAGCGTAGATTCTGAAACCTCCAGAACACTCCGCACATCCTGGGTGATCTTATACCCGTAAGTACCGTCCTTCTCTCTGGAAATAACAGCCAGGACGATCGCATCCAGGAGGGCTGCTCCTGTATTAAATACCATCTGCTCACCTCTCTATGACCTGTAAAACGGACATTCACATTCCGTCTTACTACATGCTGATGAACGCGATCACTTCACGATCCAACGCTCACATGATAAGTCATGTAATATTGTTCTGTGAATAATACTATATATCGTATAATATAGTTTTGTCAATAGTATTTAGAAAAATCCCTCTATACTTTATAATATTTTTCGGAAACCACTCTTTTCACACAATATCCGAGAGAGTCAAGTTTATATTATGGAGGAAATTATGACAGATTCAGATAAAATACAGACATTACCGCTTCCTTTTCTGGAGCGTATGAAAGAAATGCTGGGAGATGATTATGATGCTTTCCTGAAAAGCTACAAAAATCCCCGCACCTACGGTCTACGTGTAAACACCGCCAAGCTCTCCTGCCAGGATTTTCAGGCGCTTTCCCCTTTCCCTATCCGGCCGATCCCGTGGATCAATACCGGATACTTCTACGAGGAGGAAAGCCGCCCTGCACGATGTCCTTACTACCAGGCGGGCCTTTATTATCTTCAGGAACCAAGTGCCATGACACCAGCTTCCAGGCTTCCTATCGAACCTGGAGATTTTGTCCTGGATCTCTGTGCAGCTCCCGGAGGAAAAGCCACTGCCCTGGGTGCAGCCTTAAATGACACCGGATTTCTCCTTGCCAACGATATCAGTACTTCCAGAGCCAGAGCCCTTCTTAGGAATCTGGAGCTTTTTGGCATGAAAATATGCTCGTCACCGACGAAAAGCCCGCCAAACTTGCCCAGCGTTTTCCTGCTTTCTTCAATAAGATCCTTCTGGACGCTCCATGCTCCGGGGAAGGCATGTTCCGAAAAGAGGAAGCCCTTGCCCGCGACTGGACACCGGAAAAATCTGCTGAGCTTTCTGATATCCAGAAAGACCTGGTTTTAAAAGCTGCCGATATGCTCCGTCCGGGCGGAATGCTGCTTTATTCCACCTGCACTTTTTCCCCATGTGAAGACGAAGAAGTGGTAGCCTATCTTCTCAGACAACGCCCGGATATGGAACTTATGGAAATGCCAGGATATGAAGGCTTCTCCAGCGGCCGCCCGGAATATGCCGGCACAGCAGACACTTCCGATTCCGAAATCGCGTTAAGCTTAAATGCATTTAATCCGGAAGAACTTCAAAAATGCGTCCGAATCTTTCCACACAAAATGGATGGCGAAGGTCATTTTCTCGCCCTGTTCCGCAAAAAAGGTGACTCTCTTCCACCTGTTTTCCGCTTTTCCGCAAAAGGACCGGACAAAAATACCCGGAAATGGCTGGAGGAATTTTTCTCTGAGATCGGCCTGAAAACCATTGGCGGTCAGGAATTTGACTGGAACCGTGTGGAAGTCCGCAAAGATAAAGTATACTATCAGCTGCCCTTCCCTCTGGATCTCCGCGGAATCTCCTTTCTTCGAAACGGCCTCTACCTGGGTGATCTGAAGAAAAACCGTTTTGAGCCGTCTCAGCCTCTGGCGCTGGCGCTTCACAAAGGAGATGTGGAAGCAGTTATCTCCCTGCCGGTTTCTGATGAACGGCTTACCCGTTATCTGAAAGGCGAAACTCTTATGATCGAGCCGGAAGAGGCCGCTCACAAAAAAGGCTGGCACCTTCTCTGTGTGGACGGTTATCCTCTCGGCTTCGGAAAGCTTGTAAACGGAATCCTGAAAAACAAATATCCTGCTGGCTGGAGAGTGTAATCTCTCCGCCGCAGGATATCTGCCCACATTAACATATCATTTCATTTTCAGATCAGAGACTGAACGCTTCTCCAAGAGTAAACGAATAAATATACCGTTCCTTCACCTTCCGGCCTGTCATCCGTTCCAGCGCCTGGGCGTAATCCTCCAGCTGTACATGATAACGGTCGATCAGCTTCTGTTCTTCTCCACGTCTCACAAAGTCCGTTTTATAATCCACCAGAACGATTTCTTCATCCTCTATAAAATACGCATCAATGATTCCCTGTACCAGAACATTTTCCTCACACTGCCACTGCGGATCGAGCTCCGAAGCTTTTCTTGCGATCACAAAAGGCTGCTCCCGGAACAGAAGTCTCTTCTCTGAAGCTGCTTTCATCCGCTGTCCGAGAGGTGCTTCCACAAAATTCCAGATATCCTTTACCCGGACCGACTCAGCCTCTTTTCTTTCCATCTTCCTGGCGTCAACCCATTCTCTCAGCTGTCTGCGAATCTCATCCCTGTTTGCTGTCTTCTGATAGTCCAGGCATTCCATTACACGATGATAAGCCGTTCCACGAAGTGCTCCTGTATATCCTTCCTCTTTCTTCTCCTCGATAAATCGGGGAACCAGCGGCTGGATCTCTTCTTCCGTCTCATAATCCACCGTTTCTTCCAGATCCTGCTCACTGTGGTAGCTTCGCTTTTTCAGTTCTGATACACTCACCTTCACAGGAAGATCTTCCAGATATTGATAGGGATATACAAAGGAAAAACGTCTCTGGATCTCCTCCCGAATCTCACTGTCAAAAACTCTGCCCGGATTCCAGTTCTCCAGTGTTTCCTTCTTCATTTCCCGCTCTGCCTGTTCCATAACCTCACTTTCTGTCAGTTCCTGTGCTGTGACCCGTGTAACTTTGAATTCTGCCGGATCTTTGTACAGAGGATTTGCGGTATTCATAAAGATGCCATATTCATGAATAATGGTGCCATGCAGCGATGCCTTGCCAGTGCCGGAAGCACATAATCCCAGTAAGTCTTCCCGCCAAGCCTCCTGCCCAGAGAAAGCAATGGTTCCTCACTGTCCCTTAATGCGGACAATTCCCCCAATTCCGGATGCAGGGCTCCAATAGTTCCACTGAGGATCAGTTTTCCTTTGCACGTGTAAGCGCTACATAAAGTACCCTCAGCTCCTCTCCGAGGCTTTCCATCAGGAGCGCTCTCCGTATGATCTGCCTGCAAAGGGATGGAGCGATGATCCTCTTCTCCGGCAGGATCGCATCCGCACCGATCCCCAGCTCCGGATGGATCAGGATACTTGCGTTCATATCCCGGAAATTAAAGCGTTTTCCCATTCCTGCTGCAAACACTACCGGAAACTCCAGTCCCTTGCTCTTATGGATCGTCATGATCTGTACTGCACTTTCCCCGGTTCCGGAAAGATTTACCTCCCCGTAATCCACCTGATACTGCTGAAGCTTCTGGATATATCTTACAAAATTAAAAAGGCCTCGATAGCTTGTCTTCTCATATTCCATTGCCTTTTCCACAAGCATGTTCAGGTTTGCATTCCTCTGTTCACCATTTGGCATTGCCTTTGCATGGTCTCCATATCCGGTGCGTGCAAGTACCTCCAGGATCAGCTGATGGACCGGCGTGTAAGCCGCCTTATCACGAAGTGTATTCATGGTGTCCATAAAACAGGACAGCTTCTCTCCGAGGATTTTTTGTTTTCCTCAGAGCTCCCATGCTTTCTGTAGTCCTCCACAAACCTGCACACACATTCATAGATCATTCCTTCCGGATATGCGATCCGAAGCTCAGCCAGCTCTTCTGTGGTACATCCAACGATCGGTGAACGCAGTACGCCGGTCATGGGAATATCCTGCAGCGGATTATCCAGGATCCGGAGATAATTCAGCAGTGTCACAACCTCTGTTGCAGAAAAATATCCGGTTCTGGAGGCCGTATATACCGGTATCCCTCTTGCACTCAAAACCTCCCCGAAGGTTTCAGCCCAGCCTGAAGCAGATCGGAGCAGGATCACGATATCTCCATATTGAAGAGGTCGATACTCTCCCGTTTCCTTATCCAGCACCCGTTCATGCCCTACCATAGATCGGATCCTTCCTGCAATGGCAAGGGCCTCCAGCTCTCTCTCATTCTCCGTTACTTCTTCATCCTCCTCTTCCAGCAGCGGACTGTATTTATCCACAAGAAGGATCTCTGTTTTTACAAATTCCGGATCCTGGCCTTCCGGAAAAGAAGCTCCGGGATACAGAGCTGCCGCCTCGTCGTAAGCAATTCCTCCCAGATCTTCCCCATGATTTGCCGGAAAATAAAGTTGACACTTTCAAGGACTTCCGGTCTGCTTCGGAAATTTTTGTAGCAGGTTCGATCCGCTGTTCCGGACTGTCTTCCAGTGAATAGCTCTTATATTTTTCCATGAACAGTTCCGGACGGGCCAGACGAAAACGGTAGATGCTCTGCTTTACATCTCCTACCATAAAGATATTTTTGCGTTCATTGACCCAGCCGGAAACTGTCTGCATCAGGATTTCCTGAACCAGATTACTGTCCTGATACTCATCCAGCAGGACCTCATCATATTTTTCAGAAAGCTCTCTTGCCGCCTGGCTGGGCACATAGGTTTCTCCTTCCTTTTTCAGAAGGATGTCCAGGGCAAAATGTTCCATATCTGAAAAATCCAGAACATTTTTTTCACGCTTCTTTGCCTGGAAACGTTCTGCAAAATCCTTTGTCAGCTTTACCAGCATCTCCAGCGGTGGTGCAGATGCTTCTGTCAGTTCCGTCAGCTCAGCCAGATTTCCGTAAAAATATCGGATCCCCAGTTCCTTCAGATTATCTTTTGCATCTTCGCGAAGAGTTTTTACCAGATTTTTCAGCTGCTCCGATACTCCCTCCATTTTTTTTGAGGAAAGTCTTGCAAACTTCAGATTCCGGAGATTCTGCGCTATCTCATCATAATCCCTTTTAACGGACAGTTGTTTTAACTGCCGGATCAGTATCATATCCTTTTCCAGAGCCTCCAGATAAAGCTCCGGTCCATCCTGGAGCTGACAGGTCTTCATTGCGGTTTCTGTAAGCTCTTCCGCTTCTTTCAGTGCGCAGTCTGCAGCCTCCCACAGATATCGGAACCATCGCGTTCCCTCAAGACCTTTTTCCGGATCCAGATGATAATTCTCCACACAGCTGTCCAGCCATTTTTCGGGCCATGGATTACTCATCGCAGCATTATAAAGCTCCAGCACATGTTCCTTCAGTCCTTCATCCGTTTTTCCTGGCGCATAGCATTCCACAAATGCAGTAAAATCTGCCTTTCTTTCTGCATAATGATCTTCAAAAAGCTCCTTCAGCACATCTTCCTGCAAAAGCTTCAGTTCACCCTCATCTGCAGTCCGGTAACCCGGATCCAGTCCGATCAGATGAAATAATTTCGGATCACATAGGCGCAAAAGCCGTCAATGGTAGTGATCTGTGCCGTATGGATCAACGTCATCTGTCTCTGCAGATGCTCATTATCCGGATCTTCAGCCAGTGCCTGATCCAGTCCTCGTTCGATACGTTCCCGCATCTCTCCCGCTGCCGCCCTTGTAAATGTCATGATCAGAAGACGGTCAATGTCCACCGGTTTCAAAGGATCCATGATCTTACTTAAGATCCTCTGCACCAGCACTGCAGTTTTACCGGAACCGGCTGCTGCGCTGACCAGAATATTCCGGTCCCGGAGCGTGATGACCTTTTTCTGCTCTTCAGTCCATTTCACTGCCATTCTCTTCCTCTCCCTTCATGATCTTTTTCCACAGTGCATCTTCTTCTATGGACGACAGCCTGTGAAACTCATATCCCGGTATCTTCCTGTCGAAGCCGCACACAGTAAGATACGGACAATATGTGCAGGCATTCTTTTTTCCAAGTTCATAGGGTTCCACTGCCGCATTTCCATCCAGGATCGATTCCCTGATGTCACAGATCTTTCTCCGCACATACGCTCCCAGAGCATCAAACTGCTTCCTTGAGGCAACAGAAGATCTTTTGCTGAAGCTTCCGTCCCGGTTCAGGGATACCGGTATGGAGGCCATAGTGCTGTCGATTTTGGTACTCATATTATCATCTGCCTGCACAAGCCCGTTCATTTTCATTTTCTTCAGCATCTGCTCATTGATGCTTTCCATATCCGCATGGATCTTCTCCTGTATCATAGGATCCTTCACATTATAATAAAACACACCGGCCGGAACGATCTCGCGATCCGGATACTTCCGTTTTTCCACCTGTAATGCTCCATCCAGATAGACCATCAGCTGAAGCTGAAGGCCATGATACAACGCCAGCAGATCAAACGAAGTATTTCCGGTTTTATAATCGATCACCTTCACATAGACCCGGTTGTTCTCCGGTTCTTCCATGATATCCACACGGTCGATCCTTCCGCCCTGAAACCTCACCTCAAATCCTTCCGGCCGGAATGCTCCATGCTTCAGCTGTTCCTGCAAAGCCCACACGGTACGCCGCAAAATACGTCTGGTCCGTTCGATCATATATTCATTTCTCGCACTGCTTTTAAGGATCGTATTTCCGTAATCTGCGGAAACCTGATCCAGACAGCTGTCTATGATACGGTTTCGCTCTTCCTCCGTAAGCTCTGCCCAGTCCAGTCCCTCTTTTCGGACTTCCGCCGCAAATTTTTCCAGTGCCATATGCATGACATTTCCCATATCCATAGCCCGGAACTCATACTCTGCACGTTCTGTAACCTTCAGTCCATACTGCAGAAAATGTGCAAATGCACAGGCCGCAAAACGCTCCAGCCGGGTAGCACTGTACGGGGAAATTTCTCCATAGAGGATCTTTGCCACTGTTTTTCCGATCTTGTCTGACGGTCGTTCTGAAAAAGATGCCTCTGTAAGTTTTTTTACAAGGATCCTGTATTCCGGGCTCTGAAGATACCAGCTGTACAGTTCCTGGAAGACCGCATTATCCTGGTAAGCCTCTCCTGCAAGCCCTCTCAGGAAATAATCCAGGCTGATTCCCGGAAGCTCCAGTAATTCCAATAGGTTCCTGCATATCTCCGCACTGCCGGATCTCCATTCCGGAACATCTCCCGGATATTACTGACAGAAAGGCCGGACTCAGGGCTTTTCCCTGGCTGTCGGACTGACAGAAGGACAGACAGAGCAGTTCTCTTGGCTTGGTCATGTTCAGATACAGATAAAAACGCTGCATGTTCATCAGTTCCTTTGGCCCCGGTGCAAGCTGGATCCCCTGATCTTTAAAAAATTCTCTGTCAATCTCCGTAAGCATTCCTCCACCGGATGTATTCTTCGGAATATTCCCTTCATTTACTCCCACAAAAAACAGTGCACGGATATCCTTCAGCCTGGTTCTCTCCATATCTCCCACAAGTACCTGGTCCATACTTGGCGGGATCAGAGCCACCTTGGCCTGGTTCAGTCCTGGTTTCCAGAAGCTGACGGAAATCCTGGCGGTTCACGGTTTCCTCTCCAAGGATCTCCACCATATTATCCAGAAGTTCCATAACAATTCCGTAGATCTGGGCATATTCCTTTTTCCATGGCCTTGTCGCCCTGTTCCTTGAATTTCAGTTCCTGATGCTTCAGTTTCTGCTGCACCTGGCTCCGCACTGCAAACTCGTAGAGAAAGTACAGTATTCCCGCACCGTCTTTTTCCCACCTTTAAAGCTTAGCGCAAGCTCTCTGGTCTCATCTGCGAACCGCTGCCGGATCTCATTAGCCTCTGAATGCTTTCCGGCGGCATTCCCCGGTAAATACGCACCCACACTTCATCCCATTTCTTAAATCCACGGATACCAAGAGCCAGCACATAATTCTCCAGAAGGTCTGCTTCCTCCCTGGTCACACAGGACATTCCGCACCGGAGATACCGGAATACACTCTCATAGGAAAAATCCTGCACTGCCATCTCAAGTGCTGCCCGGAAATATTCTACAAACGGATTCATCAGGACCGTATGCTTCTCATCAATGAAATACGGGATCCCTGCTGCTGTAAATACCTGCTTTGCAAGATTTCCATACTCCTCCAGGTTACCTGTGATCACGGCGATCTCACCGTAACGGCAGCCCTTTTCCCTTACAAGTCTGGCGATCCGGCGGGCAGCTTCTTCCATCTCCTTCTGCGGGTTCACTGCCGAAAACATGCAGATCTCATCCTGCGCTTTTTTATATATATTTTTTCGGTAACGGAAGATATTTTTTCAAGGAAATGAAGGGCAGGTGCCTGGGAAAAGCGGGATTTTCCCACATCCTTCAAAAGAACCGGTGTCTCGATCTCCCTGGTCAGCTCCGAAAGCCCGTGGATCATCTGACGGCTCATATAAAAAAGCTGATAAGGTTTTCCTCTCATGCTCAGATTCTCATCCGCATCCATGGTCACCGTTACCATCACCTTCTCACAGACAGCAAGAAGTTCTCCCACAACACGCATCTGAATAGGCGTAAAACCGGTGTAACCATCCAGAAGGAGTACACTGTTTTTCATTTTTTCAGAAAACGGAAGAGCTTTTTCCAGCGCATCCATTACTTCTTCTCCTGTCATATAATGATCCTTCAGATATCCGGTAAATGCCTGGTAAAGAACAGCTACGTCTTTCAGCTTCATCTGAAGTAACGCTCTGTCACCGGAATCCTCGATCATCTCCTGGATCTCACTGTCCCGGATATCGTACTGCATAAACTCCGACAGGATAGACTTCACTTCATCCAGGTATCCCGCTTTACGCATCTGACCTCCCAGATAGGAAAGCTCCTTTCCATGCTGCTGTACCATCTTCTGCAGCACCATACTCTTACCGGTTTCTTCCAGAAGGATGCGGCTGTCTCCTCCAACTTCCTCCAGAACACGGTATGCAAGACGCTCAAAGCTCAGGATATCAATATTCAGGATTCCCCTGCCCGGACTCATCTCCACCAGTGTCTTCTGGGTCTGCATGGTAAACTGCTCCGGCACGATCACATAAAAAAGCTTCTCAGGATGCAGCCCTGCCTGTTCTATGATATTCTGATAAGCATAACAGGATTTTCCGCTTCCGGAACTTCCTATGATAAACTGTAATGACATCTTCATCCTCCCGATCACTTGCAGATTTTCAGTCATTCCGGCGCCATCCTGCGCCTGAAGTATTCCTATCATACCACAAATTCTGCTCCTATAGAACGGTCGTTCTCTATATTCTGAAATATCTGCCTGCTCTTTTCCTTATTTTTCCAGGCACAGTATCGGATAACCTGCGCACAGCTGTGGCATAAATCCTCCATCCCGATAATAAACTATATAAAAAGCTTTGGGAGGCGTGCGCCATGAGTTCCAAAACCAGGATCATCGTCCTACATATGAAAGAGATCATTTACACAGCTGTCTTTCTGGCTCTCGCTGTTGTTCTGGCTGTCGTTCTTTTCTTCATGTTCGGTCCCGGAAAAAATGCCAGTCATACAGCCAGCGAAAAATCCCGCTACAAGCCGGGCGTCTATACCTCTTCCATCACCCTGAACGAGAATACCTTCGATGTGGAAGTTACTGTAAATGCTGACAGGATCAAGGCCATCCGTCTGGTGAATTTAAATGAAGCCACAAAAGCTTCCTATCCTCTTATGGAACCGGTTCTGGATTCTTTGGCAAGTCAGATCTATTCCAGTCAGTCCCTGGAAGACATTCAGTATGCAGGAGACCGGAAATATACCTCCCAGGTACTCCTTTCAGCTATCACGGATGCAGTAAAAAAAGCGGAGAACACTTAAGCTCTCCGCTTTGCGATCTACGTTCAGATTTCAATCTTCTCCAGCACATCCTGCCAGATCCTTGCACTTGCATCACTTGGCATTCTGAGATCTCCTCTTGGAGAAAGTGCCACACTACCTACCTTCGGGCCATCCGGCAGACAGGAACGCTTGAACTGCTGGGCAAAAAATCTCCGATAGAAGGTTTTCAGCCATTTCAGGATCGTCTCTTTATCATAAATCCCCTCAAAGGTCAGGCAGGCAAGCCTGTAGATCTTATCCGGTGTAAATCCTGCACGCAGCATGTAATACAGATAAAAATCATGAAGCTCATAAGGTCCTACCAGATCCTCCGTCTTCTGGGCGATCTTGCCATCCTTAGGAGGAAGAAGCTCCGGGCTTACCGGAGTATCCAGGATATCCAGAAGAACCTCCTTCAGTTCCTCATCTCCGCAGGTATCCGCATAATAACGTACCAGATGACGTACCAGTGTCTTCGGGACAGAAGCATTTACACCATACATGGACATGTGATCGCCATTATAGGTTGCCCAGCCAAGAGCCAGCTCGGAAAGATCTCCGGTTCCCACAAGAACGCCGCCTTCCTTGTTTGCCGTATCCATCAGGATCTGCGTACGCTCACGTGCCTGGCTGTTCTCATACGTCACATCGTGGATCTCCGGATCATGTCCGATATCCCGGAAATGGATATTTACCGCCTCTTTAATATTTACCTCGGTAAGCCTTGCACCAAGGCAGCGGCTTAACTTGCAGGCATTCTGATAGGTTCTGTCTGTGGTTCCAAAGCATGGCATGGTCACACAGTGGATCTGTTCTCTCGGCATTCCCATCCGGTCAAAGGCACGTGCCATTACAAGAAGCGCCAGGGTAGAATCCAGTCCTCCGGAAAGTCCTACTACCGCACTCCTGCTGTGGATATGCTCCATACGTTTCTTAAGTCCCATAGCCTGGATGTTCAGGATCTCCTCGCAGCGCTCATCACGCTCTTCCTTCACAGACGGAACGAAGGGATACTGTGGATATTTTCTGGTAAGTCTTGTTTCCTCCTCTGCTACGGAAAAATCAACTCTTGTATGACTGCAGGTAGAAACTGCCGGATACGTGGACATTCTTCTTCTCTCATCAGCCAGTCTCTGCACATCGATCTCACTGTAAATGATGCCGTTCTCAAAGCGTCTGCTTTCCGCAAGCATGGAACCGTTCTCTGCGATCATATTCTGTCCGCCAAACACGAGATCCTGGGTAGACTCCCCTTCCCCTGCACTGGCATAAATATATCCGCAGATCAGTCGTGCTGACTGCCCGCTTATCAGAGTTCTCCGGTAGGAATCCTTACCTACCATCTCATCACTGGCAGAAAGATTAACGATGATATGCGCACCGTTGACGGCATGACGGATACTTGGCGGCGCAGGGACCCAGAGATCCTCACAAAGCTCTGCTGCAACGGTGAATTCCGGAAATTCCTTACATTCAAAGATCAGCTCTGTTCCAAAAGGAATTTCATCCCAGAACTCATCCTCCTCATTTTTCTCGCACTTCAGGAAGTCCACAAATTCCACATCTTCTTCCTCTGCACCTGCAAACTGTCTCTGCTCATAAAACTCATTATAATTCGGAATATAAGTCTTCGGCACAAATCCCACGATACGGCCATGATTCAGAGCTGCTGCCACATTATAGAGCTTGCCTCTGTGACGCAGCGGGAGTCCCACAAAGATCAGGGCGTCCGTCTCCCTTGTCTCCTCTGCAATATGCAGAAGCTCATCCCACGCACTGTCCAGAAGACATCTCTGGAGAAAAAGATCGTGACAGGTATATCCTGTGATACAAAATTCCGGAAATACCATCAGCTTGACATGTCCTTTTCCATTTCATGAATGGCCTTCACGGATTTCCCTCTCCGTTTGCCTTGCAGTCTGCAACGGTAACTCTCGGCGTTGCCGCTGCCACCTTGATAAAACCATGCTTCATTTTTTCTTCCTCCCGAGTTTTATCGCTTGCACTCTCTTATGATCCTCTTAAGATCTTCCACGGTAAAATTATAATTCTTATTGCAGAAATGGCAGTTCATCTCAATGTCCTTGCCTTCCTGGATCATCTCGTTAAGTTCTTTTCTTCCGATGCTGATCAGCGCTTTTTCCACACGCTCTCTGCAGCAGTTGCAATGGAACTGTGTGGGCAGTGTATCATTGACCTCTATGTCAAAGCCTTCCAGTACTTTTTCAAGAAGACTTTCCGGTGTGTGTCCCTGCTCCAGAAGATTGGTAACAGAATCGATCTTTGATACGTTTTCCTCAAGCTTTGCGATCACCTCTTCCTCTGCAAAAGGCATCAGCTGTACAATAAAGCCTCCCGCCTGACGGACTGTATTATCCTTATTCATCAGCACACCCAGTCCTACCGCAGACGGAACCTGCTCGCTGGTTGCAAAATAATAAGTGAGATCTTCTGCGATCTCGCTGGTCTGAAGAGCAACCTGTCCCACATATGGCTCTTTCAGTCCCATATCCTTGATCACGTTCATAAATCCTACACCGACAGCACCTGCAACATCCAGTTTTCCCTTGCTGTTTGCCGGGATACATACATCAGGATTTCCCACATATCCCTTTACACGACCTTTGGAATCTGCTGTCACAGTAATTCCTTCCAGAGGACCTCCTGCCTTAATCTGAAGTGTGAGGATGTCCTTATCCCCCTTCATCATGGTACCCATCATGGCACCTGCTGTAAGAAGACGTCCCAGTGCTGCTGTGGCTACCGGGCTTGTATTGTGATCCTGTCTCGCTGTTTCTACTGTTTCTGTAGTAACTGCCGCAAATGCCCGAATCTGATCATTCGCTGCAATTGCTCTGATAATATAATCGTTCATTCGTTTATTACTCCTGTTATTTCTTTCATATTATTTTCATTTTGTCCATGGCTTAACATCAAATCAATAGCAATCCCCGTAAATAATGCATTAATTAAGAGGCCTGCTATAATCGCATCAATCCGCGCGATGTGTCTCAGGTTTCTCCGGAATCCTTCCATGATATCCGTTCTGTGCACTTTTTCCATGCTCTCTTGCAACAAAAGTCAGACGTTCACAATTCTCATCACCCGGATTATGAGTATATGCATCACAGACTGCCACCAGTTCCATTCCTGCTTTCACAATCATAGCCTTGATTGCTTCTATGGAATATGCTTTCTGTACATGTTCCTCCTCACACTTCTCATACAATCCGTCTTCTCTCGGAAGAAAAAGTGCCAGTTCATATACATTCAGGGCATTTTCCCTGTCATAACTGTTCTCCCAGATAAAGCTTCCGTCCTCTCTGTCCTCAGCAATAGTCGTATCACCGATCACATCCCGGTATTTATGGATCGTATTCATATCAAAAATGAACAGCCCGCCCGGATCCAGATAATTATTTACCAGTGCAAAAAGATACTCCAGATCTTCCTCGTCCGTCAGATAATTCATACTGTCACAGACACTGATCACAGCACGAACCGTACCATATAACTCAAAATCCTGCATATCCTGCAAAAGATACAGAATATCATGACCGGATTCTGCCCGCTTCTCCATAGCCTCTGCAAGCATCTCCTCAGAATTATCGATACCGATCATATCATATCCGGCATCTGCAAGCATCTCTGTCACAGTACCTGTTCCACATCCCCAACTCCAGAACCAGACCATCCCTGATCCCGTCCTGAGCCAGTGTTTCTATAATATAGTCTGCCCATTCACGATAGTTTACATTATCCATGAAAACATCATAAACACCGGCAAATCTTCCATATGATTCCATTCATCAGCCCTCATTATCTACCTGTTTTACTGTTCACTCCGTTCACAGCAACACATATTTTCCCTGCTATTCTACCACAACATCCGTTCTTATGTAAATAACAGGTTGGTCTCTGTCAGCGCAAAAAAGGACGACTGTTTTTTTACAGCAGCCGTCCTTTTCAACTTTTCTGTTACTGATTCTTAGGCATATAGCGGACATACGCCGGTTCTCCATGATAGTAATAGTCAACGCCGTTC
>ENA-OUNH01000392-OUNH01000392.1-human-gut-metagenome-genome-assembly--contig:-NODE-392-length-13787-cov-3.618082_pt1 | contig 13787 bp, 15 predicted proteins | sample MGYA00242806_ERZ504814 | MGnify/ENA primary metagenome ERZ504814 (study PRJEB26092, sample SAMD00036389) | human gut metagenome | host: Homo sapiens | study: EMG produced TPA metagenomics assembly of...
CACAAAGCCTTACTGTGACAAATGCTGTCTGGCCGATATCTGCCGGGCGCGAAAGGAATTTGCCAATGAATAAAACGACGGAAAACCGCCTTGGCGGCGAGCTGCGCAGCCAGCAGACCGCCCAACGCCTGCTGGAGGAGCTGCGCGATGGAATCTACGCTGCCGCACCACAGCTGCCCAGTGAGTTGGAGCTGGCTGAGGCGCTGGGGGTTAGCCGCACCGTGGTGCGCGATGCCCTGAGTGAGCTGGAGCGCGACGGTTATCTGGAGCGGGTGCGCGGCATCGGTACGCTTGTCAACCGTGATGTGCTGATGGTTGAGAACCGCATGGATCAGAAGTTGGAGTTCAACAAGATGATCCGCGCAATCGGGCGGGTGCCGCACAGCGATAACCTGATGGTCACACGGGAAACCGCAACGCCCGAACTGATGGAGCGGCTGGCCCTTGACCCGGAGAAGGAACATACGCTGGTGTTTGTGCGCCGCCGCGTGCTGGCAGATGAAACGCCGGTGCTGTATTCCACCGATATTCTGCCGCTGGCACTGTTCGGCGGCAAGCGGCTTGATGCAATCGACTTCAGCCACCCGATTTTTGAGATCGTTGAGCAGCACTGCCGCGTGGAGGTAGCCGAGACATTGACAACGCTGCACGCTGTAATGGGTACACCGGGCATCCGCCGCCAGCTGGGGGTGCGGCCTGATCAGGCGCTGCTGCAGCTGGATGAGATCTGCTACTCCCGCACCTGCAAGCCGGTGCTTTGCTGCCAGACCTGCTACACGGATTTCTTTGATTTTGCCATGGTGCGCAAACTGGTTTGATTGTAAGCGGCATATCGCCGCTTAGAATATAGAGCTATTATAAAGGGGATTGTGTATGAGACATTTGATCGACCCGGCGGATTTTACGCTGGAAGAAACGCTCAGCCTGATGGACCTTGCCGACCGTATCCACGATGATCCGGCCGCTTATAAGGATGTTGCCGCGCGCAAGCGTCTGGCAACGCTTTTCTACGAACCGAGCACCCGTACCCGCCTTTCGTTTGAGGCGGCCATGCTGAACCTGGGCGGTCAGGTACTGGGCTTCCCCGATGCCGGTGTTTCCAGCGCAAGCAAGGGTGAGACGGTTGCGGATACCATCCGCGTGATCAGCTGTGTGGCAGACATTGCTGCCATGCGCCACCCCAAGGAGGGCGCCCCGCTGCGCGCGTCCCGCTACAGCCGCATTCCGGTCATCAACGCCGGTGACGGCGGCCACAGCCACCCCACCCAGACGCTGCTGGACATGATGACGATCCGCCAGCGCAAGGGGCGTCTGGATCATCTGACCATCGGCTTCTGCGGCGACCTCAAATTTGGCCGCACGGTGCACAGCCTGATCAAGAGCCTGTCCCGTCTGCCGGGCATGAAGTTTGTGCTCATCTCACCTGAGGAGCTGCGCGTGCCGGATTACATCATCAGCGAGATCCTCGAACCTAACAACATCCCCTATGTTGAGACACGCAGCATGGAGGAGGCTCTGCCCGATTTGGACGTCCTCTACATGACCCGCGTCCAGCGTGAGCGGTTCTTTAATGAAGAAGATTACATCCGCCTGAAAAACAGCTATGTCCTGACAAAGGAAAAGCTGGCTCTGGCCCCCGCGGATATGCCGGTGCTGCATCCCCTGCCCCGTGTGAATGAGATCACGCTGGACGTGGATGACGACCCGCGCGCCGCCTATTTTGACCAGGTGCAGAACGGCGTCTATATGCGCATGGCGCTGATCATGACTTTGCTGGGTCTCAAAGACCCCAAGACCGGGGAGGTAGCGTTCAATGTTGAAGGTTGATGAAATCCAGAACGGCGTGGTCATTGACCACATTACCGCAGGCACGGGTCTGGCGCTCTACCACATGATGGAGCTGGAAAAGCTGAACAATGCCAGCGTGGCACTTTTGCAGAACGTCCGCAGCCAAAAGGACGGAAAAAGGACATAATAAAGATCGAGGGCGATGTCAGCAAGATGAGCTTTGACGTTCTCGCCTATGTCGACCCGAAAATCTCCATTACCTTTATCCGGGACGGCAGGGTGACGGAGAAGAAACACCCCGAGCAGCCCAAGCGGCTGGTCAACGTCATCAAATGCACGAACCCGCGCTGCATCACTTCTATCGAGGAGGGCTGCGACCATATTTTTGCACTGACGCCGAGCGGCCGTTACCGCTGTATCTACTGCGAGCAGGAGTTCCGCGTCAAACCGTAAAGTGAGGTAACTGCGATGGAAAAGCCGAAGTTTCATCTGAATCCCAACGAGGAGATTGTCAAGACCATCCGTGAGGGCTTAAAGCGTACGGGCGGATACTGCCCCTGCCGTCTGCAGCATATCCCGGAAAATATCTGCATCTGCAACGAGTTCAAGCAGCAGCTGGCCGACCCAGACTATCACGGCCCCTGCCACTGCGGCCTGTATGTGAAGGATTGAGGGCTGTTCCGAAGCTGATAAAATAGGGAGGTATCCGTCTGCTACAGGCGGATGCCTCCCTATTTGTTTGTGCAGCGGCGTTACACACAAGCCGTCAGGGTATCCTGTGTCAGGATGATACGCCCGTTTGCGTCGGCGTCGGCCGTGTAGACGGTGCCGGGCTGGGCGGTGCCGTCGGCGATCCTGTCGGCCAGTGCCTGCTCTACTGCACGGCTGACCGTGCGGCGCAGCTCCCGCGCGCCGTAGGGCGGCACCTTATCCCCTGCCAGCGCCTTGGCGGCTGCGGCAGTATGGCGCAGGGTGTAGCCCTGCCCGGCTGCGCGCTCTTCTAACTCGCAGAGCAGCCGGTCGGCAATACCTGCCAGCTGTTCCGGGCCGAGCGGGTCAAACAGCACGGTCTCGTCCAGACGCCCCATTAGCTCGGGGCGGAAGAACTCCCTCGCCTCCCGGATTGCCTGCTGGCCGCGGCGGTCCTTTTCCGCCCCGGCAGCGCCGAAGCCCATGGGGGCCGTCTGCCCGGCAAGGCATCGCGCACCCAGATTGGAGGTAAGCAAAATGATGGTGTTGGAAAAATCCGCTCTGCGGCCCTGTGCATCGGTCAAGGTGCCGTCCTCCAAAATCTGCAGCAGCAGGTTTTGAATATCGCTGTGCGCCTTTTCAATCTCATCAAACAGCACAACGCTGTAGGGGCGGCGGCGCACAGCCTCGGTCAGCTGGCCGCCCTCGTCGTGGCCTACATAGCCCGGAGGCGCGCCGATGAGCCGTGCCACGGTGTGACGCTCCATATATTCGGACATATCAAAGCGCAGCAGTGCCTTCTCGCTGCCGAACCAGCCCTTGGCCAGTGTGCGGGCCAGCTGGGTCTTACCCACACCGGTAGGCCCCAAAAACAGCATCGCGCCGATGGGACGATTGTTCTCCCGCAGGCCGGTGCGGCTGCGGCGTATGGCGGCAGCTACCGAGGCTACAGCCCGTGGCTGGCCGATGACCTCTGCACCAAGGCGCTGCTCCAGCTGTGCAAGCCGCTCACGCTCGGCCTCCCCCACACGCTCGGCGGGTACACCGCTCGCCTTGCTCACCACACGGGCAATGTCTGCCGGGGTCAGCGCTTTTTTCTCGCTGCTGTTTTCGGCAATGCGGCGTGCAGCCGCGGCTTCGTCCAGCAGGTCGATGGCCTTATCGGGCAGATACCGCCCCGGCAGATACCGCACACTCAGCTCGACTGCCGCATGGATGGCTGTGGGCGGGATGGCCACCCCATGGTAGCGCTCATACCGGGGCATCAGGCCCGCGAGAATCGTTTCGGCAGCGGTTGGTGTCGGCTCCTCGACCATCACCCGCCCGAACCGCCGCTCGAGCGCAGAGTCCTTCTGGATCGTTTTGCGGTATTCCTCCGGCGTGGTCGCACCGATGAGCTGTATCTCCCCGCGCGCCAGCATCGGCTTTAGGATGCTGGCGGCATCGATAGCCCCTCCGCTGCCCCGGCACCGGCAATGATGTGGATCTCATCAATGAACAGGATGGTCGAGCGGTCGCGGTAAAGCTCCTCAAGCAGGTTTTTAAAGCGCTCCTCGAAATCACCGCGGTATTTCGTGCCCGCCACCATCGAGGCCATATCGAGCGATAAGACCCGTTTGCCCCGCAGGGCCGGGGTAATCTGCCCAGAGGCAATGCGCTGGGCCAGTGCTTCGGCCAGTGCGCTTTTTCCGACACCCGGCTCCCCCAGCAGGCAGGGATTGTTTTTCTGGCGGCGGCAAAGGATCTCCACCATCCGCTCCAGCTCACTGTCACGGCACAGCACCGGGTCCAGACGACCCTCCTGTGCAAGGCGTGTCAGGTCGCGGCCGTATTTTTCGCTGGGACGCCCCGTGCGGCTGGCTGCCATCCGGGGCTGTGCGGGCAATACCAGCTGACCCGAGAGCTGGCGGCACTCCCGCGCGGCCTGCGGCAGCTCGACACCAAGGGAAAGCATCCAGCGGCTGGCTGTGCAGGTGGAATCCTCAAGCATAGCGCAGAGCAGATGCTCGTTTTCGGCCCGCGCAGCGCTGGCGGCATGCGCCCCCAGCACAGCAAACTCCATCGCCTTGCGCAGCTCCGGTGCAAGGTCGCAGTGGTGCAGCCTGCGCGGTGCGCCTTCGGCCCGGGCGGCACTGCAGTTGGCCAGCGCTGTGGTGGTGACCCGCTTGCGGCGCAGGAAGTCTGCTGCACTGCCGCGTGCCGTCTGCACCAGCGCCAGCAGCAGATGGCCTGTGTCGGCCTGACAGCAGCCCTGCCGCCCTGCCAGTACCAGCGCGGTGCGGACGGTGCGCGCCGCCGTGCGTGAAAACCCTTTGTAGCTGTAGACCCAGAACATCTGCATATCCTCCTCTTATATCTGCCCACTGAAAGTATAGACGCCGGACAGATAAATAATCATCGAAATCCGTTGAATCAGGATATGACAAATTCCCGAATTAGTGGTATAATAATGCAGTTACACGCAATCTGCACATATGAGGTGGTTTTTCATGCACAAATTGATGCGCTACATCAAGGGCTATGAGCGACAAGCCCTGTTGGCGCCGCTGTTCAAGATGCTGGAAGCCTGTTTTGAGTTGTTTGTACCGCTGGTCATCGCCAGCATCATTGATACAGGCATCAAAAACGGTGATGCGGCTTTTATCTGGACGCGGTGCGGCCTGCTGGTTTTGCTGGCTGCCATCGGTCTTGCCAGCAGCCTGACGGCCCAATACTTTTCCGCCACGGCGGCGCTGGGCTTTGGCACGGCGCTGCGCAGGGACCTGTACCGTCATATTGACACGCTGAGCTACAGCGAGCTGGACGGTATCGGCACCCCCACGCTGGTCACGCGGATGACCAGTGATATCAATCAGGTCCAGAACGGTGTGAACCTGACACTGCGTTTGCTGCTGCGATCGCCGTTCATTGTTATTGGCGCGCTTATCATGGCGTTTTCGATCAGCCCCAGACTGACGCTGCTTTCCTCGGCGTTACCGTTGCGGTCTCGCTGATCATCTGGGCAATCATGCGGGTCACGGTGCCGATTTACCATGAGGCGCAGAACGGTCTTGACCGTGTGACGCTGCTGACCCGTGAAAACTATGTGGGTGCCCGTGTGGTGCGCGCCTTTGCCCGGCAGGCCGATGAATTGGCCGCCTTTGTCGAGACGAACGATCATTTGAAATCGCTGCAGTTTGCAGCGGGCCGCATCTCCGCCCTGATGAATCCCCTGACCTATCTGGTAGTCAACCTCGCCGTGGTAGCGTTGCTGCTGCGCGGCGGCATGGAGGTCGATGCCGGTGCGCTGACTCAGGGTGAGGTTATCGCGCTGATCAACTATATGAGCCAGATCCTTCTGAGCCTGCTGCGTCTGGCAGATCTGGTCGTCTCTGTAACGCGCGCGTTGGCCAGTGGTATGCGTGTGAATGAGATTCTGAACACCCGCACCACGATGGAGGACCCCGGCACGGCACCGCTCGCGGTTGACGGTGCTGCCGAGGCGGTCCGGTTTGAGCATGTGGATTTCACCTATCATGGTGCGGGCGCACCCAGCCTGACCGATATTTCCTTTGCGGCCGGCTGCGGCGAAACCATCGGCGTGATCGGCGGTACCGGCAGCGGCAAATCGACCCTGATCGATCTGATCTGCCGCTTTTACGATGCCGGCCGCGGCACGGTGACACTGTTCGGCCATGATGTAAAGCAGTACAGCTTTGCACAGCTTCGCAGCCTTGTAGGCATCGTACCCCAGCAGGCGGTGCTGTTTACCGGCACCATCCGCGACAATATGCAGTGGGCCGCCCCAAATGCCACCGATGCACAGATCTGGGAGGCGCTTGAAATCGCACAGGCTGCAGACTTTGTCCGCAGCAAGCCCGGCATGCTGGATGCCCCTGTGGAAACGGCCGGACGCAACTTTTCCGGCGGGCAGCGCCAGCGGTTGACGATTGCACGCGCACTGGTACCGAAGCCGAAAATTTTGATTCTCGATGACAGTGCCTCCGCGCTGGATTTCGCCACCGATGCAGCCCTGCGCAAGGCCATTAAAGAAAAAACGCAGGGTATGACGGTCTTTATCGTCTCCCAGCGCGCGGCGAGCGTGCAGCGCGCCGACCACATTCTTGTTCTGGATGACGGCACTTTGGCCGGTGATGCCCCCCATGCCGCACTGCTGCAGAGCTGTGAGGTCTATAAGGAAATCTGCCTGAGCCAGCTGAGCAAGGAGGAGGTGGCCAAAACACTATGAGCAAGACATCTAAGAAGCTTGACCGCAATACGATCCAACGCGTTCTGCAGCTGATCCGCCCCTACAAGGGCATGGTCATTCTTACGCTTACATTGGCGCTCATCACCGTTGTCACCACCCTGCTTGCACCGGTGCTGGCCGGCAGGGCGGTCGATAAGATCGTGGGGCCCGGGCAGGTAGATTATCAGGGGCTTGGCCGCATCGCATTGGCTATGGCTGCCACGATCGCCTGCACGGCGCTCTCCCAATGGCTGATGAATGTTGTCAACAACCGCATCACCTTTCAGGTCGTGCGGGATATGCGGGTGCGCGTGTTTGAGCAGCTCGAGATTCTGCCACTGAAATATATGGACGCCCACCGCCCCGGCGATGCGATCAGCCGCATCACGACCGATGTGGAGCAGTTCAGTGACGGCCTGCTGATGGGATTTACCCAGCTGTTTACCGGTGTGCTGACCATTCTGGGTACTCTGGGGGTCATGCTCTATATAGACTGGCGCATCGCGCTGGTGGTCGTGGCGCTGACACCGCTCTCCATCTTTGTGGCGCGCTTCATTGCGACACACACCTATTCTATGTTCCGGGTGCAGAGCGAGACCCGCGCCGAGATGACCAGCCTTGTGGAGGAACTGATCGGCAACGAGCATCTGGTTCGCGCCTTCGGCTATGAGGCGCGCGCTGAGGAGCGCTTTGACCGCATCAACCGCGACCTGCAGCGCTGCGGTGTGCGGGCAACCTTCTTTTCTTCGACCACGAACCCCTGCACCCGCTTTGTAAATTCGCTGGTTTACGCCTCGGTCGGCATACTGGGCGCCTTTGTTGCGATTGCCGGCGGTATCACGGTCGGCGAGCTGAGTGTCTTTTTGAACTATGCCAACCAGTACACAAAGCCCTTCAATGACATCTCCGATGTCATGACCGAGCTGCAGAATGCGCTGGCCTGTGCGCAGCGGGTGTTTGATCTGATCGATGAGACACCAATCACCCCTGATGCCCCTGATGCCGTGAGCCTGCCCCACGGTGCCGGCAGCGTGGCCTTTGAGCATGTGCGGTTCCGCTATCAGGACGATGTACCCCTGATCGAGGATATGAACCTCAAGGTCGAGCCGGGGCAGCGCATCGCGCTGGTCGGTCCGACCGGCTGCGGAAAGACCACCCTTGTAAACCTGCTGATGCGGTTCTATGAGATCAACAGCGGCACACTGCGGGTAGACGGACACCCCATCGACACGGTGACGCGGGACAGCCTGCGCGCCAATCTGGGCATGGTGCTGCAGGAAACATGGCTCAAAGCCGGTACGATTGCAGAAAACATCGCCTACGGCAAACCGGATGCCACCCGCGAGGAGATCATAGCCGCAGCCAAAAAGGCGCGCGCCCACAGCTTTATCTGCCGCCTGCCGAATGGGTATGATACGCAGGTTGCCGAGGACGGCGGCAATATCAGTCAGGGGCAGCGGCAGCTGCTCTGCATTGCGCGGGTCATGCTGCGGCGTCCGCCGATTCTGATTTTGGATGAGGCCACCTCCAGCATCGACACCCGCACCGAGGTGCTGGTGCAGGATGCCTTTGAGGAATTGATGAAGGGCCGCACAAGCTTTATTGTGGCCCATCGCCTGTCCACCATCAAAAATGCTGACCAGATTCTGGTGATGAAGGCCGGCAACATTATCGAGCGCGGTACGCATGATGAACTGCTGGCGCAGGGCGGCTTTTATAAGCAGCTCTACGAAAGTCAGTTTGCCAAGGCGTAAGCATAGGGTCAAAATCTGGGAAAGAAAAGGAGATTCTACTATGAGCAGCATTATCATTCCGGAAGGGTACCAAAGCCTGCTGGGGCTGTATGACACCCAGAAGGCCATCGGCCTGATCAAAACGATCTTTCAGGAAAAGCTTTGCATGGCACTGCATCTCAAGCGCGTCACGGCTCCCCTGTTTGTCATGCAGGGCAGCGGCCTGAACGATGACCTGAACGGTGTGGAGCGCCCCGTTGCGTTCGATGTGCCCAGCCTGAACGAACAGGCCGAGGTCGTCCACAGTCTGGCTAAGTGGAAGCGCTATGCCCTGTACAAGTACGGCTTCCGCCCCGGTCAGGGCATTGTGACCGATATGAACGCCATCCGCCGTGATGAGGAGCTGGACAACCTGCACAGCATCTATGTTGACCAGTGGGACTGGGAGCGCGTTATCACTGCCGACCAGCGCACGCTGGATTTTCTGCGTGAGACCGTCTGCGACATCGTGGATGCGGTCTGCGCGACCTCGGATGAGCTGCGCTGGAAGTTTCCTGAGCTGAAGAACATTCATCTCGGCCGTGATGTAGCTTTTATCACGACACAAGAGCTGGAGGACCTCTACCCGGAACTTACCGCCAAGCAGCGCGAAAACGCCTTTGCCAGGGAGCATGGCACGGTTTGCATCATGCAGATCGGCGGCAAGCTTCGCAGCGGCAAACCCCACGACGGCCGTGCCCCCGACTACGATGATTGGGCGCTGAACTGCGATATTCTGTTCTGGCACAAGCCCCTTGGCTGCGCACTGGAGCTGTCCAGCATGGGTATCCGCGTGGATGCTGAATCTCTGCGCCGCCAGCTGGACGAGGCAGGCTGCCCCGAGCGCGCAGAGCTGCCCTTCCACAAGATGCTGTTGGATGGCACGCTGCCCTTGACGATGGGCGGCGGCATCGGCCAGAGCCGCCTTTGCATGCTGCTGCTCGGCAAAGCCCATGTAGGTGAGGTTCAGGTCAGCCTTTGGGATGATGCCACGGTAAAAGCCTGCCGTAATGCCGGTGTAGAATTGCTGTAAGTCTTGACAAAGCGCTGCTGTTTGTGGTATTATTAGCTAGTACCCGCTAGTATAGCACAATTGGCAGTGCAGCTGATTTGTAATCAGCAGGTTGCAGGTTCGATTCCTGTTACTAGCTCCAAACGAAAGAGCGCTGCAAGGTTTAATTTTACCTTGCAGCGCTCTTTTTAGTTATTAAATTATGCCTTTTCCGGTGTCATACATTTTCAGTAAAAACTCCCGGCTGCAATCAAGCGACCGGGAGTTTGTTTAGTATGGCATCGTTGAGGAATTATTTTGTATGCAGCGCGTTCTGCAGGGCACAATACTCCTCCAGCGTAAGCTGTTCAGGGCGTGCGCGTTCATCAAGACCGGCTGACTGCAGCGCGGTCAGGACCTGCGTCTTGGGCAGGTGCAGGCCGTTGGCAATGGCGTTGGCTGCGGTCTTGCGGCGCTGTGAGAATGCGGCGCGGATCAACGCAAAGAAGGCGGCCTCGTCACCGTTCGGAACCTGTACGGCGGGGGTCTTGCGCACATCCAAGCGAATGACGGCGCTTGTCACCTTGGGGGCGGGATAAAGCTGCCGGGCTGCACGCTGAACAACAATTTCGGCTCCGCATAATAGGCAACTGCGTAGCTGATCGCACCCGCATCGCGGGTGCCAGGGGCGGCGCACAGGCGCTGTGCGGCCTCCTTTTGCACCATGACGGTAATGTTCCGGATAGGCAGCTTTTCCTCCAGCAGGCGCATCAGAATCGGGCTGGTGATATAGTACGGCAGGTTGGCGCAGACGGCCACCGGCTTATCGCCAAACTCCTCAGCCAGCAGCGCTTTCAAATCTACCTTGAGGACATCGTTCAGTACCAGCTTGAAGTTATCATACCCGGCCATCGTCTCCTCAAGGAGCGGCGGCAGACGCTTATCTACCTCAATGGAAACGACCTTATCCGCGCGCTTGCAGAGCTGTTCGGTCAGTACACCGATGCCGGGGCCGACCTCAAGGGCACCCCAGCCGGAGCCGATGCCGGCGGCTTCAGCAATGCGGGGACATATACCCGGGTTAATGATAAAATTCTGGCCAAACCCTTTGGAAAGGGCAAAATCGTACCGCGCACAGAGGTCACGGATGGTAGACAAGTCGGTCAATGTGGGCACGGCGGCTTCCTTTCAGCGTATATCAGTTCTGGCCGGTCAGCGACATGGCCGCATTAACGGCCTTGCTGATCTGCGGGTCAGTGTCGATCGTGTAGTCGTAGTAGGAGTTCTGTTCATCAACGGAGAGTGTCGCGTCAATATCGGGCTTCAGACCCTCGTTGTTCCAGCTCTGATCCTCGTTGTCGAGCAGCAGGCCGGAGGTAATATAGGCGGCAGAGCCGTCCGAGAAGCTCTGCACATCGCTGAGTACAACGCCCATACCGGCCGTTTTGGTGCCGACGATCGTGGCACCGCCCATCTTGCGCAGGGCATTGGCAAACAGCTCGGCACTGCTGGAGGTAGCCCCATTGACGAGGCAGACCATCGGAACATTGATCTCGTTCTCATCGGACATGCGCAGCACGGTCACATTGCCGTCCTTATCCTGCTGCTTGGCAATCTCACCGGAGGGTACACAGTAATCCGCTGCGACAAGCCCTGCATTGAGGTTTTCACCGGTGTTGTCGCGCAGATCAAACACCAGACAGGTGGCTCCCTGCTGCAGCAGGTTGTCCACGGCGGTTTTAAACTCGCTGGCGGTGCTTGCGGTAAAGGCGTCAATGCGCAGATAGCCGCAGGTGCCGGCGGTCAGCTGGCTTGTTGAGATGGTGGGGGTCTTATAGTTGGAGTGTACAAGGCTCAGCTGCTGCTCCTGACGGTCGGGCGTCAGGTAGGTGATGACTGTGGTAGTGCCCTCCTCACCCAGCAGGCGGGAGGTCAAACGCGCCGTAGAGCCGATGTTCTTGGTGGATTCCTCGCCAATGGCAGTGATAAAGCCGCCGACCTGCAGGCCGGCCTCACTGGCGGGAGAATTGTTGTATACGCGGATGATGCGCGCATAGCCGGAGGAGGCATCGTTGACAACGGCCACGCCGATGCCGGTGAGGGTGCCCTTCTCGATGGCCTGCTTTTCGCTGTACTCCTTGGCGGTATAGTAGACAGCGTATCGGTCGTTGATGCCGCTCATATAGCCGGCGGCCAGCTTATCGTTCAGGGTATCCTCATCAATGGTGAAGAACTCCCCTGCGCGGACAAAGCGGTCGATCTCCGACAGCTTGTTGTACTGCCGTTCCTTATTTTTGACGCTGGACACGGTCGTGTTGAACATCTTCATCGACACGACCATCGTCAGCGAGAAGGTGACAGCCATTGCGATGATGGCGATGGTGGCTGCCACGCCGAGACTGATTTTTTTGCTCATGGCTCTGATGGCTCCTTACTGTTTTTGCGTTTATGCCCCGTAGGCAAGGGAGAAAAATACCGTAGAGAAAAGGCTCAGCACCATAAGAACGGCGACAACCAGACAAAAAATGCGCACGGCGGTTTTATGCTTCTGCGGCTTCATAAAGACTCCCCTTTCTTAGGATAAGTAATTCATGACATTGACCAGAACATTGTTGACCTTCATTTCCAGATGCAGGTGGTTGCCGGTGGAGTTGCCGGTGGAGCCGACATACCCCAGCGTCTGTCCCTTGGAAACGCTCTGCCCAACGCTGACAATGGGCGCACTGTTCATGTGGGCGTACAGTGTGGAATAGCTGTTGCCGTTGTCATCCTTGCCGTGGTAGACCTGAACATAATAGCCCCAGCTGTAGTGGTAGGCGGCTGCGGTGACAACGCCGCCGCTGACGGCGTAGATCTCGGTGCCGCCCGGCGCGGCATAGTCGGTGCCGCGGTGGCCGTTGCCGCCAAAGTAGCATGAAACATACTTATAGGTGGCAAGCGGGCGGCCAAAATCCAGCGAGCATTGTATTGAGGCGTTTCCGTAGGCCTGGTTGGCGGCGTTCAGGGCTGCATCCAGCTCTTTGGCTGCCTCGTCCACTTTTTTGTTGGCCTCGATCTGGGCCTCCTTCAGGGCCTGTTCCTCGGCCTCCGCCTTGGAGATACTCTCGTCTGTCTGGGAGATATTCTCAGCAAGCTCACTGGTTTTGTTGTTCAGTGCGGCCTTCTGGGCCTCGTAGTCGGCTTTTGTTGCCTCCAGATCCGCCTTGGCCTGCTCCAGTTCGGCGCGCTGCTGCTCCAGCTGGGTATGCTCGTCCTCAAGCTGCTGGCATATCTTCTCGTCCTTGCTGACAATCTGCTCCAGCGTGGTGGCAAAGGTAAGCAGCTGGTACAGGTTGGTCGCACTGGACAGCAGCGCAATGGAACCGCCGTCATTCAGCCGCTGCATCGCGCGCATACGGTCCTTGAAATCTGCCCAGCGCTGATCGTATTCAGCCTGCTTCTGGTCAACCTCCTGCTGCTTTTGATTGATCTCGTCCTGTTTGTTGACGATATCATTATCCAGACCGCCGATCTGCTCGGTCAGTGTGCCGATCTGGCTGAGCAGCAGTGATTTTTGCTGCTCCAGCTGTGTTTTGAGCGCCTGCGCATCCGCTTTGTCGCTCTGTGTTTCTTTCAGCTGTTGGTTGACTTTTTCCAATGCGGCCTGCTGCTCCTGCAGCTTTTGGCGCAGGTCGCTGACACTGGCAGCTGCCAGCGGCGTCATAACGGTGGAAAGCGTCATCGTCATGGCAACTGCTACGCTGAGCAGCAGTGAGATAAATTTTTGCTGTGCGAAAAATGCTTCATCTTTGTTTGCAATTCCCCTGCTCGTTGCTGTTATACATTCAGATGCTTGCGGATGCTGGTGGCGGTGCCGAGGCCGCAGAGCACAAAGCCCAGCAGCACAAAGCCGCCGACAATGTAATACCATACATTTCCAGCGGAACCAGCTGACCGCCGAACATCTGCGAGAGGTTGGACGGGTTCTCGGCATACCAGCGGCAGAGGGCATAGTACGCGCCGCAGACGATGCCGGAGGCAAGCGCAGCGGAGATCAAGCCGGAGGTAACACCCTCCACAAAGAACGGGAAACGGATAAAGCCGTTGGTGGCACCCACCAGCTTCATGATGCCGATCTCCTTGCGGCGGTTGAACACCGTGATCTTGATCGTATTGTTGATGACCACGATGGACACGATAGCCAGCACCGCTACAATGCCGTAGCAGGCGTAGTTGATTAACGCGACTGCAAAGAAGTGAACATCTACGGCCATAGCCAGCGGGGCTTTGACGCTGGCGACACCGTCAATCTGCATGAGCTGTGCGGAGACAGACTCGA
>ENA-OUNH01000393-OUNH01000393.1-human-gut-metagenome-genome-assembly--contig:-NODE-393-length-13786-cov-3.323523_pt1 | contig 13786 bp, 16 predicted proteins | sample MGYA00242806_ERZ504814 | MGnify/ENA primary metagenome ERZ504814 (study PRJEB26092, sample SAMD00036389) | human gut metagenome | host: Homo sapiens | study: EMG produced TPA metagenomics assembly of...
GTGGATCGATTCCCGGCCCAAGGAGTACGGAATTGCGTCTCCTGTTCCGGTAACGGTTTCTCCGGGTTTCAGTCCTGTAGTTCCTCAAAAACCTGTACAGTCGTCATATGTTCTTAAGTCCGATGACCTCTCCTACAAGTTTCTCAGGGCCTACATAGACCATCTCGGAGATCTTGAAGCCGGTGTCGCCCTTGAGGTAGATAACAGGACCGTTGACACCGTAGATAATACCTGTTTTACTCATGTGCTGGACCTCCGTTGAATTTGAAATCTCTGTATGCTGTATTGTATCCTTCCTCAAAAGAATTGTCGATGAGGATGTTTTTCTCCGGGATCACAGCTTTGATTCCGCCGATAAAGGAATCTCCGGAAAGTCTCAGCGGAAACCCTGTCTTGATCGTAAGTGACTTCAGCCGGGGTTCATCTTCCCTGGAAAGATAGATCTGAATCTCATCGTGTTCTGCAAAGCATACAGCTTCTTCGATCTTGCTGCAAAGATATTCCTCATAACAGGAGGATTCCATAAATTTCAGGATCTGTTCTCTGACCTCTGAAAAAAGTTTCTCTTTTAAACGGCTCTGTCTGGTAGTCCAGTCACGGCGGATATTTAGCTGTTCGGCTGAAAGTGCCTTGTTGATCTCACGCCGGGCGTTTGCAATCTCGGCTTTCCGGGAACTGGCAGCGTTTTCCAGAGCCATTTTTTATGTTCCTCCATTGCGGCATCCAGTGATTCTTTATGCTCCTGGACCTCTTTTTCCGCCTGGCGGCGGGCTTCTTCCACGGAGGTATCATAGAAGTGGGTGAGTTTTTCTTCGATTGTCATAATATCACCTGCCTATAATTTTAATCCGATGGCCTCATTCACGTATGAAGTGATGAAATCAGGCCTGCGGCCGGTACCGTGTCTGTCAGGAATTTCTATGATGAGAGGTGTTTTGTGATGGAGCTTTACATCGTCGATGATCTCAGGGAATTCCCGGCCGAATTTTTCGGTCAGGAGAATGATCCCGATTTCTTTGTCCGCGATAGTACGCTCCAGAGCTTCCTTCAGCTCATCGTGTTCATGGACAACAACACCTTCTACACCGGCCAGTCTCATTCCTGTCAGAGTATCAATATTGTCGCTGATCAGGTACATCTTCATATCAAAGTTTACCCAGGATCATGAAGGAGATGATCAGTCCATAAAGAGCAACACCTTCGGCAAGACCTACGAAGATAAGGGATTTACCAAGGATGCTCTGATCCTCACTGATTGCTCCAAGTGCTGCGCTTGCCGCACTGGCAACGGCAATACCACCACCGATACAGGAAAGTCCGGTAACGAGTGCTGCTGCGATGTAGCCCATACCTGTTGCAAGGCCTGCATCAGCACCTGTTGCAGCCTGTACGGAAGCTCCGCCTGCGAATGTTACGGCGATGGCAACAAGCATGATTCCGAAGAAGAAAAATGCGTTTACGCCAAGAGCTGTTTTGTAGCGGCCACGGCTTTTTTCGCCGAGAAGATAATAACCGAATGGAAGAATGATACTGAGTACAAGTGCAACTGCGATTGTAATCTGTGTAATGACTGTCATGATGATGACCTCCTTAAACTTAAATGGTAATCGTTTTATTATTTATTCCTGGAGCAGAACGGCTCGAATTTACGTCCGCTGCCTTTGTAGAAACGGCTGAACATTTCGTAATATTCCAGACGGAGTACCTGGATACCTACGATCAGGCCCTCCATAGCGCATACGAAAAGGTTTCCGAGGATAATGACGATCCAGTTCGGACTGCCGTTCTCTGCGCCTGCAAGCATAAGCACAACCTCCATCATAGCTGCGTGGCTGACTGCAAAAGCGCCGATACGCACGAAGGAGAGTGTATTGGAAAAGTAGCTCAGGATAACCTCGAACAGTTCGAAGATACCCTGTACGATAAACATGCCCTTTTCTTTTGGCATAACTTCGGCTTTTTTCTCAACCAGGTTGGTAAGCGGCTCCTTGAAGAAGATCAGAAGCAGCGGAACACCGAACATGATGGCAAGAACAGCTCCTCCGGGAACTGCATGACCGGAACAAAAAGTCCGATGCAAAGTACTGCAGATCCGTAGAATACAAGTCCTGCCACAGCGTTGGTGTCGAACCAGGTTTTTTCAACGTCATGCATCTTAAGGGAATTGATGATGTTGAAAACCATGCACAGGAGGATGATTCCCATGCCAAAGCCGATGGCAACGATAAATACGGTATTCAGTTTTCCGATAAAAGGTATGGTCGTCATACTGTCTACAGGTCTTAGCCACAGAGCAGGTATGACATCTTCAAATCCAAAGATACTGCCGAACATCAGGCCGAAGAAGGTTGAGAAAACACCGGCACAGCTGATGATTCCGGCAAGGTCGATATGTTTCAGCCTGTACAGAAGGAAACCTCCGATAAAAAGCAGAAGTCCCTGTCCTGCATCACCGAACATGGCTCCGAAAATGAAGGAGTAGGTGATGGCAACGAACCAGGTTGGATCCATCTCGCCATAAGCGGGAAGACCGTACATCTTGACATACATTTCAAATGGTTTGAAAAGCTTCGGGTTCTTCAGCTTTGTTGGCGGCTGATGGTTTGGATCATGTTCCGGTGATGTGGTATCTTCGCCGTCTACCAGGCAGAAGATCCGTTCATCTGATGCGATATCAGTCTGAAAAGCCCGTGTGTCAGCTTCTGTCATCCAACCGCAGAGAATATAGAAATTCTCATGCTTTCCGGTGCAGGCAGCAGCCTTACGGACATCAAAGTTTCTGGAAAACTGACATAGTGTATCTCTGGCAGAAACAATATCTTCGGCTCTGTCAGAGAGGAAACGTTGGCGTTTCTGTTTCTGGGCTTCCAGATGCTTCAATGCATCCTCGTACTGTTTGCTTACGCTTGAAAAAGCCTGCTGGGCTGTACCGATGTAATTATCCGGTACAAAGATCTTCTCAAAGTGCATGGAAGAGTAGGCCGCATCAATTTGTGAGCCTCATGCTTCGGTACAAAATAGACTCCCCAGACATACTGGTCATCTTCATCACATTTCAGGAAGATGGTGTTCAGGTTGTCGTAAATGTATTTCTTGAATTTTTCGTAATACTGTTTCTCAATACGTCCGAAATGAAAATGAATGTATTTCAGGTGCAGAATAGAGGAAATATTGTAATCAATATTTCGGAACGGACGTATGATCCGCAGGGATTCTTCCAGAGAGGAACATTTTTCTTCTAATTCAGTTTGTTCCTGCTGGAGTTGCTCCGATTGTCCACGGATCTCCTTCACTGTGGAAAGTGCTTTTTCAATACCAGTGCTTCGGTTGGAAGCAGCAGGAGGACTTTTCAGTTCTTCGTAAATGGTATTGATGGAATTAAGAGCATCTCTATACGGATTGACCTCAATGAAAGGTGTCAGGCTTTCTACTGTGGTCAGTTCAGAGAGCGCGTTTTCCAGATGGATTTCGTACTTGCACAGGTAGGTGTTTACAACCCGGTCAATATCTGCTTTGGGACCGGTGATGCTCAGAAAATTCATTTTTTCAATCACGTTGCTACCTCCTGGTTATTAACCGTTGCGTATATAACGCAGGGATTGTTCTGGATCCACGCCATAGCGCACGCACTCAAGGGCAATGGTCAGACGGTTGACTTCATGTTCTTTATGATATAAATAGGAATAAATGACTGCTACGGAGTAGGGATCCTTGCGTGCTTCCCGTTCCAGCACATTCCTGAGGATGTAGTTATAAAATTCCTCCAGGTTGGCTGCAGTCAGCTGCTCATATTTCTTACCATAGTAGGTTCCGGCAAAAATACGCTGGGCTTCTTCGTATGTGGGAGCTTCCACAAGTGCGGTGATCTCTTCTTTACGAAGCTTGTAGTTCATGGGAATCAGCAATGCATAGATTTCGGCTGGTTCCATGCGAAAACAGCGTTTGGATCGCTGGATGAACTGCAGGTTCAGCATATCAAATTTTTCGCCGTAGGCTTTCGTGATCTGAGCCAGATCATTGCCCTTGAAAAGTTTCTTCCGCATATTCCAGATCTGTGAAAAATATGAAAGATCAAGTGCCATGCCGAAGTCAAAAAGCGTGGCATTTCCCCGTTCGTTGACCTGAGACAGAGGAATGAAGAAATCATTTCCCTTTAGTGAGGCGATAAATTCATCCATATTGGCGCAGGCTGCAAGTCTGTCAATATCCAGTCTGGAATGCAGTCTGAAAAAATCGCGGTAAGGGGAAATATCTACGGGGTCAGTATCTCTGTGGTCGAAGAGATTCGTCATAATCTCTTTCAGGACACGGATCTCATAGCGTTTCGAGTAAAGAGTCAGGAACGTCCGCTGTTCCTGGTTTGCAAAGTGGTAAAGTCTTGAAAAATTCCGGAAGATAGATTTCTTCAGAAGTTTCTCTATCTGCCCTCGATGCAGATCATTCTCATCGAGACCAGACCAGATATTCTGATATTCCGGGGTTCGTTTCAGGTAGGCTGTTACCTGGGGGACATTGGGAAGCTGAACGATTTCTTCCAGCTGCTCATCTGTCACAAGCCTGCTTTGCATGGCACGGATCTTGGTAGAGAGTCCGCTGTATGAGAGGACAGAGCCCATTGAATCACTTCCTTTCCCTTCAGGTTTCGGTAATTCCTGTTATTTTCTGAAACAGCTCTTTGGAAAGAGTCTCGTGGTTGGCTTCGTAGTAGGCATCCAACCTGGATAGCTGGTCTTCTGTCTCTGCACGAAGCTGGGTGATCCGGGCGTCTTTCTCGCGGGCCAGATCTTCACGGATTTTCTGGATTTCGGCACTGGTCTTTGTTTCCAGGGAGGCATCGAAATCTTTGATCTGTTTTTCGGCTTCTTCTGAGAGAGCTTGTTTCTGTCGCGCAGCGTCCTGCATGATGGCATTGGCTGTAGCTTCGATTTCCGAAAGCTTGTTTAGGATTTGTTCCATTGCGCCCTCCTTGTTTTATTTATTGTCTATAATTGATTTTATATGATACACCTTTTTTATGGTAAAACACTAAAATTTTGTTAATTTTCTGCAAACTTTTGAGCGAAATGTGGGTAAACAGACATAAGTGCGGTTTGCTGTCGTCTTGTTGATATTTTTATTTTTTGCTTGCGGCAGGGTGGGGATTGCATGTATAGTTGAGTATTGAGAAGCATTGCAGCAGTTCTGTTAATTCATGGAATGGTACTATAGATGTTTTTGAGGACTGCGAAAGGTAGTTATCTGATTTATATATTATAGGAAGATTAATTTGGAGGTTATTTATGAGATTACGTAATATTCCCGGGGCGAAGGATGCGATTTTGGAGTGTGATTGGGTGATTGATGAGCCGGAGAGGTTTAAAGGGAAGTGGGAGAGCGTTTTTGGGGAAAAGAGGCCGCTTTTTCTTGAGGTTGGAATGGGGAAAGGCCGCTTTTTGATGGATATGGCGCGGCTGCATCCGGAGAGAAATTTTATAGGTATTGAAATGTATGACAGCGTGCTTCTTCGCGCTTTGCAGAAGAGGGAGGAGCTTGAGGAGCAGGGAGAGAGTTTTTCCAATCTGGTGTTTATCCGGGTGGATGCGAGATTACTGCCAGAGATTTTTGAAAAGGATGAGGTTGACGGAATCTATCTGAATTTCTCTGATCCGTGGCCGAAGGCAAGACATGCCAAAAGGAGACTTACTTCCAGAGAGTTTCTGGCCAGATATGAGCAGGTTTTGAAAAAAGATGGCGTTGTGGAATTTAAGACGGATAACAGGGGCTTGTTCGAATTTTCTCTGGAAGAGGTTCGGGAGTCTGACTGGAACCTGGAGGTTTGTACCTTTGATCTCCATTATGATGAGGAACTGGTGAGGGGAAATGTGATGACAGAGTATGAGGAGAAGTTTTCTTCCATGGGCAACCCGATCTGTAAGATGGTAATTAAACAGAAATAGAGGAAGCAAGACTCAGGAAGAATCGGGCTGATCTGTAAACAGATCGGCCTGTTTTCATATAATAAAAGAAGAAAAAAATTGAGTCAGGAAAAAATTTACAACTCTGCAGGAGCAGGGGCCTGACCAGCATGAATAAAAGGAGAAGCTAAAGCTTGAAAAAGAAAATCCAGCTCATTACGGCGAAGTTTCAATAGTGTAAACCGCAGTATCAAAACCAGGCAGTCCGGATCAGAAATTCGCTTACAGAAACAGAAAAACACTTAATAAAATTGCATCAAATGAAGATATAAAATAAAAGAAAATAAAATTAAAAGGTGTTGACTTTACTCGAACCATAACGTATAATACAACATGTCTTGAGGAACGGAATAAACGAAAGACAAACAATTAATAAGCGTCTTTAGCTCAGTTGGTAGAGCACCTGACTCTTAATCAGGGTGTCCAGGGTTCGAACCCCTGAAGACGCACTAAAGGCACTGTTTTTGCAGATATAGAGCTGCGGGGACGGTGTTTTTTGTTGTTTAAACCTTATAAGAGAAGAATAGAAATCCCCCTCCTGTACTCGGATGAAGTTTGGGGTGTTTTTTTATGTGAAAATTATTTTAGAAAAAAATTCCCCGAAAAAAAGGAGGGCCGGGTCTTGGAACGGACCCGGCAGAGTATGAAAAGAAAAATAAGTAATGATCTATAAGATGAAAAAGCGGTGTGCTTTATTTGTTTAATAATATACCGTCAAAATGTGATGGAACTGTGAGAAGGATTTAAAAAATCTGTGAGGAAAATCTAAAGATCCTATAAATTTCAGGAATGTTTGTCTGGACTGATCTATAAATGAACAGGAAACGATCGAAAAACCAGAAAAAACCCGGAGTACAAAAAATATATTGAAAATAATAAGGACATTTCCATAACCATCCTGTATAATAAATCATATTATAAAAATCTGAATTGGAAACGGCAGCATGATCAAGCTGGCATTTGACTGTATTCAGAGAAAGAGGGAGGAAACTGATTATGGAGAGAGTGTTTGGGGCAATCAACGGTGTGTTCAGCTTTATCGGTCCACTGTCTGATTTTCTGTGGGAATTTCCCACGGATTTTGGCTGGTACAGCAATATCCCGATTCTGGGGAATATATCATTTGCGATCATACTACTTCTTGGATCCGGCATTTTTTTCAGTTTCAGGATCGGTTTTATGCAGGTGACTTATTTTAAAAAAGGAATTAGAACCATGACGGAAAAACGTGTTGTGGAAACTGGAATTTCTCCGTTGGCATCGTTTTTCCTGAGTTCGGCCATGCGGGTAGGTCCCGGAAACATTCTGGGTGTAACAGGAGCCATCGCAGCAGGCGGTCCGGGTGCGTTGTTCTGGATGTGGATCTCCGCATTTTTCGGAATGGCAGTTGCATACATGGAAGGCGTGCTTGCCCAGATTTTTAAAGAGAAGAAAGACGATGAATTCGTAGGAGGACTTCCCTTCTATGGAAGGAAACTTCTCGGAAACAAAGTATGGATCGGAATTTTTCTTTCTGTACTGTATATTCTGTACGCACTTTGTTGTCTGCCTGCACAGGGATTCAATGTTGTTTCCTCTGTGGGACGTATGGCAGAGATCATAACAGGGAAGACTATTGTAAGCGGATCAGCCTTCTATTATATAGTAGGAACTATCATCGTAATCCTTACAGCAGCTATCGCATTTGGCGGAATCAAAAAAGTATCCAGATGGACGGATATGATGGTCCCGGTAATGGCGGTGCTCTATATGGTAGTAGTGTTACTTCTTATTATATTGAATTTTACCCGGATTCCGTACTTTTTCGGAAGTGTGTTTGCAGGAGCCTTTAAACCGGAGGCGTTCTTTGGAGGAGTTTTTGGAACTGTACTTGCACAGGGAGTAAAACGAGGCCTGATGTCAAATGAGGCCGGACAGGGAACGATTACCATGTCAGCGGCAGCAGCTGACGCAAAGCATCCATGCGAGCAGGGCGTGATCGCTTCTCTGGGAGTTTTCTTGATACCATTGTGATCTGCACACTTACCGGATTTGTGGTAGTTATGGCACATTGCTGGACAGGAGCAGATGCGGAAACCTGGCAGGCATTGGATAAACTTCCTAAATATACGGAATCTATCGCTGTTCTCACACCAGGAACTGCGATGAACGGAATTGTTACTTTCCTTGTAACCTTATGTTTCTGCCTGTTTGCATTTACCTGTCTGCTTGGAATGATCAGCTTTTCCGAGATTGCGGCAAACCGTATCCGCAAGGATAAGATATGTATTAATTTTGTACGCTGCATCGGACTTTTTGTTGCAGGATTTGGAATCCTGTGCAATATTGCAGGGCTGGAACTTGGAAACCTCTGGGCGTTTTCCGATCTGGGAAATATTCTGATCGTATTTTTCAACGTACCGATCGTTTATGTCGGTGCGAAATATGTTTTCCGTGCCACAAGACATTACAAAAAGAATGACGGAACCCCCTTCACCTCAGAAATAATCGGCAGAAATGACTGTACTTACTGGGATGAACGTGCAAAGAAAAAATAATAAAATAACAGATCCCCTCATTGCAGAATATATCTGTAATGAGGGGATTTCTGCGTTTTTCCTTTTTGTTTGTAACATAGTAAAAAGATGTGTTATACTTAACCCTAAAGTGACTACATGGGGAGTAATTATGAAAACAAAGGATAAAGATCAGGGGATAGATTTTGTTATTGCCTGGGTTGATGGAAATGATCCGGAATGGCAGGAAGAAAAGAAAAACACCAGAATACAAAAAGGAATTTTCAGTGTGGATGACAGAAAGGAACGTTATCGGGATTGGGATAATCTGCATTATTGGTTCCGTGGAGTTGAGAAGTATGCACCGTGGGTAAGGAAAATCCATTTTGTTACCTGGGGGCATATCCCGGCATGGCTGGATACAGCGAATCCTAAACTGAACATTGTCAGACACGAAGATTTTATTCCCGGAGAATTCCGCCCTACATTTAACTCCCATACTATTGAATGGAATTTTCATAGAATTCCAAATTTATCAGAAAATTTTGTGTATTTTAATGATGATATGTTTTTATTAAAACCGATAACTGCCGAAGCCTTTTTCAAAAATGGCAAGCCGGTAGATATGATGGCTCTTCAACCGGATGTTGCCAATGCAGATGACGAGGTCATGCCATATATCTATCTGAATAACGCCATGCTTCTGGCGAAATATTTCGATAAACGGGATAATATGAAGAAGCAGCCCGGGGCATATTTTCATATAGGGTATCCGCCGATGTATTTCTTTTACAATATGCTGGAGATCGCTTTTCCCCGGTTCACTGGATTCTATACAGTACATGGCCCGTCACCGCTTAAGAAGAGTACTTATGAAAATCTGTGGCAGCTGGAACCGGAACTGCTGGAAAATGTGTGCAGACATCCGTTCCGGCATAAAGAAGATGTTAATCAGTATGTGCTGAGAGAATATCAGAAGCTCAGCGGAGATTTTTTTCCGGAGAATATACAGAAATTCTGCGGATACTATGATGTAGAAGAAACCAACAAAAAACTGATACAGACTATTACCGGGCATAAGAAAAAAATGATCTGCATCAATGACAGCAATCACGGAATTGATTTCGAAAAAGCCAAAGAAGAAATCAATAACGCGCTGGATCAGATCCTTCCGGAAAATCAGAATTCGAACGCAAATTATAAACAGCAGGAAGAGAGGCATAAAGATGAATATTCTGTTGGTGGGCGGCTCCTGCAGCCTGATGGACAGTATGATCCTGAAGCTCCGGAAAGAGGGACACAGGGTTTTTTGCTGACCGGAGATAAATACAGACATAATAAATATCAGAAAGTATTTGAAAGATATGACTTCGCCTATGACTGCGAAAATCTCAACGATATTCTGGAAAGTATCAATGCAGACGTAACCATTCTTATGGGGGCATTTGATACCAATTATCGCTGGAATGGGGAAGAAAGAGAAACCGTGCATTTTATTTCTCATCTGGTAAATATTCTGGTAGCTTATTCTATGGTAAATAAGAAGCGGCTGATCTTTCTTTCTTCAGATGAAATTTACAATGGAAATTATAAGGATGATATAGAAGAGGAAGAAAAATTTTCCGGAATTGGGATCCGGGCAGATACCTTGTCCCAGGCTGAGGAAATCTGTGAGAATTTCAGGATGAACCGGGGACTGGATATCGTGACTCTGCGCCTGGATCATCTCTACAGCATTCCGAAAGAGAAAAAAGACATAAATAACATCTGCGCCCGGATGTGTCTGGACTGTCTGCGTGACGGACATATCAAGGCAAAAGCAGATCATGTTTTTTCTCTTCTTTATGAGAAAGATGCAGTGGAATATATTTATCAGCTTATAAAAAATACAAAGCACGAACGCAGTCGATACAATCTTTCTTCCAATGATGTGATCAGTGAGGTGGAGCTTGCTGCAAAGGTCCAGGAAGCCATGGGAACAGAATCCAACATTGCAGTGTTTTCAGACAACAATGGAAGGTGCGTCCTGTCAGGAAGACGTTTTGAGCAGGAATACGGTGTCCATGCATTTGGAAATCTGGAAAAAAATATCAAAGACATGACTGCTTATATGCAGCGACATAAAAATGTTTTCTGAATGAAGATGAGCTGAAGCTTCCCTGGTGGAAGGTTCTTATCGAGAAATGGAGATGGCTGATCAAAGTGCTTTTCCCGTTTTTCGAAAACATGGTCTGCTTTATTCCGTTTTTTATGATGAATAACCGGACTGTAGGAAGCGAGTATTTTGCAAATCTTGATCCGTTCCTTTTGTATGTGCTGCTTTTTGCCATTGTGTACGGACAGCAGCAGGCTACTTTTTCTGCAATACTGGCGGTTGCAGGATATATGTTCCGGCAGATGTATACGCGAAGCGGATTTGAGGTACTTGTGGATTACAATACCTATGTGTGGATTGCCCAGCTGTTTATCCTGGGACTTGTTGTAGGATATATGCGTGACCAGATCCGTACCATGCGTCTGGAGAGCCAGGAACTGGAGGAACATTTGAGCAGGCAGATTGCAGATATCCGCGATATCAACGAGAGTAATGTCCGTGTAAAAGAAATCATGGAACAGCAGCTGATCGACCATAAAGACAGTATCGGTAAGATCTACAGCATCACAGCAGGACTGGAACAGCGTATGCCCGATGAAGTTATTTTCTATGCAGTAGAAATGCTGGAGAAGCTGATGCAGACCGAGGATGTAGCTCTTTATAATGTAGTCAACAGAGATTACGCCCGTATTTTTTCCGCAAGCTCAGATAAGGCAAGAAGTCTTGGAAACTCTATCCGTTATAAGGAAATGACGGAGATATACGATGCCCTGACTGAGCAGAAGGTATATATCAACAAAAATATGGACGAGCGTTACCCGCTGATGGCCAGAGGAATTTACGAGGGCGGCGAGGTTCAGATGATCATCATGCTCTGGGGATTAAGCTGGGAAAAAATGACTCTTGGCCAGGCAAATTTTTTAACTGTTGTCAGCTATCTGATCCAGAACGCGATGCTCCGTGCGCAGAGATATATGCAGGCACTGGAAGATCAGCGTTACAGCCGGGATTCTGAAATTCTGGAGCCGGATGCTTTTGAATCCCTGGTACAGGCTTATATGAATGCAGAGATTAAGAACCTGGTGGAATGTGTGCTTGTAAAAGTGGATATCCCAAAAGAACAGTATCGTGAGATCGATGAGCATATGTCAGGACAGTTGCGGGACAGCGATTATCTGGGAATCATGCCGGATGGAAATCTCTATATCCTGCTTACCAACACAACAAGAGAAAGTGCTGTGATCGTACAGGAACGATTTGAGAAAAACGGTTATAAAACAGAATGTGTGGAGAAGATGGCAGTATGTCGCAAAGAATGAAATTATTTATTTTCTGCTGATCATAAACTTAATTGTTATTGTGATCTATCTGGTCTGGAATCATATCCGGAGAAAAGAAAATCTCCGGAGTGTCTGGATGAAGGCGGTCATGATGTTTCTGTGTCCTGTAGTCGGGCCTATGTTTGTGCTGCTTTCTTTTATCCTGTTTAAATTGTTTTCATCACAGGGAATGGATCTTTCGGATGTTGTGTTCAGTAAGGACAGAACAGAGAATTTTCTGCGTCCGGACGAAGAAATGGAACGAAATATGGTATCTCTTGAAGAAGCACTGGAAGTTACAGACAAAAAAAGTCTCCGTACGCTGATGCTGAATGTGATCAGAGGAGATTACCAGAATTCCCTGTCCTCTATTAACCTGGCATTGAACAGTGAGGATTCTGAGACTGCTCATTATGCAGCATCCATTCTCCAGGACGTGCTGAATAATTTCCGAAGCCAGGTACAGGAAAAATATCTTCTGTGCCAGGAAGAAAACGAGCAGCAGGTTGAAAATTGCGTGAATCTTGTGGAGTATATGAATCCCATCCTGGAACAGAAAGTACTCACAGATATTGAGCAGAAATCCATGACAGATAAGATGCAGGAAGTCCTGCAGAAAGCATGGGATCTGGACAAGATCAGGATCAGCAGCACAGTCTACGAAAAAGTCTGCCAGCGTCTGCTGGAAATCAAAGACTACGAAAAATGTACACTGTGGTGCGACAGAGCCATGGAACAGTATCCAAGAGTTCTTTCCAGTTACACCTGCCAGCTGAAGCTCTGTTTCTCCTGCGGAAACAAAGAGAAATTTTTCCAGATCATGCAGGAATTAAGAAGTTCGGATATTATTATTGATAATGAGACAATTGAACTGATCAGAACGTTTATGTAGAAGTAAAAGGGTGAACAGATATGTCAATGACAACTTTGGTTATATTACAATTTGTGGGTATATTTGCTGCCTATACAGGTCTGACAGTTTTGCTTCCGGCAGTTATGTTTCGCAGAGTACTGAGAGGAAGAAGATTGTCAGAGCAGTTTCTGATGTGTTATACATTTGGAAATTTCTATATTATAAATATTGTATTTGCGGTTCAGCTGCTTCATATTTCCAATTTTCAGTACACTTGTACTGCTTACTGTGGTTCTGAGTGTGCTGATCTGGAGCCGAGTGAACCGGATTTCTCTGAGAAAACTTATCATAAAGAATGCAGAAGCTTGCAGAAAACTTCTCCAGGGCAGCATGGGAATAAAAGGAGCCTTATACAGAGTATGGCAAAAGTTCATCAGAATGCTGAAATATGCAATCTGTTTCTTTTATCGCGAAGTGGTATGTAATACCCTGCAATGGATATTGGCAGGTGCAATTGTTGCGGCACTTTTCTGGGTTTACGGCAGACAGCTGATCCTTACTTATGGATATCGAGCATCTGATATTCCGGTACATCTTAACTGGATCAATCAGATGAGCCGGGGAAATCTTTTTGTAAGTGGTGTATATCCTTTTGGATTTCACTGCGTGGTGTATTATCTGCACACAGTTTTCGGGTGGATACTTATGTGATCTTGTGTCTGTTTTATCTGGTACAGGTATTTTTATTCATGTGGTTCTTCTTGCAATGCTGAAAATGTTGTGCAGATCTTTGTATTTTCCGTATGCAGGAGTACTTGTATATATACTTGGAAGCTTCTGGGCAAGGCAGACAGTATTCGCGTTTGGTGCTTCATTACCCCAGGAATTCGGTATGATCTTTGTAATCCCGTCTATATATTTTCTGATCCGGTTTTTTCAGACAGAAAAAGAAAATTTGAAGAACAAAAGAGAACAAAAACTTTAACAACTTGGGTTGTTTTGTCCATTGCGTTTTTCGTTGACATTAGCTATTCATTTTACGGAACTATGATTGCGGACTCTGCTGCATC
>ENA-OUNH01000394-OUNH01000394.1-human-gut-metagenome-genome-assembly--contig:-NODE-394-length-13785-cov-4.279543_pt1 | contig 13785 bp, 10 predicted proteins | sample MGYA00242806_ERZ504814 | MGnify/ENA primary metagenome ERZ504814 (study PRJEB26092, sample SAMD00036389) | human gut metagenome | host: Homo sapiens | study: EMG produced TPA metagenomics assembly of...
TTCACATGGAAGTTCGGGTTCTGCTGGTAAATCAGCTTGTCGTCATCCACTACAGTGACATGCAGAGGACGCTGAGCAACCTCGAAGCGGCCATTCAGGACCATCACGATGTAGTTCTTCAACACATCGTAGTTGTCTTCTGTCAGACCGACATAGGTCAGCGGATATACACCAACAGGAGTAGTCTCATCGGGGACAAGGTCCTCGTGGTCGGTAACAAGAGTCTTGAAGTGGCTCTTGGTGTAGGTCGGGTCAAGGGTCAGGGAATCACCGGGAACGAGACCATCCAGTTCCAGCCAGCAACCGTCAGAAGCTGCCGTGCCGTAACCGTAAGCCTTTGTATCGTGCCACGGGTCCTCGCCTACGCCGTCGCCATACAGTCCGCGCCAGTTCTTGACCTGTGCGGTCAGGTTAGCACGGGCGATAGCGCCGGAATAAGCCTGACGCTCAACATAGTAGTTCTTTGCGTCCTTACCGGTAAGGGCAGGTGTCGCATCAATCGTGATGGGATTCTCATCCAGTTCGGTGGGCCAGTTAGAACTTACCTTGCCATCAGCATCCAGACGCTGACCAGCGTCCTTGGTCTTGTACTTACCAGTCTGAATCGGGTTGACCAGCTTGACATCATCGCCTTCGAGGATACCGTCAATCAGGATATCCTTGATGGTGGCATTCGTGGTGCCATCGTAGTGTTTGATGTTACGAGGATTGGTCGGGTCTTCCAGATACAGGCTGTGGACATACAGACCGCGAGCAGAAATGCTGCCGGAATACTCTTCCGTGCCGATGTAGTAGTTGGTGCTGCCGTTGCCGACCAGCGTCAACTCACTCTCACGAACAATCTTGTACGGACCACCAGCATCGCTAACGCGGTTGCCGGTCGCATCGCAGTAGTAACCATCTACCTGCGTGGTGTTCAGGGTTACAGAGTCGCGAACCGCCATGCCGGTCGTGATACGGGCATCCGGGATAGAAGCGTTTGCAGTGTGGTCATAAGCCTTGCTGTGCTCACCGACTACCGTCAGAGCCATCGGGTAGATATCGAACTTGACGGAAGAGCCTGTGCCGCTCGCACCACCGCTCGGGTAGGTGTTGCCGGGGTCGGTGTTCTCGTACTTGTAGGTTACGATATAGCCCTGTGCTGTGCAGTTTACGGTTGCCGTGTAGGAACCGCAATCCTGACGGGCGTTCTTGTGCTCGTCCGTAGACGCATCGATAGCAGATGCCTGTGTGCCCTTTTTATTGCTGTAGACAATAGAAGTGGCATTCTGGACCTCTGTCATCTGGTCGCTGGACAGGTTACCGGAATAAGAGAGGGTTGCAGCATCGGGCTGACCATCGTAGGTCTTGTTGGCGACCGTGATATTCACAGTAACGCGAATCGGCTCGCCGGAAGAATACGGGTCAGTATCCTCATAGGCCGTGTCGTAAGCATTGTGACCGTTGCGGGTGAAGCGGTCAACAGCCGAGCGGATAGTCTTAATGGTTGCATAGCCATTGCCGGGATGGAAGTTGTTCTGGTAGCTGTTGAAGTCGCCGCCCCAAGTAGTGGCACCAGTGCCAACATAGGACTGTGCTTCAAGGACCGTCACAGACTTGCCATTGCTGCCAGTGAAAGTACGGCCGGTCGAGGTAATGTAGTTAGAACCACCGTTACCGTCGCGCTTGCAGTAAGCCCAGCCGTCGCCCCACCACTGCTTAGAACCAGTGTTGGCGTAACCGCCTTGCCAACCGCCGCCACCGCCAGAAGGAGCTTCGACACAGTTTTCGGAAGAACCGTTGACAATACCTCCCAGATAGGGGTTGAAGTTACCGCCGGAAGAACCGGTAGCGAAGGTGCCATTGCCGCCGCCGTTACCGCCATTGACGGGAACACCGTACTGCGCATAACCGCCGGTAGAATCCAGAGCACCGTGCTGGTTGCCGCCGCCACCGCCTGCAACGCCGAGCATATACTGTGCTGCAGTTGTGGTATTGCCGTACTCAGCAAGACGACCGGTGCCCATAAGACCGATAGCGACTGTCGTAGCACCACCGCCAGAAGCACCAAGCAGGTTGCCGTGACCGTTACGGGTAATCATGGGAGTACCGCCGTTACCGCCGCCGTTGTAGCCGCCAGGAAGAGGACGCTTAACTTCGCCGCAGGCACTGCCGCCGCCATTCTCCCAGTAACGGTTATCGACCGTACCGGAACCGCCCTTGACAAAGTAAAGTTTAGCGCCCTGCTCAGCCTGAAGGACAAGGCGGACACGACCGCCGGAAGAGGTGTTGCTGTTCATGGAACCGCCGCCTGCACCGTAAAGCACGACTTCATAGGTGCCTGCATAGGTGAAGGTGTATTCACTGTAGGGGTTAGAGTAGCTGTTTGCGCCTTCCAGCTTATCATCGACCTTAGGACCGGAGCCCTGCTCATCGATGTAGAAATAGACCTGGTCCATATCCGCATTGTCGGTGGGAGCATCATAGCAGACATAGTAGACTGCATTGCGCCACCACCATTCCCAAGTGGCTTTGTCGAGGACATTGCCGTCCTTGGTGCGGTATGCGAAACCGTGGGTGCCAATCTTACCGATGTAATCATCGTCGCTCGCAGTTACCTGCTGGAACAAATCATACCAGTTATGACCGGCACTGTCGCGCACAGAGGAGTCGATAACCACGGTGTCGCGGCTGTCAACGGTTGTACGACTGTTGACGGGAGAGCCTGCCGTGAAGTAGGTCTCCATGTACCGGATACCGTTAGGAGCGATGATTGCGAGGTTTTTGTAGTTGTAGACTGCACCGCCGTTATTCAGCGCATCGTTGATAGCGGAAATGCTCTTGAGGTCGTTGATGTTCTTGTAGCTGCCGTTCTCTGTGGTGATGGTGTTGTGCTTTGCAGTAGCCTTATTGGGAACATTCGCCTTGATGGAGATGGTGTAGTCCAGGACCAGTTCAGCACCGTAAGAGGACTGGCTGAAATCCTTGTAGATGTGGTCGTTCGGGTCAGCGGAATCAACGACACGGTTGAAGTTGTACGCAACGGTGCGTCCGCAGGTATACGGCTGCATGTTGTTGGCGTCCCAGTTCTTCATATACCGCTCTTCTGCTTCACACAGGAAGTAGTAGTGCGTATCGCCGAAATCCATCGGGTTCGTGGCGTTATCGATGTACAGAGACACGATAGCGTTCCACTCATTGTAGGTCTTGTTGTTGAGGTTTGCTGCATCCGTGGGATACATAGCTTCCAGCTTGATGTAAGCGGAGAACTTGTTGAAAGCAAGACCATTGCCGCTCATGAACGAGCGTTCCATATCATCGACATTGTTGCTCAGTGCGTTGACATTGCCGATTTTCTGACCAACCTGACTGTAGTTCAGCTGAATCGTGCCGTCGCCGTCCGTGACATTCATGAAACGGTCCAGACGACCGCCGCCAGCCACATTGCTGAACTTCCAGCGAATCGTGGGTGCAGAATCCTTGTTGCCGAAGAAGGTAATCTTGGTAGTGTAGACCGCCTTGTTATCGTTGGCAGCACCATAAGTCGTAGTACCGTCCTTGTGCAGCACATCGGGCGCAATTGCGTCCAGAGGTACATCGGTGGTACGGCGACCGTTGTTCGGGTTGCTGGTTGCGGTAGTCCACGCCATGTTGCCGTTCTTGGAATCGAAAGAGTTCAGCAACAGAGACTGTGCTTTCAGAGGCGTCAGTTCAATAGGCGGGGCATACACGACCAGGTGACCGGTACGACCGTTCGGCTCATAGTTGGAAATCGTAGAATCGGCGGTGATTTCGTGCGCAGGAGCCTTGTAGCTGAACACGCAGCGGAAATCCAAGCCATCCCAATCCATGGTTGCATTTGTGAGAGTCAGCGTGACGGTTGAATGCTTACGCATGGTAGAGATACCGGACTCGCGCAAATCGTTCAGAGGATTCCAGAAGGCAGCAGGCCAGAAAGTACGATTGCCAATCTTGGTCGCATCAATATCAGAAACCTTGGTCGTGACATTGAAGGAGCCAGCCGGGAACATAGCGGGGTCGCTGCCGACCTCAACCCAGGTGTTGTTCTCATCGCGGTACTGGACCGTGTAAGTGACACCCTCATTGACGCCCTTCCAGTAGTTGAGGTCAAAGTCGAAGGTTGTGGTCTCACCGACAGGAATACGCTTGTCGAAAGCCTGCTCAATGTACATGGGACGAAGTGCAGACTCGCAATAGCCGTTCCTGCCTTCCTCAGCCTTATCGAGGCTCGTATACTGCTTACCAGCGACTGTGAACTCGCACTTGAACTGAATCTTCTCGTTGCAGTAGTCGAGGGTCGTGTAGGTCACGGTGCTCTCGGTGTACGGGATATCAGCGTTGGTAGCAGCCTCCGTAAAGGTGGTCTTGTTGATTTTGCCCTTGACGACACCGTCATAGGTGGTGAAGGAAGTGCCGGGACCGCCAATCTCGAACCACTGGCTCATCTTGCCGCTCTCGGTGATGGCACGGTAGTACCACTTCACATTAGAGTCGGGAACCGTCTGGTCGTAGAACAGCTTGCTGCCGACAGTCTTGTTGACAGGACCTTCCCAGTCCTTGTAGTCGTCAATCGGGTCCGCGGTGGGCTTGAGGAGTTCCAGAGGATGAGTCTCGCAGTCATTCCAGAAATGATTCGGAACATCCACGACAATCATACCGTACTCAACCACGCTATGACCACTGGGGTCGATGACCTCAGCACGCTGCATGCCGGTACAGGGTACATTGGAGATAACATACTTGCTATCACCATTGACAACGCAGTCGTAGTCAGTGTCATCGGTCGCGTGAACGATAACGCGGTAGCCGGTGTAATCAGAAACACCGTCATCCGGGAACAGAGCATTCAAATCGCCGACAACACGGGCAACGCCGGTGATACGGACATTGGGCTGGTTGTCGAGTTTCAGAACGGGCAGAGCGCCGACAGTCTTATCGCTGCCGAGGTTCCAGCCGTTGTTGCTGCCGGTAGTGAACATGCCGTAGGTGTTGCCGGTGTTATCGAACAGCGGCTTGCCGTTGCTGGCAAGGTTCACATGGTAAGCATCGGAGTTCCAGTGACCGGAGAAGTTCTTGATGGGCTCCCAGCCTTCCGGCAGAGTCAGGTCGTCAACAACCTGATAGCAGCCGTTCAGAGGATACCAGAAAGAACCGCCAGCCTGCAGAGCAGACAGAACCTGCATGTAGTTGACAGAACTCACGCGGATAACGAAGTGGCTGTCTTCCTGACTGTTCTGATTTGCTGCACAAATTTCGCACTGCTTGCGCTGAGAGATGTACATAACGGTGTTGGCGAACAGAGCAGATTCATCACGAGTAGCTTGGTTATTCGGCAGGTGACCAATCTGGTTCATCAGGAAGTTGCCCGTGCCGGAGAGGTAGAAGTTGCTGGTGCCGAACCAGGAACGCCCCGTAGCAGGGTCGGTAATGGTCTTGGTGGTGGGGTACGGATTGTAACCGAACTCTGCACCAGTGACATTACCGCCTGCGTAATCGACCCAGATAGGACCGAACGCAACCTGAGAGTTGGAATGCGTCTTGGCAGCAGAAAGAGTAGACGGCAAATCATAGGGGAAGTTCGTGGGGTCACGATACTTGACCGTAGACTGTGCCTGAGAGTTGGAATACGGCTTCAGACGTACACTCAGCTGGTCGCTGCCGTACATGATGCCAGCCTTGCCGTAGGAACTGTGGCTACCACCAGTAGACAGAATCATGGAGATAGCATCGGTCGGCAGAACAGTGCCGGAATCGATGTTACCACCGTTAGCGCCCATCAGAGCGTTCATGTTCCAGTGACCGTTATCAATGTTAGGAACAGAGTTCAGAACATAGTAACGGGTAGAACCATCGTTCTTATCGGGACCAAAGCGACCACCCTCGTAGTAATCGCGAGAACCGGGGTCGGTATAACCAGCGATGTGAGCGTCGTACCAAGAACCGGCATAGGCATACATGGTATCATGACCGATACACATGCCGTAGCCCTGGCTCAGGAAGCCCTTGATGGCGTAGTAGGCTTTACCTGAGATATCGGGCTCCTGCTGTACGCAAACACCCCAGCCGATAGAGTCGATACGGTAGTTACCCTCAGCGTCCATCATGAAACGGTTGGGGTCAGCGTTAAAAGTTTCCGCCTGAATTGACAAAACTGTGATGTGCTGGCTCATATGAGAGCCATCGTTGTTGCACAGCCAGCCATTATCTGTAATATAGTTGATATAGTTCGCGTAGACACGACCCGCATCAGAAATCCACGGGTTAAGAAAACACAGCATCCTTGTACTTAGTACCAGAAGCGCCAGTACCGTAGTTGCCTTTATCTGCATCACGAATAACAGCGGTGTAAGCAGGAACTTCAACAGCAGTGCCCGTGACTGTCCATGCGTTATTGCTGTTATGGGGACGGAAATAGACGGTCTGACCATACCACTCGGAGTTGACTTCCAGCATATTGCCATCCGTCAGCGGGAAACCGCTATAGGTGCGGGTAGCACCAGTGGGATAGCCCTTATCATCCAACTCGTTAGCAGTAAAGTTTCTCGCCCAAGCACCGCCGAGCTGAGTCCAGTAGCGGTCTGCGGTGGCCTTGTCGAATTTACCGGCATTGAACCACTCGGTAACCTGGTCGTACATGTTCTTGGTGATGTACTCGTAGTTGCCGTTAAGACCCGTAATCCACTGGTTATCAGAGGACAGTGCAGGACCATTCCCGCCAGCGCGGGGAGCAAAGGAGCGTGCCAGCATAGCAAAGGTGGCGGGGGCATTATCCCCATCCGCAGTCTCTGCAGTGGCAGTGTCAGAGGAAACAACCTTAAACTGGACAGTAGACAGGATGATATCGCCCGCCTTATCCTCATCGGTCAGTTCGTTACCAAGTTCCTCCAAAGCCTTGAAGTTTGCTTCCTTGTAAGCCTCGTCGGTGACAGTAATCAAGCAGCGATAGCTTGCAGTGAGGTCATCCTCCGTGACTTCGAAAGTGTAGGAAGGCTCGGTAGCGCCCTCGATATTCAGCCAATCCGTATCCTGGCTGGCAGTAGCTTCATCACCGAACTCCCACTTACCGTCATCGTTGAGATGTGCGGTGTAGGTGCTCTCTCCGTTAGAAGCATAGACTTCAACGGTGCCGTCTTCGGCATTGGCAGCGGTGATGGTGTAGCCATCCAGAACGAAGTTTGGAGTGTGGTATGCAATCTGGACATTGCTGGAATCGGCACCGATTTCATCGAGCGCATCGACTACAGCGTAGTACATCTCGCAGCCCTGCCACACATAATCCGGCTTGTCAGCGAGAACCGCTGTCTCGGTAGTATCCTCAATGATGAAGTTATACCAAGTAGGCTCGTCCTCTTCATACGGATAGAGGGCATAGGATTCGTCAGCAACAGAAGCTTGCTTCTTCTGCCACTGGTAGGTTACAGAGACATCGTCACGGTTCAGCAGGGCATCCAGAGTAACTATGTCCCCCACCTCTGCCGAAATCTTATCACCGTAATCGGGTGTTACAGCCTGAATGCCGATGAACGGCTCAGCTGTTTCCGGTGTGGCAATGACATCCTCGGAGGTATCGGACTCCGTATAGACGACATCTTCGAAATTTGCCGTATCATCCTTGACCGTGTCGGCCGTAGAATCGTGCGTCAAATCCACCACATCAGTCACAGTCTGAGAGGGCTCAGGGCTTTCGACCGGCGTATCTTCGGATTCGGAATTTGAAGTGTCGGTCTTGTCAACGGATTCAACCGCATCCACTTCATCATCCGAAACCGGGGCCTCAGTTACTTCGTCGGACACAGTAGTGTTATCTTTGAATTCGTCCGCGAACGCCACGGTATTAACCGCGAACATAGAAAGCAGCATACTGGCCGCCAATGCAACAGAGGTCACTTTTTGTGCGATTTTGTGCATAATGCGTGTGTCCTTTCTGTACAGTGAGCGAATCAGCGTAAAACTTTGGCGAGGCTTCACGCAAAAATCGTCCCTGCACGATTACTTTTGCTTCCGTACATTTCCATTCTATGCAGTTCGCACATTTTCGCAACTAGGCAAAACTTATTTTTTTATCGCAAAGAAAAAGTGCCGTTCTTGCAAAGAAAAGCGACACTTTATGTAAAACTATACGGGTAGAAATTTGCAAATTCATGGTATATTATATGATAGGAACACCAAAATGCCACATGAAGGAGTAAATATTATGCGTCTTGTCAATCTTAACGCCCTCTATATAGACATGCAACAACATAACGCTGATTCTATGGTCTTTGCTGCACAAGTAAAAGGCCATCCGTTTTCATGTACCTTTGCCAAGGTCATTGGTACACTTCATTTGTTTGTCACAGCCTTGGGACAGAATCCATTTACCATCGACATTCAAGTGGACAACAACTTCAATGTTATAAATGGATTGTTTCTGGCAAATGACATCTATGAAAAACTTCGAGTGTATCTTGAAATTAAAACAGGACGGGAAAATCCTTTTCGTCCCGCCAACTTCATTCAGAATTTGGACGCTGTAACCCCAACAAAATTTAATGGCAATCGTCCAACCCGGCATGAGGTTGCAGCATTATCGGTTGCTACAAGTCCCAATCTGTATGAAGACGCCGATAAAATATACTTCTGTGGTTGGCGCAAAAATCCTGCTGGGAGTTCTGTTAGTAGAAAGAATCAGAACAAGAGCTTGCTTTACTTTCCCGCGAAAGAGGTAGAGTTGCGTACAGAACTTAACATGAGTTCTTGCTGGAGCGCAAATCCGAATGAAGAAGCGTTAAACGCGCTGAACCAACTCATAGCTGATAATATCATTCCTTAATGAGCCGACATAGTATTCGTCGTGTTCACGAATCTTTTTGTCTGTTGCAATTATACCATCAATTTTATGTTTAATGTCGTCTATTGTGTGAAGCCATGAGGGCTGCATCAAGCATAAATAACCAATGCCATCATCGTCGTACAATATGTCTGGCACAAACGGAATGTACTCGTCTGAGGGGTTCATACTTTTGCCTTTATCGTCAAAACCCACGGCGTAAAAGCGCTTGTCGGAATTGCGAAAGTAATGGCTCTGATGTTTTGTGAGTCTGCAAAAAAGAGCTAAGTTGCCATAGTGCTTTGCTATCAGAAAATGTGGTGCTACCTCCTCGACGATGTCGATGTCGATATCACCCCAAATGTAATGATGCAGCATCATGATTATCACCTGCCTATAGTTATCATTGTGAGATATAAAGCTGCATTTTCCGGTCTACAAGTCTCCATTTGCGGACCTTCCAGTCTTTGTAAGGCTCATATTTACAATGGTGAATCCACTCTTCGTCACCACTTTTTCTATTAGTTTTATCGCACACACGGTCTACAAGAATTTTTCCTGTACGGTCATCGATTAGCTGATAGTCAAAGTAGACATCTCTTCCGCAAGCCATTATTGTTTTCAATTTCATTTTCATCACCACCATTTATCTAAGGAGTTGTGACCACTATGTCAAAATACGAATACGCTTACTACGAATCCGAACGCCGTCTGATTGCCATTGCCGACATTCGTGAAGAATCCAAAAAGAACCCCTATACCTACACACAGCGGTATGAAGGGCATCTTCTCTGCCCCGAATGCAAGCAAGCCCGGCTCATTGTTGTGCAAGGAACAGACTTCCCGTTTTTTCGCGCAGTTCCTAGGTCTGCTCACAGGGACGGCTGCGATTTTATCCGTCCCGAATATGTGCCTACCACCACTGACGCTCAGAACCCTGCGAACGAAAAGACCATCCGTTCTCAGCTTCGCCGCGCTCTGGCAAAAACCATTGAACATCAAATCGCTCGTGCTGACCACACAGGTGGAAACGGTGTTGCTCATCAGCCGGATGATGAAGGACCTTTGGCACAGAAGCTGCAGCGTCGCAAAATCGCCCAGCGCCTAATTGAAATGATTCCAAAAAGCAGTGAAGCCCACCTGCCAGAAGTTGCGGTCTATTACGGCCGCGTCAAATGCGTTTAGACATCGTCGAAAGCCACTATACAAAGAGCCGTTCTATCACTGTGACCTTCAGAACGTTGCTACAAGTGAGCCTTTGCTGACGATAAATGTTTCAAACTTTGTTTGGAGCCATTTGCCGCAAGAAGCCAAAGACCTACTTGGAAATTTTGCGGCAAATCTCCGCATTTCCTTTCTCGGAGAAGGTGTAGATTTTATGCGCAACGGTCACCATGTCGTTTCTCTCAAAGACTCCAAATTTCTGATTGTAGAAAAAATCGACTAATTTAGTTGATGTATAGTACGATTTCCGAGTTGTCGGAGGCTATCCATTCCGTTACTTTCTCATCTGCATAGCATTCCAAGACATCCTTCGGTTTACCACAAAAGACCTCTTCGTCGAAGTAACCATCAGCAGAATCTGATTTAAAACGGGCGATGTGAACTGTTTGCTCTTTGTCTTCAGCAAGTGCAAGAAACGATTTCACTGTCGGCTTCATGGATTCACCTTCTTCTTTTTTGTGGCAGAATGTAAAATATCATCTTGCCGTCTCTCGCTTCCCATGCTCTCACGGTTTTCCATTCGTATGGCAAAAACAGGTCATAATCCTTGTTATCATCCACCGTGTATGTTTTATCGCTTACACGGTCTACAAGCACCTCTCCTGTTTTGATGTTCACAATTGCAAAATCAATATAAGGATTTGTACAGCAACCGTTGGCCATTAAATCGTGTATTGTAATCCTATGAGAATCACTGTTTGAGTTCTCCGCATACTTATTGAATTCCTCGTGCGGATTAACCCATACAAGAACAACAAGAACAGGCGTTCCCTCTTCGGGATACCAGTCGCTAATGTAGTATTTGCTTAACATCTCTTCAGGTACATCTTTCACAACGCCTTCAAACACAGTTTTCACCGAAAGCACATAGTTCTCCGCAATAGCAATTTTCTGAGTGGCAGGGTCTTTAGCTGTTCTTAGCAGTTCTTTGAGCTTTATCGGTTTCATACCTCGTCTTTCCCTCCATGTATAATCAATTGCGCAACCTCATAGCTAACAACAGCTTTCCTGCTGTCAGGCAGCGTTGTAATCGCTGTGTCTACCTCCGATATTATTTGAGCAATACCTTTAAGCCCAGCAACACTGTTATCCTGCATAGGACTAACCAAGCAAAGATATTCATTGCCATCGTCATCAAATGAGACATCCGGAGCAAAGGGGACGGTTTCATCAATTTTATCTTTGCCGTTGCTATTAAAAAGAATATCGTAAAACGTTGCCAGTGCTTCCTGCAGTGTTTTGCTTTGCTCCTTGTTCAACCGGCTGTATAACGCCAGCATGTTAAGTTCTTCGGCAATAAGAAACCGGCTGTCTATCTCTTCAATAACGGTAACGCTTGTGTTACCCCAAATATCGTTGTGCAGTACCATGAATGGTCACACCCTTTCCTATTCTCAATTCTACCCGGTTCGCACATTCTGGCAAATGAAAAGGCGAGGATTCCATCAGGCACCAAATATAATGTCATCAAAAAGAAAACTCGTAGCAGAGGGACACAGTATCCCAGCGCTACGAGTTCTTTTGTTTTTTGATGGCTGTGTCGGTAGGAGTTACTGCACCGAGATGTTCGTGACCTTAACGCCGCATCCTACCAGAAGCAAAAGCGTTGTAACAGCGGTAACAGTCACTAACGCAAATTCTTTTTTCATTTGCTTGCTCCCTACATTATTATAATATACAGATGTGATTCTTAAGAATAAAAAACTCGTAGCAAGAAGACTTGCCGCTTCTATACTACGAGTTTGCATATTACTAATTATACAATTTTACTATTGTTAGCACCAACCGACTTCGTGCTCCTCAGGAGGACAGTCGTTATCAGTAGGAGTGGAAATTACAGGGCCGCCCCATTCCCATCCACCGCTGCCGTTAGGCTTGTTTTCCGTACTGCCGCTATCACCGCCGCTCGGCTGAGACGGTTGTGCAGGCTCAGGATTGCTCGGCTGTGCCGGTGCCGGGTCAGGCTGTGCAGGAGCCGGAGCAGCAGGCTCCGGATTGCTGGGCTGTACCGGCGTAGCGGGAGCGGACGGCGTAACTGGTGCGGTCGGTGTAACAGGTGCCGGGTTGGAAGGCGTCACAGCAGAACTGTTGCTGGAACTGCTCTTGGTATAGGTCTTGTTGCTGGTTGTGGCCTTCTTCGGCTGCTCAACAGTCACTTCGTAGTTGGCGCTCTCCTCACCGGCAGTTGCGGTAATGGTTGCATTCCCAGAAGAAACGGCAGTTACCTTCCCATTGGAATCAACGGTAGCAACCTTCTCGTTGCTGGACGACCACTCAATAGGAGTCTCGGCAGAGACCTCCTCGGGGGCAACAGTTGCCTTAATGGTGTGAGAGTTACCGACCGTTAGTTTGCCTTCGTTGGAATCGAGCGTGATGCTTTCAACCTCATAAAACGCTTTCACATGAGTCGTCTTCTCGGTGACCTTTTCGCCATCCTGCAGGAGGGTAGTAGTGATGTCGCACTCGCCTGCTTTGAGGACCTTCACCTTGCCGTCCTTATCGACGGTGGCGACTTCCTCATCGCTGGAAGCAAAATCAAACGAAATGTTGGACGCATCTTTCGGCTCGCATTTCGCTTCGATTGCGGTTTCGTCCGTATCGTTGAGTTTGACATCCAGAGTGTCGGGAACCTTCAACTCTTTCGCAGACACCTTGACGGTGATAACGCAGACATCCTGCATCTCGGTATCCTTGACCGTGGCGGTAATTTCAGCCTCACCGGCTGCGACTGCTGTAACGGTGCCGGTCTCATCGACAGTAGCAACACTCTCATCGGAGGAAGTCCACGCGAGCGTCAGCTTCTCAGCCGCCTTGGCAATCTTTTCATCCTGTGCAGCAGTTTCTGCCGTAGCAGACTCACCGGTTGCGATGACAGGCGTCTCTGCGGGCGCATCCTCCGTGCCGAAATTCACCGGCAGCGTGATGCTCTCACCCTTTTCGAGTGTCGCAGCATCCGGAAGCGAGATGTTCGTGACCTTAACGCTGCATCCTACCAGGCTGAGCGCCATAGCCGCAGTCGCAATAACTGCCAATACGATATTCTTTTTCATAAAAACACTCCTTCTCGGCATCTAGCGCCGAGGCTACTCAATAATGATAGGTTCCGCCAGCCCTACGCGGTTTTGGATTTCGTCATCGACGATACCGTGGACTCTTGGCGTCCTATCCTTCTGTACACTTGCATTTTATCACGGAGGTGTATTGAATACAACCAAGATGGCTCGATTTTAACAAATCCGCAACAAATTGTGTGAGAAAAAGGATAGGTGTTTCTTTCTTTATTATATTTTGCATCTCGAAAATGTCAATGCACATTCTTTACGAACGCACATTTTCGTCGATTTTCTTTAGCCGTTTTGCTGCCAATACCATACGACCGTTATTGATGTTGTAGTCACAGGTGACAAGGAACAAGAATTTGTCATTGTCACAGTCGAATTGCAGTTCCTTGTAAATCGAGGCTTTATCTTGGATGGTTTCGAGCATATCCTCAGTTTCGGAGGCAGAGAGCGTGTTCGCCCATGCCTGAATATCTACAAAGTTCGGGTCATCAACATATCCCGGCACGACCATGAGCGCGAATATCTGATAGTATTCTTTCCCGTACTCGCCTTCCCAGCAAACAGTCCCGTTTTCATCGAAGAATTCCGGGTCCTTGAACTTATCCAGAGAGCCGAACATCGTCCCGTCGTTCATCTTATGCCCATAGATGATAAGGTTACCGTGCTGCCGCGTAATCACATACTTCATCG
>ENA-OUNH01000397-OUNH01000397.1-human-gut-metagenome-genome-assembly--contig:-NODE-397-length-13733-cov-4.272012_pt1 | contig 13733 bp, 19 predicted proteins | sample MGYA00242806_ERZ504814 | MGnify/ENA primary metagenome ERZ504814 (study PRJEB26092, sample SAMD00036389) | human gut metagenome | host: Homo sapiens | study: EMG produced TPA metagenomics assembly of...
ATACAATAAATGGTCTCCGTTGCTTCGCCTTTTCGCTCATCTGTAACTGACCAGTCAAAAAAACTATCCAGATGCTTTTCAACCGACTCTTTTAAAAGTTCATAGGATGTTTGTAATTTTTCAGTATCTGCATCCGATTTTTGAGCATCCTTTGCAGAACTTGAAGAAGTGGATGTTTGATGTTGCTGAATTTCAACATAGCCTAATACTTTTTTTACATATTGCCTGCGTTTCCGCATATGGAGGAATCTGATATCCATATTTCATAACTGCTCCGGGCCCTGCGTTGTACCCTGCGATTGCCAGTTCCAATCCATTTGAATAGCCTTTAAACTGCTCAATCAGCTGGGAAACATACTTTGCTCCGCCCATAATATTCTCTCTGGGATCAAAAACATTAGATCCCCCTAGAGATGCTGCTGTAGATGGCATAAGCTGCATAATACCAGATGCCCCTGCACCAGAAACAACATTTGGATTAAAGTCTGATTCTACTTTACCCATTGCGATCAACAACGCTGCCGGCACATTGTACGTCTGTGCCGCTTCATAAAAAAATGAGTCGTATGGGCTGGACAAGTTTGTGGACATATCAATCCCCAAACTATTTGCATAACCTAAAAAAGAAAAACCGTACTGTTAATCTTCGTTTTCCATCATCAGTACGGCAAGGTAATATCCAAGATTCCTTTTCAGCTTCGTTTCATATTCATCCACCACAACCAGCTCATGGCCTGCATATTTTTCTGCTTTGTCCTGGTCAATTTCTTTTAAAACAGCCTTGTGCTTTTTGTTTATTATTTTCAAGATTTCTTTTTTGTAATCTTCCTGCTGCAGAACTTCTTCAACCCGGTCACGTATATTCGTAAGCTGCGTAGATTGAGCTTCATTCGCATACGAATCTGCATTTGCAAATCCAAGATAACTAAAAATAATTCCTATCATATTTGCAATAATAAACATCCAGAGAAAGCAAAAACAGGAAAATAGAAACGAGTATTTTCCAAACAGTTTTATTGATACCAATGCCCCGATCACAGTTCCAAGAGGACCTGCAAGGGCTGTTCCTGCTGCCATTCCTGCTGCTGTTCCTCCAGCTGCTACTGCCGCTGTTGTTGCATATGCAGTTTGAGCAGTATGTGCAATAATTTCTGTGCCTTCATCCAGAGGGGACGAATTTTTATCTTCTTCTGCCATTTTCATCCCCCTATCTGAGTCTGTCCGAACCTTTTCTTTTAATTCTGCTCTCGATTTTGGAACTTCACGTATTCTACGGGTATCTGGTCTGCTTCTTTTTAAGGAAATATCTCCTGTTGGAATGGATCCCGAAACATTCATAAATCCATCAGCTGCCATACCTGTTTCATCAGCTACAGGCTGAATATCATCTTCATTTTGCATACCAGGATCACTCAATTTCGTGTTTTCAGCCTTTAGCGGATTTCCTGCTGTATCTACCAAAATACCCATTGCCGATTTCGCATAAAAATCGGCCTCATCTGTTTCTTCATCCAGATCTTCTCCTGTATCCATAATTCCATCTGACTGTATTCCATTTTCAGACATGGATTCCATTCCTGTCGGCATAGAATTTTCATTATAATTCATCCCTGCTCGTGGTGCAGCATCAAACCCAAACACAGACGAAGTACCAACTTCATCCAGGATACCTTTCTCCTGGTTCACAGAAGATACCCCATTCCCCTGAAGTGCAGACATTATTTCTGATCCCAGCCCTTCTCCTGCATTCGAAACCTCACCAGATACAGAAGAATTATACGCTGTTCCTGTTTTTCCATAGGACATACTTTCCTGGCCAGTCATTTCAATGCTTCCGCTTTCCAGATCCATTTCTGAATCAAAATCACTCATTTCCTCTTCAACCGGATAATCGCCCATCTCTCCAAGAATGCCGTGCTCACTTCCACTTTCGCTGAATCCGTTGGCGGATACATTGCTCGCAGCCGGAATTGCAAGATCCTGTTCACCTCCGGAAACGTCCAAAAGAGTCTCTCCTTCAGAATTACTCTCTGAAACAGCTCCCGCAAATGCTTCTGCATCATCTTTCACACTCATAGCATTAATTCCAGACATAGTTTCTGATGTAGCAGACATAGAATCTATATTGCCATTTACATGATCTCCAGATCCGAAATCCATCTCTGCCGTATCGCTGCTTCCCGTTGTCATGCCAAGTTCCTCAAAAACAGTCTTATTTGCCGGAGAAACTTCATTTTGTTGATTTTCCTGGACCAGGCGGACTTTCTTTATCAAAATCTCCATCTGAAGTCATATCATTTATATCCATTGCATTTCCGCCATTAGGAGTCATTGGGATTGGCCCAGTAAAATTGGTTGTCATTCCATCCGACGATCCCATATCTGTTCTGGTTCCACCGACATCTCCTGTTCCACCAGAGCCAGAAGCTGTCCTTGCTGCCTGAGAGATGATCCTGCTCGCTGCAAGCATTGCTCCTGCTGCTCCCATTCCAGGAGCCGGACGGCCAAGGTTCACTCCAAGCGATGCCATATAGGAATCAAGTTTAAATGTGATCTTACAAAATCCTACCAGACAAAGTGTAGCTGCGAAGAATTTCGTAAACCCATAACTGCTTGCCATCATATTTCCGTAACCAGATAAAAACATCTTCATGCACCAGGCATTTAATATAACAAGCACTACTTGCCCTCCAAACATCTTGCTCCATGAAGCCAGGATATTATTTGTTGCTTTAGAACCACCGGTTGCAAATGCAAGAGGTGCTGTGTAGGAAAATACACCAAGCAATACATAACGTTCAGCAATGACCATTAACATCTTAAAATAGTTCCATGCTACAACAAACTGCATGATCAGCATCAAAACCGAAATGCTAAGGCTGCTGATTCCAAGTGTATCTGTAACACCTTCCAGAGTTGATACATAGCCTGAAAAGCTAGCGACCTTGACCTTTGTTCCTACAACCCATTGATATGGCGTTCCCGCAATTCTCAAAATGTAGTCAACCAATGGTTTCGATCCGGCAAGAAGAAATAAAGAAATGGCCGACCGACAGATAAGTTCTATTGGTTCTTCTGCATTTACCCCTGCTTTTCCACCAAACATGGACTTAAAAAGCTGCCATACAAGAATCATCAAGAGGATTGCAATTCCTGTAGGAACAATCACATTTTTGTATAGGCTCCCCACTACTGAAAACAATTCTTCAAATAATGAAAGATTACAGGACAGAAGTTCTGTAAACATATTTGTGATCAGTTCCATCATATCCACGATAAACTGACTGCACATTTCGCGAATGGCATCTACCAACAGCTCCAAAAGCCAGCTCATGTTTTATTCATATCCATAAGAGATACCCTCCTTTCAAAAACCGGGAGAGCACCGGTAAGAAATCATACATCAGCCCGTAAACATACTTTTCGGAATAATTTTTCCAAATATGTTACAATGGCACCCAGGGTCATAAGTGCAGCCCAGCATACAACAATACGTTTCAGCCAGGATCTTGACTCATCCACGGTTCTGCCCGATTTGGAAAAATTCATTAAAAACAGGCACACCGCAGCACATACCACCGCTGCTACAGTAGCAATACCGGCCACATCTGTATATACTGTCTGCATTGCATTTTTTGCTGTTGCAAAGATATCTGACGCATAAACCGGAATGCCTGTCAGTGCAATTACATTAATTCCCAGATACGACATAAAGAAAATACGGGGAATCATCTTTCTTTTCAGATTTCCCGGTGACAGATAAACCTTCTGTTTTCTTTTTTAATTTTCCTGCCATAAAAATCCCCCTTTCCTGATAGGCTCCGAAGTCACACTTCAAGGATCAAGTTTTCGGGCAAAAAAAGACAGCCGTTATAAAAACAGCTGTCTTTAATATAAAATTCTATGGCTCTCCATGCATGATACGCATGCACAGAACTTTACGCTAACATTGTATAAATTCTAAAATCAGATGTCAATATCAGTGCTGTTGCAATACAGATGCAATACTGTCGCATCCATTATTTCCTGTATTCATCAACCATTTCTTCCAACAAATATTCCCTCACCTTTTCTTGATTATCTTCAAGCTGTTTCTTCAATGCTTCGATTTCTTTTGAATGATCCGCTATTTTTTCTTTTCTATACAGATTAAAAATAAATTAATTTTTATAAGATCATTGTGTGCAGAAAAAAAACATTGTTCTGAAAATTCCATCGCCTGTGAAAGAAAATTTTCGAGTGTTCCATCGTCCCCTTCAGTTTTTATAAGAAACCGTCCACAACATCCCAATGTTGCAGTATGCTCTTCTTCATCAATGTTCAAAATCATATCCCAGCCCTGTGCATATGCTACCTTCTCAGCCATAGGATACAATTTCCGAAAGCAGGTAACAATAAGCTTCATTACTCCTCGATTTTACATAATTGCGATTCTTCCAGTTCCCTTTGTTATTCGTAATATCCAGGATCTCACTGTCCCCACTCTGATTTACCTGGTTTCCAAAAATCTTCCATTCTCAAGTAGTGCATCTAACTCTTTTTCCGAATCATCAAGATACAACGCTTTACGTTTCATTCTTCCTCCTCTTTCACACCCTAATACCAACTCAATTTACTATATCATTTTTTCTCATTCTTGATCAGTATAGCGGACAATATTATATCGCGTTTTTTCATACAATAACATCAGCATTTGACACCTATACTGGTCAATGGAGGATGACTTTTATGGAGCAAAAATTAAAATGTGACGTATATATTGGTAAAAATCTTCGCCGTCTTCGCGAAAAATTTGGATTATCCCAAGAAAAGCTCTGTGCAGAATTACAGTGCAGAAATTGCGACATTGGTCGCTCTACTTATGCCAAATATGAAAACGGTGAATTAAATATCCGAATCAGCGTCCTTATGGAATTAAAAAAGATCTATAACTGTTCTTATGATGAATTTTTGATGATCTTGATTCCCATTAAACACAAAAATCAATAGTTTCTGGATCACAGTTCCAAAAACTATTGATTATATTATACTTCTTTTATTCGTATTTGCATACCTAATTCTGTAGTGCACTTATTTAATCTGCAATCAGGAGCATTTCTTCTCTTCTACTTTATTTTCCGCTAATCCTGCAATTCCATCTGGCCTGCTTGTTTCCATGTTTTGGTTGGAATTCCACATTTCTCCAGTTCATCCTCATATCTGATACCATTTTTTCTTTCAGAGAGACCAAAAAAGTACTGACTGACGCCAATACTTTTTTGATCCAGGATTATATGCTCCTTTGTCATGCCACCAATGCTAGAACATTGGCTTCTCTTCCATAGTGATCAATACAATACCGTACTGAATCTGTTTCGAATTTTACATAGTCTTCTGTCTGTTCAATAATTTGCCGTACTCTTCCTGTGGTTTTCCAGATACCATTCTGACAATATCTTGCTTTTTGTCCTACCGTTAATGGAAGAATTAGGTTCCCATGTGCCATGATCATCGGCTTCGTCTTCATTCGTGCTCCTCCTTTCTTTGAGATTTACCTTGTCAGAAATATTCCTCCTTTCCTCCAAAACGCAAAAAAAGACACTGACTATTCATAAAAATAATCAATGTCTTTCTGCTTTTTCGATAACCGAATATACTTCAGTTTAAATTATCCTTCCAGCAAAAAGCCGGAACAAAAGTTATATATTTCCGCAACCAGCAGAAATAAATGTTATACATTTATATCATAACCACATCCTATCACTGTGTCAATACTCATTACTTAATCCAGATCATTTTCTGCATTCCATTTTTCAAACGGAAATTTAAAAATACAACTAATCACACAACATACAAATTCCTGGTACAAATCATCATCAAAACCAGTATTCAAATTAGCATATTTAAGCATCAGGGGACGATACATTTCTACAATCAGCTGTATAGCTTCCCTTTCGCTCATTCTCGCTCTACATAAAACCCCTACAAAAATCAATCCAAAGTTATCTCCCATCTGTTTTCGTATTTTTCTGATTGCATTGTAATAGCTGTTTTCAGCCTGTTTTGCTGTCATATTCAAAATACCTCCAATATCATCGAATGATTTTACATATACTATACGGAGCATTAATACTTTCTGCTGCAGTTCCTTCAACGAACACAGAGAAACATAAAGAACAGGATCATTGATTTGATCCAGAAAAGAATTTACATTGATTTCATCACTCAGAACCATATCTACATTTAAATCCATCTTATCAAACAGGTCTTCTGTCTGCTTTTGTAAGATTTCATCTATTCCTTCATCATCCATGGCTATTTCATTATCCAGAATCTTGCCTTTTTTATTAAGTACTGCTTTTGTGTATTCTTAATTGCAGTCTTCACATAAGCACTAAATTCCTTTTTCAGTTCTTTCTCTGTTTTTGTCATATCCGCATTCCTCCAAAATGATCTAGTGAAACGTAAATTAAATAAATGGACTCATATTCATTTCTATGGTATACTATTTCCATAAAAATATGGAGGACGTATATCATGGCTAAAGCAAAACCGCTTACCCTTTCATTTGAAGATCGCTCACGCTTGGAAACCATTACAAAAACAAGAACATTGCAAGCTCAGACAGTTACCAGAGCAAGAATTCTCCTGCTGAAAGCAGATGGTGAATCTATTGATGCTATTGCTGAAAAAGTTGGTCTGAACCGCAACAGTGTTCTTCTTTGCCTCAAAAAGTATAATCAGGGTGGCATTGAAAATGCCATTTATGACGCTCCTGGAAGAGGAAGAAATGCAGAAATTACTGATGATGAAAAAACATGGATCATTAATATTGCCTGCCAACGTCCTGGTGAATTTGGCTACTCAGCAGAAACGTGGACATATGCAAAGCTGACGGAACATATCAATAAAACAGCTGAAAGTGCCGGTTTTACAAGACTGTCAACTCTTACCAAAACAAGCATAAAAAACATTTTGGATGCAGCTGAAATAAAACCATTTCGTATCCAGTATTATTGCGAAAAGCGTGATCCAGACTTTGAAGCAAAGATGCATGAGGTTCTTCTCGTTTATAAGCAGATTGAAATGTTGTTTGATGAAAATGGCGAGCTGTTCATACCTGCCGGTGAGCATGACGTACATACTTACTCATATGATGAAAAACCAGGCATTCAAGCCATTGCCACTACAGGAAAGGATCTCAATCCAACCACAAACAGTGGAACAATTAAGCGTGATTATGAATATAAACGACTTGGTACGGTTTCTCTGTTAGCTGCTATAGATCTTCTTACTGGAGAGGCTGTTCCATTAGTTCGTGATAAACATACATCGGACGACTTTATTGACTTCCTTAAGATTCTCAACGAAAAATATCCGGAAGGAGATATTATCCGAGTTATTCTGGATAACCATACAGTTCATACCAGTAAAAAGGTCAAAGCATTTCTTGCAACTATGCCAGGTCGATTTATATTTATTTTTACACCAAAGCACGGATCATGGTTGAACATGATTGAAGGCTTTTTTGGTAAGATGACACGTCAGATGTTGAAAGGAATCAGAGTATCGTCAAAACAGGAACTTATTGACCGTATCTACAAATACTTTGATGAGGTGAATGAAGTACCAGTAGTCTACCATTGGAAATATAAAATGGATAACTTTGGAAAGGAAGACATTGGTCTAGCTAATTAATTTACTGTCTACTAGGAGGCAGATATGAGATTTAGAAAAAATGTGCCTGCGGAGCACAGAGAATTCCTGCAGGAACAGTTAAAGCAATACAAAAAAGAAATGACCATGATGAAAGATGAGTTACGTGAATTGGAAAAATGGGTAGCCAGTGGACGAAGCCCATATGATAACGGCGACTATATTTATAGCGAAAACGGATGTCCAATGGACTTTGTCAGCGCAATGCGTTTCCAGGATGAAATGTATGAATGGTGGATGAGTCTTTCAGAAGAAGAACGAGAACAAGAATTAAGGGAGCTTCGCGGGGATTATGATACTGTTTCAGACAGCATAATCATAGATACTGAATGGAGTGATCCGGCAATGGATCCGGATGCTGAACTTCCGTTCAGCTGATACGCTTGACGGGTCAATTCACAGCGTAAAAAATCGGATTTACATACAGAAATGACCCACTTGAAAATCAGGTGATTTCTGAATTCAGGTGGGTCAGAATTAAACGTAAAAGTGGGTCAATTTTACTTGACAATCAACAAGAAGAAGCCCCGAATTGTACGTTACTACAATTCGGAGCTTCGTTCTTTGCTACAAGTATTTTGGGATTACTTTTTGCCTATTGGCATTATATTATATGCAAATCTGAAAATCAATATACCGATAAATGGGAAATCGAGAAGAAAAATATTCTGTTTTTTGGAATAAAAAATGCGAGTGCATTTTGAAACCTATGAGATTTTCAAGATTAGTTAAATGTGGCAGAATTCATATAGAAAATACTAATGAAAGGTTATCAAGATAAAAATGGAACGAGATTTTATCTCAATATTTATTTTTGCACTGGGAACAGCAGGAAGTATATACATTTTTAAAAGTATATTTGATTTTGTAATAAAGAGAAATTTTTCAAAATTATATGGAATAGGAAAATTGCCGAGAAGCATAAAGGTAAGAAAGAAATCAAATGAGAAAGGGGAAAACTATTATTATCTAAATTATCCTTATTGGTCTGTAAGTAAAAAGGACGGTACAGCAGACAGGAGAGTAAAGAAAAACTATATCATATGGAAGAGAAGTAAATTATATGTTGAAAACTATTTGGTTTTTACAAAAAGACCATATGAGTTAGTTGGAGTAGTCAAAAAATTGCGTTTGCAAGGCATTGCAATAGATTTATGTAAAGAAGAAAGAATAAAACGTGCCGACCTTTTAAAGAAGAAAGAGACATTTGCGTGTAATAGTGATATTCGAAAAATCGTTGATTATTATTCGGAGAAACCAACTGATTTTGAGGGATTATGCTCGGAATTATTTGAAAGTTTTTTTGAATGATTTTTGAATATTTTTGAAAATTATTAAGAGAAATGGAGCAGTAACTCCGGGACATCTCAGAATTCCGGAGACCTATGAGATGGCGAGAGAACTTGCTGATTATATAGAGAATCTGGGAATTGAGGAATGGAAATAATAAGAGAAGCTAAACAATAGGAGAAAAATATGGGAAAAGAAAATGGAAAGAATGTAGGATTCCCTGAGGATTTCATCTGGGGAGCAGCAACAAGTGCGTATCAGATCGAAGGTGCAGTAAAAGAAGATGGCAAAGGTGAGCATATCTGGGATGTGTATACAAAAGAACCTAGGAAAGTATATTCCGGTCACACCGGCGAAGTGGCCTGCGACCATTATCACAGATATAAAGAAGATGTTCAGTTAATGAAAGAAATGGGCCTGAAAGCCTATCGCTTTTCCATCGACTGGTCACGAGTTTTACCAGAAGGATATGGAAGAGTGAATGAGAAAGGTATTGAATTCTATAACCGTCTGATTGACGAACTTGTGGAAAATAAGATCGAACCATATATTACCTTGTATCACTGGGAACTTCCGTATGAAATCTATAAAAGAGGCGGATGGATGAATCCGCAGATTGTGGAATGGTTTGGAGAATATGCGAAGCTTGTTGCGGAAAGATTCAGTGACAGGGTAACTCATTTCTTTACATTGAATGAACCACAGTGCTTTGTCGGACTTGGTTTCCTTACCGGAGAACATGCACCGGGAGTAAAAGCACCGCTGAGAGATACTTTTGAAATGGCGCATAATGCCATGAAAGCACATGGAAGAGCTGTACAGATGCTTCGTGCTTATGGAAAACAGAAACTGACGATTGGATATGCGCCGACCTCATCTGTCTGTTATCCGAAAACAGATCGGCCGGAAGATATCGAGGCTGCAAGAAAGGCGTATTTTTCTCTTCAGGAGGACGACAGTAACTGGACATGGAATGTATCCTGGTGGTCAGATCCGGTCTTATTAGGACATTATCCGGAAGAAGGATTGGAGCGTTATGAAAAATATCTTCCGAAAATCACAGAGGAAGATATGCGCCTGATTTCAGAACCAATCGATATCTATGGACAGAATATTTATAATGGAAGATGCTTCCGTATGGGAGAAGACGGGAAACCACAGGAGGTTTGCCGGTATGAAGGTTTTCCAAAGACTGCGATCCAATGGCCGGTAACACCGGAATGTCTGCGTTGGGGACCGAAGTTCTTATATGAAAGATATCATAAGCCAATTTATATCACAGAGAACGGATTATCCTGCCATGACGTGATTTCGTTAGATGGAAAGGTGCATGATCCAAACAGAATTGATTTTCTTGCAAGATATTTACGAGAACTGAAAAAGGCAGCAGAAGAGGTGGATATCAGAGGGTATTTCCAGTGGTCTTTAATGGATAATTTTGAATGGGCAAAGGGTTACTCAGACAGATTTGGACTTGTATATGTAGACTACAGGAACCAGCAGAGAATTATGAAAGATTCGGCATTCTGGTATAAACATGTGATAGAGACAAATGGAGTCGAATTATAAAGGGAAATTTTTATCCATCTTTTGGTTCTACGGATGAATGTTATACCTCAGAAGATACATTTTCGGATGAAGAACTGATCTGCATGATACGGTATGCAAAAGAAAAAGGAATTCGGGTTGGACTCAAGCCAACAGTGAACTGTAAGGATGGAACATGGCGTGCTTTTATCAGCTTTTTCGAACATGATGTTCCTTGCGAACCAAAATGGAAAAACTGGTTTGCGTCCTATAAGGAGTTTCAGACACATTATGCAAGGATAGCGGAAGAAGAACAGTGTGATATTTTTATTGCCGGATGTGAAATGGTAATGACGGAACACAGAGAAAAGCAGTGGCGGGAAGTGATTGCTTCCATACGTAAGGAATATCATGGACTGGTGTCTTATAACACGGACAAATATCAGGAAGATCATGTATCCTGGTGGGACTGTGTCGATGTGATCTCTTCCAGCGGATATTATCCAATTGATCAATGGGAGCAGGAACTAGATCGTATCGAAAAAACCGTCTTAAAATATAGGAAACCATTTTTCTTTGCTGAAGCGGGATGTATGTCGAGAAAAGGATCCGGAATGGTTCCAAATAACTGGGAATTGCAGGGAGAACTTCGCCTGGAAGAACAGTGTGAATGGTATCGTGCAATGTTTGAGGCCTGTAAGAAAAGACCATGGCTTCGTGGCTTTGCTTTATGGGAGTGGGCACCAAAGCTGCCTTCTGCTTCCGAGGCATGGAAGGACGACAGCTATGAAATATGTGAGAAACCGGTGCAGGAGATAATAAAGAGATTCTATGAGCATGAGGCAGGAACCTCATTAATGTAATATTTGTAAAGGAAAAGAACAGTCTGTTTTGATGGGATTAATTTCTGTTATGACAGACTGTTTTTTCTATTCCATTATCAATAGTTGATTTGCGGAAAAACATCGAAATATATGTGTCGTGAGGAGAAGTTTATGCTGTATATAATACTATTAGCCGAGCTATATGGGCATATGTCAAAAATGTTATTGACATATGCCTTTTATAGAGCTATTATATAAGAAAAGCGAGAAAGGAGCAGTTTATGCCGAGACCAGTAAAGTGCAGAAAAGTCTGCCATTTTCCCAATGTTTTAGAATTCCTTCCGGCAGATGATACGGAGAAAAAACACCTATTGTTCTGACAGTAGATGAGTATGAGACAATTCGTCTTTTGGACAAGAAAGGTTACAGTCAGGAGCAGTGTGCAGTATCTATGCAGATCGCAAGAACAACGGTTCAACGAATTTATGAGATTGCCAGGAAGAAAATAGCAGATGCACTCATTGATGGACATCCACTCAGAATCGAGGGTGGAGATTTCAGAATCTGTGACGGTCAGAGCAGAAACTGCAGCTTTGGAGGATGTTACAAACAGGAAATTTACAAAAAATATGCAGCAGAAAAAGGAGAAGGTATCATGAGAATAGCAGTAACATATGAAAATGGACAGATTTTCCAGCACTTTGGACACACAGAGACATTTAAGATTTACGATGTAGAGGAAGGAAAAGTAGTACATTCAGAAGTAGTAGATACGAATGGAAGCGGACATGGCGCATTGGCAGGAGTTCTTAATGCATTGAATGCAGATGTTCTGATTTGTGGCGGAATCGGAGGCGGTGCACAGACAGCGTTAGCGGCAACCGGCATTAAGCTTTTCGGAGGAGTTTCCGGAGATGCGGATGAAGCAGTAGAAGCTTTTATCAATGAAACACTCGATTATAATCCAGATGTTAAGTGTTCTCATCATGAGCACAGCCACGGGGAAGGACATACATGTGGCGAGCATGGATGTGGAAGCCATAGCTGTCATTAAGAAGAATAGCAAAAATGATAATACGAAAGCATGTGTCAAGATAACGGAGAAAGGCATATGCTTCCGTTATCTGATGCGGTAATTATTGACTTTTGATTTTCACCGTACTAAAATCAGAAAAACAGGAAAAACAAAGACGTTTTGCAATCATCATTGCAAAGCGTCTTTTTGTTTTTCAACAAGGAGGCTGATGTATATGAAAGAACTGATCCGACATACAGATCATATTAATGAGCTGCTTGCAAGATATGGAGTGAAATTTGGAATTTATAAAAACAACACTTTTAAGGAGCAGTTGTTTCCATTTGACGCAATCCCAAGGGTGATTCAGCACAGTGAATTTGAATATTTAGAGAAGGGACTGAAGCAGAGAGTACTGGTACTGAATCTTTTTCTGAAAGATATTACAGTGAGAAACAGATCATCAAAGATGGTGTGATTCCGGAAGAATTTATATTTATTTCCAGTGGTTATCTGGTACAATGCGAGGGAACGACACCTCCAAAAGGAATTTATTCTCATATTTCAGGAATCGATCTTGTCAAAGGCAAGGATGAGGAATGGTATATTCTGGAAGATAACTTAAGAGTTCCGTCAGGAGCTTCTTATCCGATGATTGCAAGAGAACTGTGCAGAAGATGTTCGCCGGAAACCTTCAAGAATACAAAGCTGGAAGATAATCGTGATTATGCAGGCCTCCTTAAAAGAACAATGGATTTTCTTTATATACAACGGCAACAGAACAGATTGATCCAAACGGGGCCGGACAGGCAGTACTGGCAGTTATGAATTTTCTCTCTGCATAGGGTATTATCCGCTACCAGGTACCGGTTCTTACAGAATCAAAGGTTATAATGGATACAGAGCTTGTATCTGTCCGTACATCCGAATCAGGAGTCTTTGAACCACTGGTAAAAGCAGGAGAAGAAGTTAGAGTAGGACAGCCGCTTGCGAATATCATACATTCCTATGAGAGCGAGCTGATAGAGACGCTGTATGCACCGGTGGATGGCAGGATCTTTTTTATTCATAATGCTCCGCTGACCTATGCAAATACGGCAGTAATAAAGCTTGTGCGGTGATTTCTGACACTGTTTATCGTGGAAAAAGCCCATAAGTAAATGTTTTGCGGGCGATATGGATATTCCAGTGAAGTGAAAATAGCAGATGTACTCATTGACGGACATCCACTCAGAATAGAGGGAGGAGATTTCAGAATCTGCGACGGACAGATTAGAAGTTTTTACAATGATTTTTATGCGGAATTTACCAAAATCCTATCGACTTTACGCTACGTTAATGCTATACTTATACAGTTGTTTAAAACTTTAAAGTAAAAAGAA
>ENA-OUNH01000398-OUNH01000398.1-human-gut-metagenome-genome-assembly--contig:-NODE-398-length-13704-cov-5.396921_pt1 | contig 13704 bp, 14 predicted proteins | sample MGYA00242806_ERZ504814 | MGnify/ENA primary metagenome ERZ504814 (study PRJEB26092, sample SAMD00036389) | human gut metagenome | host: Homo sapiens | study: EMG produced TPA metagenomics assembly of...
TGTGTTGCGCTGTTATTAGCTCCAATCGATTCTTCTTCCAGGCTGACTTCCTGTTTTGCCTGATCTCTCCTCTGGCGGAATGTCGCACTGTAGTACGCCATGATTCCAAGAAAGAATACGAATCCTATGATCATTGCCCCATAATATTTGCGCAGCGGAAATGGGTTTTGTTTGTTATTTTTTCTCATTTTCATCACCTCAAACATAGTTTTGCCCATTTCCATCTGTTTATTCATATAGTTTTTGAATCATTGTTTTTGGATAGTAATATTTTAATATTTTTTGATAGGTTTTTCCTTGCTTTGCCATCTGATCTGCACCATACTGGCTTAGTCCTAATCCATTTCCCTTTCCGAGACAGATGATCCTTAAATTTCCTTTATATTGTTCAAAATAAAAATTATTGGATGCCAGTTGCAGCCATCTTGCAAAATCTTCTCCGGAAATGATATATGATCCGGCCTTGATCTGTTTGACATATCCATTCTTTGTTACCGTTAAAAGTCTCAGATTTTTTTGTAATTGTTGTATGGTGATTTTCTTTTCATGTGTTCTTCTAGTATAATCTGCATCCTTTGATATGAAATTGTCTTAATTGACATATAATCTTTGGATTCAATATCACTTAAACTTTCTTTCTGTCTTAGATAAGGAATCTTTTTCCCGAACCATTCACTTGCATCTAATGTCATCCCCACACTCACTGCATGAAAATATGGTTCGATCAATGCTCCTTTGTATGTGATCACCTTTCCGATTGTTTCTTTGACTGTCTTTTTTTCGTTTCTGATCCATGATCTCATAGGCACGATCTCCCAATTTATTCTTATATTGTTCGTCTTTGTACACCTGATATGGTATGCTTTCCATCTTTATCTTCTTTGATCTGCCCATTTCCCGGATCAGATCTGTCCTTAAGATCACAGCCTGACATTTGATCGTTTCTTCTTCTTGATCCATGGAAATCTGTCCTGGGAGGATTTTTAAAAGGTAACTTTCCAAATCAATATCTTGGTCCTTGTCTTGTATTTTATATCCACTGTCATAGTTTTCAAACGAAATATTTTTCTTGTTTTCTTTATTGATATATATCGTAATAATATATGGAATCGTTGTTAACAAAAAATAAAATAATATATATGTCATTTTGTACCTCATTCCAATCCTCCTTTTGTCCGTCTTACTATTTTATGTTACAATAGAAAAAATATGAAAGGACTCTTATATTTTATGAAAAGATATGATTTTACAATTACATCTGACCGTGGACTTCACGCACAGCCTGTAGCTGCTCTTGCAAGTATCGCATGTAAAAGTGCTTCTTGTGTTACACTAGAATATGATGGAGGAGAAATCGATGTATCCAATGCGATCCGTCTAATGTCTGCTTGTATCTCCTGCAATGATAAAGTAAGTTTGATCGTTTCTGGATCTGACGAGGATGAAACAATGGAGAAATTAAAGGAAATCGTCACTTCACAACTTTTATAAGAATACTGTTCGTTTTTGTCAGATTATGTTATACTGAAGTTGTTATAGGGCAGCTTATCCTGACCCTTCTATTTTTATGTTGAAAAGGAGTATTCAATGGATATAAATCATCTTACCTTGCTCACAGATCTTTATGAATTAACCATGATGCAAGGATATTTTAAAACAGGGAATGATGAAACTGTAGTTTTTGATGTTTTTTACCGTGATAATCCTTCTGGAAGTGGCTATGCGATCACTTGCGGACTCGATCAGGTCATTGATTATATCAAAAACTTATCTTTTTCATATGATGATATTGATTATCTTCGTAATCAAGGGATTTTTGATGAAGATTTTCTGGAATATCTTGCTGGATATCATTTTACAGGAGATATTTATGCGATCGCGGAAGGAACTGTTGTATTCCCAAGAGAACCGCTTCTGAAAGTGAAAGCACCTATCATGGAGGCACAGCTTGTAGAAACTGCGCTCCTTAATATCATCAATCATCAAAGTCTGATCGCTACGAAGGCTTCTCGTGTAGTTTATGCTGCTGGTGGAAGTGGTGTTATGGAATTCGGACTTCGACGTGCTCAGGGACCTGACGCTGGTACTTATGGTGCCCGTGCTGCCGTGATCGGTGGTTGTGATGGTACTTCGAATGTACTTGCTGGTAAATGTTTTGATATTCCGATCCTTGGAACTCATGCACACAGCTGGATCATGAGTTTTGATGACGAATATCATGCTTTCCGTGCTTATGCAGATCTTTATCCAGATTCCTGCACTTTACTTGTTGACACTTATGACACTCTTCGTTCTGGTGTTCCAAATGCGATCCGTGTATTTGAAGAATTAAGAGCAGAAGGTCATATGCCAAAGCACTATGGAATCCGTTTAGACAGTGGGGATCTTGCTTATCTTACAAAGAAAGCCCGTATCATGCTTGATGAAGCAGGTTTTCCTGATGCAGTGATCGCTGCTTCTGGAGACCTTGATGAGAATCTGATCACAAGCTTAAAATCTCAGGGTGCACCGATCACTTCATGGGGTGTTGGTACAAAACTGATCACTTCTGCAGATTGTCCTGCATTTGGAGGTGTCTATAAACTTGCTGCCTCTAAACCAAAAGGTGCTGATGAATTTACTGCTAAGATCAAGATTTCTGAGAATCCTGCAAAGATCACAAATCCTGGAAATAAAACGATTTATCGTATCTACGGAAAGGAAGATGGAAAGATCCGTGGTGATCTGATCTGTCTTGTCGGGGAACACTATGATGAATCTGACGATCTGACAATCTTTGATCCTCAGGCTACTTGGAAGAAGTCTACACTTGCTGGTGGTACTTATACAATGCGTGAACTTTTAGTTCCAATCTTTATCAAAGGTCAATGTGTTTACAAGAGTCCTTCTGTTATGGACATCCGTTCCTATTGTAAGGATGAATTGAACACGTTATGGGATGAGAGCAGACGTCTTGTGAATCCACAGGAAGTCTATGTCGATCTTTCCATGCCTCTTTACAAATTAAAGAATGAATTGCTTGATGCAAATCACAAAAAATAAAATCATTTATAGAAGGGAGAACGATCATGATTCGTTTTTTGCAGATATTATTTATCTGTTCTTTTTCCTGACATTAACCGCACCGCTTTATCCATTGTTTGATCATTGGAACAAAACTGGAAAAGCTCATAAACGTTCATCCATAGCACAACGCATGATCTTACGATCTTTTAAGATCTGTCTTGCTATGGCTGGTACAAAATTAATTGTTGATGGCCAGGAAAACATACCAGAAGATGGTGCTGTTTTATATGTTGGAAATCATAGCAGTTATTATGATATTTTATGCAGCTACGTTGCTACTGAACGTGGAATGGGATTTTTTGCCAAGAAAGAAATGGAAAAGATTCCTTGTCTATCCCACTGGATGCGTTTTATCAACTGCCTGTTTTTAGATCGTAAGAATATCAAAGCTGGACTTGCTACTATGAATGAAGGTACAAAACTTTTGAAAGATGGTTTTTCCATTGCGATCTTCCCAGAAGGTACCAGAAGTCAGGATGAAGATCCTCATGAGTTCAAAGAAGGAAGTTTACGTCCTGCTCTGAAAGCTGGTGTTCCTGTAATTCCGATGGCAATTTCAGGTACTGCTGATATCTTAGAGAATAACAGACGTTTTCAGGTAAAACCAACGACTGTTCATATTACTTTTGGACAGCCAATCTATCCTGATCAGCTTGAAAGAGCTGAGAAAAAGCATCTCGGTGCTACAATTCGTGAAGAAATTATCGAAATGCGAAAAAAACATAAGACAAGTTAAGGAAAAAATGCTATAATAGTTAAGATATTCAAATGTATATATTAGGAGGAGAAGATAATATGAGTGTATGGACAGTTATCCTTATTATTGCGGTAATTGCTGCGATCATTCTTGGTGTTCTGTATTTTGTTGGTAGAAAGATGCAGGCAAAACAGGAAGATCAGCGTGCGCAGTTAGATCAGATGGCACAGACAGTGAATATGCTTGTCATAGATAAGAAGCGAATGAAGATCATGGAAGCTGGATTTCCTAAGATGGTAACTGATAACATTCCGAAACGTGCTAAGATGTCTAAGGTACCAGTTGTTAAAGCAAAGGTTGGACCAAAGATCACTCCATTATTGTGTGATGAGGCAATCTTCGATGACGTTCCTGTAAAGGCTGAGATCAAAGCTGTTGTCAGTGGTATTTATATCACATCCATCAAGAATCTTCGTAATGTTGCACCACCTGAACCTGAAAAACGTGGTCTGCGTGCAAAACTTACTAAGAAAAGTGCTGAATTTATGCGTAAGAATTAATTTCTTATTATTGTATAAGAATCTAAAATGCAAAATACCGGAAACTTATCATTTGAAAGTTTCCGGTATTTTTTGTTGTAAAATATTCTTTTATTTTCTTTCCTGAATCTTAACGATGACATATCCTTTTTCCGTTGAAATATAACCGATCTTGAGATACTGACCGTCTTTCTTGATATATCCACCCTGTGTCGATGGTCTGTGGTAACCAAACTTCTTAATAAATTTATCACCATGGGAAAATGAACACCCTTGATATCAAAGCTTTCTTCTTCCATATCTTCCTGATCTTCTCCACCACTGGATGCTGGTATAAAATTCTCTACATATCCTTCAACACTCTTGTAATTTCCTTGCTTATATGCTTGGATCACCTGCACATATCCAAAACAGAATCTAAGTGCTGCGATCGCACAGATTGCAAGACACACTGCAGCTAACAACTTAAAAAATGGTTTCCGTGAACATAAGAGCAGTAATACTCCTATAATTCCTAAAATAGCAAATGGAATGACCCATCTTGCTTGTATCGTAAAATTGCTGGCTTCATATAATAGTTTCATATATTCAAGCCTCCCTTCCATACTCTTTCCACTCCATGTGAAAGTATTACTTAATTCAGATTTGTTATCGTTGCATCGCAATATTCTAAGACTTTCGAAAATTCCATATCTCCACCAAATAAGTCTAAGGCACTTCCGATCGTCACATCAATCTTATCATTTCCATAGTTTTTCAGCAATTCCAGATCGTCAAAATTCTTAACTCCACCTGCATATGTGACTTTATTGCCATTATATCGAGCTAATAATTGCACGAGTTCCTGATCGATCCCCTGTGCTTTTCCTTCTACATCAACTCCATGAATCAGATATTCATCACACCATGATTCCAGTTTGTGCAGAAGTTCTATGGTTAATTCTTCTTCCGTAAACTTCTGCCAGCGGTCTGTTGTGATATAGTATTTGTCATCTCTCTTTCGACAACTAAGGTCAAGTACCAGATGTTCTCTTCCTACCTGTTCTTTTAGAGCATCCAGTCTGTCATAATGAACCTTTCCACCTGCAAATACAAAAGATGTTACGATCACATGTGATGCGCCAGATTCAATGAATTCTTTCGCATTCTCATCTGTGATCCCTCCACCGATCTGAAGACCCCCTTCAAATGCTTTCAACGCCTTTAATGCCTGTACCTTATCTTCTTCGTAGTACTTCGAATCTCTGGCATTCAGCATGATGATATGTCCACCATTCAAATGATTCTCTTTATATAATTTTCCATAAAATGTACCATCTTTTTCGGATACAAAATTCTCTGTTGCAAAATCTCCCTGATCAAGAAGACTTCCTCCTACAATCTGTTTGATCTTGCCATTGTGAATGTCAATGCATGGTCTAAATCTCATCTTTTCTTATCATCTCCTGTTTATTCTGTCATCTCTAATAAGTCAAATGCTTCTCCACTTGGATCTGCTTTAAATACCATTCTCTCACCTGTTGTTGGATGTTCAAATGCGATCCGTGCTGCAAATAGACCGATCTCTTTGTATTTCTTCTTTGTCTTTTGATAGATCGGATTATACTTTGTATCTCCCCAGATTCCAAATCCTCTGCTTGATGTCTGAACACGGATCTGATGGTGACGGCCTGTCTCTAAATGGATCAGACAATACGTGTATTTCATCTTGGAATCTTCCATCATATCAATAACTTCATAGTCAAGGATCGCCTCTTTGGCTCCTGGCGTTCCTTCTTTGACAATTTTGGATACATTATTCTTCGGATCTTTTAATAAATAATCCCTGAATGTCCCTTCGTCGTCAGGCAGCCATCCGGTCAATACTGCCTGATAGTCTTTCTCAAAAGTATGATCTTTGATCTGTTCTGTCAGAGATGCAGCTGCCTTCTTGGTTCTTGCAAATACCATTACCCCGCCAACTGGACGGTCTAAGCGGTGAACTAAATAAAGCTGTGGCTCCCCATCTGTATTTTCCTCAAAAAACAGTTGATTTTTAAGCTGATGCAAAAGATCCATGTCGCCCGTCTTGTCACTGGAAACGGGGATTCCTTTTGGCTTCTCACAGACAACGATCTGGTCATCTTTATATATGATATTTATCTTTTTATTCTTTCTCATAAAAATCTCCTACATCTTGAAACGATATCCAACACCCCATATTGTCTCGATATATTGAGGTTTTGCTGTGTTAACTTCGATCTTCTCCCTGATCTTCTTGATATGAACCGTAACGGTTGCGATATCTCCTAAAGATTCCATATCCCAGATCTTATTAAATAATTCTTCCTTGGTAAAGACTCTGTTTGGATGTCCTGCAAGGAATGTTAAAAGATCAAATTCTTTCGTTGTAAAGACTTTTTCCTCTCCATTTAAGTATACACGTCTTGCAGTCTTATCAATCTTCAATCCACGGATTTCAATGATATCATTGACTTCCATCTGATTATTTACAAGGCGCTGATAACGATTCAGATGTGCCTTCACTCTTGCTACAAGTTCACTTGGACTAAATGGCTTTGTGATATAATCATCTGCACCAAGTCCTAACCCTCGGATCTTATCGATATCTTCTTTTCTTGCAGATACCATAAGGATCGGAATTTCTTTTGCTTCTCGAATCTGCTTACAGATCTCAAATCCATCAACTCCAGGTAACATGATATCTAAAATGATCATATCAAAATCATTTTTTAGAGCCTTCTCAAGTCCCTGTTGTCCATCTGTTTCGATTTCTACTTCAAAAGAACTTAATTCCAGATAATCTTTCTCTAATTCTGCAATTGAAAGTTCGTCTTCTACGATTAATACTTTGCTCATGTTATTTCTCCTTTGACTGATCGATTACTTTATTTAGTGTAAAGAATATTGTCGTTCCAGCACGCAGCTTACTCTCTGCCCAGATCTCACCGCCATGTTCTTCGATGATCTTCTTACAAATAGATAATCCAAGACCACTTCCACCTGCTGAATTTCTCGACATATCTGCACGATAGGTTCTTCTAAAAATATGTGGAAGATCTTCTTTGGAAATTCCGATTCCATTGTCCTTGATCGCTACCTGTACCTTTCGGTCATATTCTGTTAACGTAATTCCTACTTTTCCTTTTGCTTTGTTATTGTATTTGCATGCATTATTGATAATATTGTTTATCACTCTCTTAAGCTGTTCCGGATCTGCTGTTACCATGACATTGGCTGCACAGTAATTGCGATAAGAGAACATCATGCCTCTTTGCTCAAGGTCTGCTCCGATCTCATCGACACAGTCTTTAAAATACGAATTGATGTTGATCTTCTCAAAATTATACGGAATGATATTCGAATCGATCTTAGAGTATAATGATAATTCATTGATCAATACATTCATATCATTTGCCTTGTTATAGACCGTCTTAATGTAACGATCCATCTTCTCAGGTGTATCGGCTACACCATCCATGATCCCTTCTACATATCCTTTGATTGCTGTGATCGGCGTCTTCAGGTCATGGGAAATGTTACTGATCAAATCTCTGTTTTGCTTCTCATAAACAATTCTTGCATCGATCGAATCTTTCAATTCTGCCCTCATCTCATTAAATGCATTGCACAATTCCCTGATCTCTTCTCCACCACTGTTGATCACTACATCATTGTCAAGATTTCCTTCCTTGATACGTTCTGCACCTGCTTTTAATTCACGGATCGGGCCAACGAATTCACGATACATAAACCATGATAAAAAGGTACTTGTTAAGATCAGTACCCCTATCACAGCGCAGGATACCTGAATAATAATATTGCGGTAATGTGGAAGTACTGTTCCAAGATCTGTCATGATAAAAACAGATCCTTGTCCGCCATCATTGTATTTAAAGTCCTGCTGTTTTACAAGATAGTTTCCTGGTCTGCTGACAAAAAAACCACGGTCTGCATCACTGTCTTTATTCCCATAGGATGGAAGTTTATGAATTAATTTATCAGATACTTTTTTCTTCCCTATATATTGGATCTGACCATTTTTACGGACGATCAGATAGGAATCCTTCGCTTTTAAACGTTCATTGAGATCATTTAAATACTGTTCATTGTCAAAGATTTGTGGATCTTTCTTTACGTGATCTTCTAATTCAAAGAAAATTTCCTGTGTCTCGGTATTCATCGTCTTTAATGGATTCACAAATCGTTCAAAGGACCCTGCTGAGAGGTCTGCCTTGTTGATTCTTGAATACCCTATACTCAAACCAGCGATCGATACTATCATCACAAAGATTGGTAGCACGATCGCTGGTAAATAGATCAACCGAACTTTATTTACTGCTTTCATCCCATTAACTCTCCTTTGGTATTAATATCTATTATTATACCATAGTCATACGAAGAAACCAGAATTTGATCGATTATTTTATTTAATTTTTAGAAACGATAAAATCAAGAAGTGCATCTGCAACTTCTTCTTTTGTCATCTTTGGAAGCTGCTTTTCTTCATCCTTTGTGATCAGTGTGATCACGTTTGTATCTGTGTTGAATCCAGCTCCCTGTTCCTTTAAGTTATTGGCTGCGATCATGTCGATCTTTTTCTTCTCTAGTTTAGCTCTAGAGTTTTCTAACATGTTCTGTGTTTCCATGGAAAAACCACATAAGAACTGACCTTCTTTTTTTAATTCTCTTCCAAAGTGTCTTTAAAAATATCTTTTGTCCTTACCAGTTTCAATCGCCATATCTCCGTCTTTTTTCTTGACTTTCTGATCGCTGACATTCGCTGGTGTATAATCTGCAACAGCTGCAGATTTGATAATGATATCTTGTTCATCGCTTCTGCTTATCACCGCATCGTACATATCCTGTGCACTCACGATCGGAACAACATCTACAAACATCGGGGGTTCGATCGCTGTCTTTCCTGTGACTAACGTAACATCCGCTCCACGAAGCATCGCCATCTTAGCGATCGCATATCCCATCTTCCCTGAGGAATGATTGGAAATATAACGTACTGGATCGATTGCTTCGATCGTTGGCCCTGCTGTCACAAGGACTTTCTTGCCTTTTAAGTCTTTTTCTTTGGCAATCACTCTCTCAAGATGTGCAACCAGCACTTCTTCTGAAGGCATCTTTCCTGCACCACTTGTTCCACATGCCAGATGTCCATTCGCAGGCTCTACGATCTCATATCCAAATCTTCTTAGTTTATCAAGATTATCCTGCAAGATCGGATTATTATACATCTTTGTATTCATCGCTGGTGAGATGATCACTGGTTTGTTACATGCCATTACGGTTGTTGATAACATATCATCTGCGATTCCATTTGCGATCTTACCAATGATATTCGCTGAAGCTGGTGCGATCAGCATCGCATCTGCTTTGTCTGTCAATGATACATGTGCTACATGAAACTGAAAATTACGGTCAAATGTTTCTACAAGACATTTTGTATTGGTCAAACTTTCAAATGCGATCGGGTTGATGAAATTTGTTGCATTCTTCGTCATGACTACGTGAACTTCGCATCCACGTTTCACTAACATACTCGCTACATTTGCCATCTTATAAGCTGCAATACTTCCTGTCACACCCAATACTATCGTTTTTCCTTTTAACATGATCTTTCTCCTACATATCTTCTAAACGTCCATGTCTTTCATAGTTTGTGCAACGTGAAATCTGATTCTCATCATCTACAAATACAACTTTTGGTTCAAATGTTTTTGCTTCTTCTGGTGTCATATCTGCATATGCGATAATGATGATCTTATCTCCTGTTGCCACGCAACGTGCTGCAGGTCCGTTTAAGCAGATCATCCCACTTCCTGGCTCTCCTGGAATTGTATATGTCTCGAAACGGCTTCCGTTGTTCACATCTACGATATGTACGTGTTCATATTCTAAGATTCCTGCTGCTTCTAATAATACAGGATCGACTGTGATACTTCCTATATAATCTAATTCTGCCTGTTTTACTGTTGCTCTATGAATTTTTCCTTTTAACATGCTGATGTTCATTTTTCTTTCTCCTTAAGTCTATTCGTTAATCAGTGTATTGTCAATGAGTCTTGTCTTTCCAATGTAAACTGCCATAGCTAACATACATGTTCCTTCCAGTTTCTCAACTGGTGCCATAGATAAAGCATCAACTGCTTCTACATAATCAATCTTGGCAAGTGGTTCTGTCTCAATGTTTTTCTTCATTGCTTCTACGACTTTGTTTGCATCTTTTTCTGTCTTGGCAAGTTCTTTTCCTAATGCTACCGTCTTAGAAAGGATCAGTGCTGCTTTTCTTTCTTCATGAGAAAGATATGTATTTCTTGAACTCTTTGCAAGTCCGTCTTCTTCACGAACGATCGGACATCCAACGATCTCGATATCCATATTTAAGTCACGTACCATACGTTTGATCACTGCTAACTGCTGTCCGTCTTTCTGTCCAAAATATGCGTGGTCTGGTGTTACGATATTAAATAATTTATTTACGACCGTACATACGCCTCTGAAATGAATTGGACGAGTTTTTCCACAAAGTCCTTCTGTAAGTCCTGTCATGTCCACAAAAGAACAGAAATCTTTTTCATACATTTCTTCTGCTTCTGGATGGAAGATCAGGTCTACTCCTGCACTTTCACATAATGCTGCATCATGGTCTAAATCTCTTGGATATGTTGCAAGGTCCTCTGTTGGTCCAAACTGCATTGGATTTACGAAAATACTTACAACGACTTTATCGTTACCTTTTCTTGCTGCATCCATCAGACTTTTGTGTCCTTCATGAAGATATCCCATCGTTGGCACGAAACCTACGCTTAGTCCTTGTTTCTTCCACTCTTTTACCTGTTCTCTGACTTCTTTGACTGTTCCTACGATTTTCATTACTAAAACTCCTTCTTCCCATTATACGTGGGAATCTATTTATATAAATTATGTCCTTTTTATTGTCTGTTTTTGATCTTAATATAATTTTTCAATGACATCATCACTGATCGCATATGTATTTTCTGGTCCAGGGAAAGTTCCTTCTTTGACTGCATTGATATAATCTTTGACTGCTCCCTGCATCACTTCTCCAACTTGTGCAAACTGTCTTACAAATTTAGGCACAAAGTTTCCATACATTGCTAACATATCCTGGTATACCAGTACTTGTCCATCACATTCTGGACTTGCTCCGATTCCGATCGTTGGAATATGTACTTTCTTTGTGATAATCGCTGCTAATTTCTCTGGAATTCCTTCCAGAACTAACATAAATGCTCCCGCTTTCTCAACTGCCTGTGCAGCTTCGATCAGTTCTTTTGCTGCCTCCTCGCTTTTTCCCTGCACTCTGAATCCACCAAACATATTAGATGACTGTGGTGTCAGTCCAATGTGGGCACATACTGGAATCTGTGCATTCACGATTGCTTCGATCTGTGGACATACATTTTTTCCACCTTCTAATTTTACTGCTGTACAACCTGTTTCTTTCATGATTCGTCCAGCATTTGCTACCGCATCATATATAGATGTGTGATAAGATAAAAATGGCATATCGACAACGATCATAGCGTTTTTTGCCCCTCTTACAACGGCTGCTCCATGATGGATCATATCATCAACAGTTACAGGAATCGTTGAATCATATCCAAGCATGACCATTCCAAGAGAATCTCCAACCAACATCGTGTCAATTCCAGCTTCGTCAAATAATTTTGCAGTGGAATAATCATATGCTGTCAGCATTGTGATCTTTTCTCCATTATCCTTCATCTTCTGTACTGTGCTTACTGTTGTTTTCATTTTTCTTCCTCCAATACATGTTTCATGTCTGCATAAGAAATATCAGGATGTCGCATCTGCGCAAGTTTTATGATCTCTTTTGTCAGGGCACTATAAGTTTCCTTTGTCTCCTGATCCAAGGCATTCAGATGTTTCTGCACTGTTTTGATATCATGGCGTTCCACTGGGCCTGTCAGTGCATCACATGTTCCAACATCAAATATATTGTTCATGTTCGTAACTGTCAGCGGTTTCAATGCCTTCAGTGCTGCATCTTCATCAAATCCACACTCCATAAGCAGTCTTTTGGCCTGATTGATCAGTCCGACCGCAAGATTCGATGCAAACACAGCTGCTGCATGATATTTTGGTTTATCTTCGCTTTTTAATCTCACGATGTGATTTGGACACACAGATAACAGATCCATGATCTCTTCTATGTGTTCTTCATTTCCTTCCACACTGAATAGAGCCTGTGATAATCTTCGTATGCAGTTTTTTTACTCTTAAATGGAAACATTGGATGAATAGAGTAACCGTACGCTCCGGTTTCTTCAATTCCAGAAAGAACAGCTGATCCTAATGATCCGCTGCAATGACAAATAAACTTTCCTTGTATCGGATAAGTTTTGACTAGTTCCCAGACTGCGGCTATTGCATCGTCTGGTACTGTTAAAAATAGAACATCACTCTTTGTTAATATTTTATCAATTGAGGTTGTAAATATCTTCTGAGTCTGTTTTTCCGTTCCACTTACCTTTGCTTGTGTACGGGTGTAACACCCTGTGATGGGTATATTGTTGTGTACAAAGTAATCATAAAGAGAGCAGCCTACTTTCCCCGCTCCGATAAATCCTACTTTCATACATGTATCACCTGCTTTCCTGCGGGTGATGTTCTAAGTTAAATTGATTTGCCGGTATGATTTCTTTCAAGAATACCATCCAGATGTTAACTATAACACCCGTGTGGGGAAATAGCAAGTATATTTTTAGTCTTTCATGAATGTGACAGAAATAAAAGAACAACCAATATTTAAAAGAATCCGGTGGCAACTCCGCATTTTTGAGAGCGTTTTTTACAAATCGCTGATTCGTGCCTGTTCCTTTGAAAACTCCCTCGCTGCGAGCCAAAATGCCCGCAGCAATGGTCAAACATCCAACCACAGGCACTGCGAATTTGTAAAAAACGCACTCAAAAAGTGCTCATGTTTGCCACCGGATTCTTTTAAATATTGGTTGTTCTTTTATTTCTGTCACATAGACCTGAAGGCTATTCAAAACACTACACAGTGTGTATGTTAAACGTTATTGGTTGATGATTTTGTATTTATTAACAGAAGGTAAAATGACTTCTACAACACCGATTTAGCGAGATGTTTTGGAATATAATAAACATCTGTCTAGCACTACAAAAATTGAAAACCAATAACGTTTAACATACACACCACCTTAAATTTCCAATCTTGTGAATTGTCCTCACTCTAGACTTCTGGTATATGATAAAAAATAATAAACGATCGGAAGAGCAGCATTAGAATTTTGCCACGTTTTTTACGGATTCGCAGCCGGCTTGGTGCGTTGTCTGAGCCTCAAAGAGTTTTGGTTTCAATACCTTTGAAGGCGAGTT
>ENA-OUNH01000401-OUNH01000401.1-human-gut-metagenome-genome-assembly--contig:-NODE-401-length-13622-cov-2.330789_pt1 | contig 13622 bp, 14 predicted proteins | sample MGYA00242806_ERZ504814 | MGnify/ENA primary metagenome ERZ504814 (study PRJEB26092, sample SAMD00036389) | human gut metagenome | host: Homo sapiens | study: EMG produced TPA metagenomics assembly of...
CAATAGATAATTTCGGTAAAAGTAATTTGTCGGAGAAGTGTTTCTTGACGATGACATATATTCAGGATCGCACATACACAGGATTTTATCTATCATAACTGTATCTGAGAGAGAATGAAGTGATCCCTCCATGGAGATAGTTTCCACAACCGTTTCTTCATGGATCACATGAGGATCTGTCCGGTCTTTTACGATCCAGTCTTCTGCGGTAAAAACATTCCAGGTCACGTGAGGGCATTTTTTTTCGATCACATCAATGATTTTGGAAGCATCAGAAATAGTTATTCCTTTTTCATAAAGGATATTTTGATCTTCATCCAGGATCAGTGCACCACTGAATGCAATGGTGCAACAATGAAAATTATTTTTTCTATAATAGGACGGATGCCGGAGGGGCTTCGTGCTGACGAAATAGTAAACAGAACACCCTGATCTGTCAAAGTATGAATGGCGGAGCTGGTCAGCGGAGATATAACATGTTCTGAGGTTAGTAAAGTGCCATCGATATCGCTGAAAACAGCCTGTGGCTTAAATGAAGATGATGGTTTCATATCCGAAATCCTTTCTGTAAAAGATGAGTATCGGTGTTTCTGCATATAAAAATAGCACATAAATAACAAAATAAAAAGGTTTGTTTATGTTTTGTTCATGATATAATAAAGGAATAATGTTTAAGGACAGAAAAATTGACTACTCAGAGATTATGTAAGCTTTGTAGAAAGGATATAAGGATCTGTTTTTCTGATAAAGTTAAAGAGTTGATAAGAGTGGAAGGACTGTCCGGCTTTTTAAAATCAAAAAGAAGCAGGTTGATGGGAACAGGAATGGATGAGAACCTGTCTGATGCTGAAAGAAAAGAGGAAGAATTATGGGAATGAATGAAACGCCGTCAGCAGACCGTGTACATATCGGTTTTTTTGGCAAAAGAAATGCAGGAAAATCCAGTATTGTAAATAAGGTGACAGGCCAGGAGCTGGCAGTGGTATCAGATGTAAAGGGAACTACTACGGATCCGGTAAGTAAGGCCATGGAACTGCTTCCTTTGGGCCCGGTGGTGATCATAGATACACCAGGTATTGATGATGAAGGCCATCTTGGAGAGCTTCGCGTCCGCAAGGCGAAACAGGTGCTGAACAGAGTGGATGTAGCAGTTCTTGTAGTAGATGCCACTGTGGGAAAAACCAGTGTGGATGAAGAATTGATCCGTATTTTTAAAGAGAAGGAGATTCCGTATCTGGTTGTTTATAACAAGGCAGATCTGCTGAAAACGAAAGACGGGAACCGGCTTTCTTCAGAAAATAAATTAAACCAGAACGCAGAGCAATCTATTTATGCCAGCGCCGCTACCGGTCAGAATATCTACGAGCTGAAAGAGAGGATCGCTTCTCTGGCAGTAACGGATGAACTGAAATTGCGTCTGGTAGGGGATCTTCTTGAACCATCAGATTTTGTGATTCTTGTAGTTCCCATAGATAAAGCTGCACCAAAAGGGCGCCTGATCCTTCCGCAGCAGCAGACCATCCGTGATGTGCTGGAAGCCGGAGCAGCAGCGATCGTGATCAAAGAGGATGAGCTTTCCAATACCCTGGAAAACCTGGGTAAAAAACCTAAGCTTGTGATCACAGACAGCCAGGTTTTTGCCAAAGTCAGTAAGGAAACACCGGAAGATATCTGGCTTACGTCTTTTTCTATTCTGTTCGCTCGATTTAAGGGGAATTTAAAAGCTGCAGCAGCCGGTGCAGCAGCGATCGACCGGCTGAAAGACGGAGATAAGATTCTGATCTCAGAGGGATGTACCCACCACAGGCAGTGTGATGATATCGGAACAGTCAAGCTTCCACGATGGATCCGTAATTATACGGGGAAGGATCTGGAATTTGAGTATTCCTCCGGAAGAGATTTCCCGGAGGATGTGACGAAGTACAGTCTGATCGTGCATTGTGGCGGATGTATGCTTAATGAGAGGGAAATGCGTTACCGTCAGAAATGCGCACTGGACCAGGAGATTCCCATCACCAATTACGGAATTGCCATTGCCTACATGCAGGGAATCCTGAAACGTTGTGTGGAAATGTTCCCGGATGTGCTGTCTGTTCTGTAAAAGCAGCAGCCATACTGAATCAGCAGAATAAAGGAGTTGCAGACACAATGATCGATCAGACACTAGCACAGGCCCTGCAGAAAGAAATCCCAATACTTACAGCCCAGATCCGAAGTCTCTATGCAGAATTCGATAAAAAATTTCATCTTAACGGAGCGAAGATTCCTATAACGTTTGGCATGGAGCCGGATCTTCTTGGATCGTATACAAGGGGCAGTTACCACGAAAAAGAGCATTTTCTATTTTTCCCTGTTGTTTATCGGCTATGCGGTAAAAAATCCGCTGAAAAAAGAGGACAGGATGGATCTTTACAAACATGAATATGCTCATTACATGCAGCATAATTTTCACATTCCCACAGAATACCGATGGCAGCACGGAACTCACGGAAGCGCATGGAAATACTGTTGTTCCCTGACCGGTGCAGCACCAACGCCATATTATAAGGCAGGGGAAGCTCTGATGAAACACGATTACGAGAAAAAACTTAGAAGCCCGATTCATGACCGGACGGTAACAGTGCGAGATACATATCGGAGAGAGCAGCAGCACAGGAACACACAGAACAGCATTGTGCGCTATGAGATAGGAGAGGATATCAGCCATCCGAAATTCGGAACCGGGAATATTGAGCATGTAGAGCAGCTTCCGGGTTCTGTAAGACTTCATATCCGGTTTGGAAAAGAACTGAAAGTGATCGATCAGAAGTGGCTTCTCCGGACAAAATACAAGAAAAATTGAAACTGAGCAAGTAATGAATGCGGATGATTTTATTCGCTTGACTCAAAAAAGAAATGGACATTATTCTGGATATTACAAAGTAATTTTTTAAGACATAAAAAATTCTCCGGTACAGGGAACCTGCTTTCCGGAGAATTTTAAAGTCAGTTTATATTACTCAGCGACCCTCACAAACTGGCTGTTATACAGATCATTGTAGAATCCACCCCTAGCCATCAGTTCGTCATGGCTGCCTTGTTCGATAATGCTACCGTCTTTCATGACAAGGATCTCATCAGCATTGCGGATGGTAGACAGACGGTGTGCTACGATAAAGCTTGTTCTGCCCTGCATCATCCGGTCGAAGGCTTCCTGGATCAGCATTTCAGTTCGTGTATCAATACTTGAAGTTGCCTCATCAAGGATCAGCATCGGAGGCAGGCACAGCATAACACGGGTGATGCAGAGAAGCTGCTTCTGTCCCTGGCTTAAGCTGTCTTCATAAAGAATGGTATCCAGACCATCCGGAAGACGGCGGATAAATTCCCAGCTGTGAGACATTTTGGAAGCCTTGATCACTTCCTCATCAGAAGCGTCCGGTTTTCCGATGCAGATATTATCACGGACTGTTCCCTGCTTAATCCAGGTATCCTGAAGCACCATACCATAGCTGCTTCGAATGGCATGTCTGGAAACTTCTGTGATGGGTTTTCCATCTACGGAAATGCTTCCGCCGTTCACATCGTAGAATCGCATCAGAAGATTGATAAATGTTGTTTTACCGCAGCCGGTAGGACCTACAATGGCAATTCGTCTGCCTGGTTCTGTGTGCAGATTGAAGTTTTCAATCAGAGGTTTGTCCTCCTCATAGCGGAAGGAAACATTCCGGATATCCACAGCACCTTTTACATCATTAAGAGTTCCGGCAGGATCCGTGCTTTCCGGCTGCTCCTCCAGAAGATCAAAAATTCTGGTTGCACAGGCCAGAGCATTCTGAAGCTCTGTGATAACGGAACTGATGTCATTAAATGGCTTCATGTACTGATTTGCATAGGCAAGAAGTACGGAGAGACCGCCAACAGTAAGATGTCCGCCGGGGATCAGAAAAGCACCTGCAAGAGCTACACCTGCATAGATGATATTGTTGACACATCGTGTGGACGGGTTGGTTAGACTGCTAGTAAAAAACAGCCTTCTGGCTGGAATCACGGAGTTCTTCGTTGATCGCAGCAAAACGTTCGGAAGAACGATTTTCGTAACCAAAGGCCTGAACCACTTTCTGATTTCCGATCATTTCCTCGATCAGTGCGGTCTGACGTCCACGGGCATCACTCTGTGCACGGAACATCTGGAATGAATGGGAGGAGATGAATTTCGCCACAAAAAGCTTACAGGTGTCAGGACAATGATCATCAGAGTGATCCACACATTTTTGGAGAACATGAAGAGCAGGGTTCCGATGATGGTGATGACACCGGAAAACAGCTGTGTAAATCCAAGGAGCATACCATCGGAAAGAATATCCGTATCTGCGATGACACGGCTGATGATATCACCGGTGCTGTGTCCGTCCAGGTAGGACAGAGGAAGCTTCTGGATATGGCGGATGGATCTTGCACGGATATCCTGTACTGTGCGGTAGGTCATACGGTTGTTGATGACACTCATGATCCAGGTGGCAATGCCGGAAAATACGATCATGACAAGAATACGGGAAAGATAGAATCCCATTCTTGTAAAATCAACTTCGTGGGCAGCAACGACCTCATCAATGGCATAACCAAAAAGTACGGGAACATACAGCTGCAAAATTACAGTGACTGCTGCTAGGATCACACTTAATACGAGAAGAAAACGGTATTTTCCAATGAAACGTAGTACCTTGAAAAAGGTTGCCATGCTGTTTTTGGCGGTTGTATCTGTTTTACTCATGCCAGGACCTCCTTTCCAGTCGCTTTTTCATACTTGGTACGCTCTTCCGGGAACTGTGAGAAAAAGATCTCACGGTAGGTTTCGCAGGTAGAGATCAGTTCCTGATGGGTTCCTTTTCCGGCAAGCTGACCATCGTCCAGTACCAGGATCAGATCGGCCTGGCGGATGCTGGCTGCTCTCTGGGATACCAGGAAGGTGGTGGTGTTTCCACCAAGCTGGTGAAGGGATTTCCGAAGTGCCGCATCTGTGGCAAAGTCAAGAGCACTGGCACTGTCATCTAGGATCAGAATCTCTGGCTTTTTCACAAGGGCGCGGGCAATGGTAAGTCTCTGACGCTGGCCACCGGAAAGATTCCGCCCGTTCTGTTCCAGACGGAAATCCAGCTGACCGTCCTTTTTCTCTACGATTTCACGAGCCTGAGCGGTGGTAAGTGCTTCCCACATTTCTTCGTCCGTGGCATTTTCCCGTCCCCAGCTTAAGTTATCGCGGATGGTTCCCTGGAAAAGTGCTGCTTTTTGAGGAACTACGCCGATTTTTTCCCTGAGTTCCTGCCTGGAATAGGTCTGTACATTCTGACCGTCGAGGGTAATGACTCCGGAGGTTGCGTCGTAGAAACGGGCGATCAGATCCACAAGAGTGGATTTACCGCTTCCGGTACCGCCGATGATTCCGATCGTAGAGCCTTTTTTTGCGGAAAAAGTGATATCAGAAAGGCTAGGTGCGCCGGTTCCTGCATAGGAGAAACTCACATGGTCAAAGGCAACTGCATAGTCACTGTTTTCCGCAGTCGGTAAGGAAGCTTTGTCCGGGTAAGTCATGGTGGAATCGACCTTCAGGATTCCGGCAACGCGATCCGCACAGGCCATGGATTTGTTCAGGGTGATGATCAGGGACGCAAGCTTGATCAGTTCTACGATCATCTGTGCCATATAGTTGTAAAGAGCAACTATTTCACCCTGCTGCATGTTTCCGAGGTTTACCTGTACACCTGCAGTCCGGATCAGGATTACTGTTGCGATATTGATCAGTACATAAGTTGCAGGATTTAAAAGTGCAGAGATTTTTCCGACAAATTCGTTCAGTCTGGTAAGTGCAAGATTGCTTTCGTCAAACTCCGCAACGGCATCAGCTTCACGGCAAAATGCACGGATCACACGGACACCGGTCAGGTTTTCTCTGGTAAGACGGGTGACGGAATCCAGACGTCCCTGTACTTTTTTGAAAAGCGGGATACTTAAAAACATGATCACAAAGACAACCAGGAACAGTACCGGAATGGCAACAGCGAAGATCAGTGCACAGCGCACATTGATGGTAAAAGCCATTACCATAGAGCCGAGAACAATAAATGGGCTTCGAAGAAGAAGACGGAGCCCCATGTTCACTCCGTTCTGTACCTGATTGACATCGTCTGTAAGACGGGTGATCAGCGTGTCAGTGCCAAGGGTGTCCAGCTCCGTATAGGAAAGCTTCTGGATATGGTCAAATACAGCCTGACGCACTTCTGTGGCAAAGCCTACGCTGGCTTTTGCAGCAAAAAACTGTGCAGTAATGCTGACTGCAAGTCCTGCGGCAGCCATCAGTATCAGAATAAAAAATCTCTGCACGATATAGCCGTGATCATTACAGGCGATTCCCACATCAATGATCTGGGCGATAACGATAGGCACAAGCAGGTCAAATACAACTTCCAGAAACTTGAAAAAAGGAGCCAGAATGCTTTCTTTTTTGTAATCTCGAAGATATTTTGCGAGTGTTCGCATTTCTTTTTCTTCCTCCGTTTCCTTATTTTCTTAAACCTCTGTTATTATACTCCTATGGCGATAATACGTATAATATTGTTTTAATGTATGGTAATATAATTTTACTATTGCCGTGGATGAAAATCTGTGGGATGATAGAAGTATGGTTTTTCGGATAATTGCGGGGAAAGATATTCATAGTATTTACAAAGTATTGCAGATATATCATTTTTTAACCGAATTAAGGAAGTCCTCTGTGGGACGGCGAAAAGCAATAAGCAGCAGATGGGTTTTGCCTGTGTTATATACCGGATAAAGAAAGAAGGATTTATATATGGAAATCAGACAGCTGGAATATTTTCACGAGATTGCAGCAACAGGAAGCATTAATGAAGCTGCAAGGAGACTGAATATGTCGCAGCCGCCGCTGAGTTATCAGATCAAGCAGCTGGAAGCGGAACTGAATGTGAAGCTTTTTGAGCGAACCAGGGCAGGAGTGACACTGACGGAAGCAGGCAAGCTTCTTTATGACAGGACAGAGAACATTTTTGAGCTATGTCCGTTCTACAGAGCTGGAAGTATCCAAGGCAGGGAAAAAACAGGTTTTACGTATCGGGATCACGCCAACCACAGTGACCACCATTATGCCTTATATTTCCAGATTTTCCAGGGAAAATTGTGATGTAAACTTTGAGGTAAGGGATGCCATCACCTTTACGCTTCTGAATTATCTGATGGATGGGATCATTGATGTTTCGGTAGTACGGACACCTATCAAGCTGGATGGTTTAAATTATCTGGAGCTGGTTGAGGAACCCATGATCGCGGTTCTTCCTCCGGAGATTCCTGAAAATGAGACAAAAAAAGAGGGCATCAGCCTTAAGGAGCTGACCGGATGCCCTCTCATTATTTACCGGCGGTACGAAGAATTTCTGATGAAAGCCTTTGGAGAAAAAAATCTACCTGCCGGATATTTCTGTGTCTGCGATGATCCCAGAGACGCCATGCTCTGGGTGCAGGAAGGTCTTGCAACCGCCGTTTTTCCAAGATCTATGGAAGATCTCTGTACAGACCTTCCGATCCGGATCATTGAAGAAGAGAAGCTGAAGACCAGGATCCTTCTTGCCTGGAAAAAGGATCGCAGGTCTTCTGCTGTGATGCAGGATTTTATCAATATCTGTCAGGAATATGCAGGAAATCAGTCTTTGAGATGATCTTCCTTCCAGTGTTTCCATTTCTGAACAGCTTCCGGATTCTGCTTTTCCAGCCGTTCTTCCAGCTTTTTCCGGCGTTGTTCCAACCGTTCCAGAACTTCAGGATGCTCGGCAAGGATTTTTCTTTCAGCTTGCCACGGCGCTTTTCCAGAAGCTGAAGGATCAGTTTCCGGTCGGAAGTTAATTCTTCAGGCAGCTCATCCATATGTAATTCAATTCTTCGAAGCAGTTCATCCTCATCCAGAACACCAAGGCCGTGCCAGTTATCCAGAAGCTCTTCCAGACCTTCTTCAGAGAGTCGTTCGATATCCGGGATTTGGTGCAACTGTTCAATAATGTGATGGACAGATTCTTCGATCTCTTTTACTGCATCGTCACCAAAGGCCCAGGCAAACTCTTCCAGGGTATTTTCTTCTTCTGCCGGAAGAAAAGCGATACTGCGGCGCAGAAGCTTTGCCTCGTCTTCCTTTGGAACATCCAGTTCATAAGGGGCTTCGATCCCTGCGTCATGCAGAGCAGCAAGAATGGTACGGCGGACCATACCGTCCTTGATCATATGACCGATGCCGAACTGACGCAGCTGGTCATTGATCTGGGTGGAATGCTCTGTGAGGTAAAAACGGATTCCACGTTTCTTCAGGCTTGCGGAGATAGCCTCCAGACGGTCTGCTGCTGTGACATCGATGCTGTTGATAGCACTGGCATCTATGATCACTACCCTGGTGTCTTTTTGGATGCTGTTCTCAATATCTTCCTGAAAAATCTTTATATTTGCAAAAAACAGGTTTTCACTGAAACGGTAGATCACAACGCCTTTAATAGGGTAGGCGAAACGATTTCTGGACAGATCAAAATAAGCATCTCTTCCCGGGATCATACCACGGAAGGAGCGCGGCGGGTTGGTGGCCTTCAGGATCACAGCTACGAAAGAGAGCAGGATACCAATGATAACACCGTAAATGGTTCCAAGACAGAGCACACTGAAACCGGCAGCCATGAAGATGTAGAATTCTGTACGGCTTACTTTGAAAAGACGTACAGCCAGATGAGTTTCCACTACATCCATCAGCGCAGAGATCACAATGGCTGTCAGTACAGGAACCGGAAGATAGCCGATAAAACCGGTGCCGAAAAGAAGGATCAGAGCCATGGTGATCCCGGCAGTGATGGAAACCGACTGAGATTTTCCACCGTACTGTTCATTGAGGGAGGTGCGGGAGATACTGCCATTTACCGGGCAGCAGCCTACTGCGGCGGCAGCAATATTTCCGGCGGCACAGGCCAGGATTTCCTGACGGTCGTTCAGCTTATAATCATTGCGGAACGCAAAGGTATTTTCTGCAAGAAGAGTTTCTGCCATAATGACAACAGCAACCATAAGACCGCGGCCTGCCGCCTGGGTCAGATCAACATTTCCGAAATCCGAGATCACCAGGGAGGGAAGTCCACGTTCTACAGACTGCAGGAGGACTACGCCTTTTTCGTCCACATGAAAAACAACGGTGGAAAGAACACCCAGAGCCATAATAACGATAGCCATGGGGAATTTCGGCGCCAGCTTTTTAAATGTGCGGATCAGCACCAGAGCACCAAGCCCCATGAAGAGGGAAAGCCAGCTGATATTTTGGCAGCAGCGAAGATATGCTCTGCCAGTTCCAGGAGCTCTCCGGATCCTGCCGGACTTCCCATAAGTTTCGGGATCTGCATCAGGATGATGGTAACTGCGATACCGCTGATAAAACCGCCCATAACAGGTGTGGAGATAAAGTCCACGATCTTATCTGCGTGAAGCAGAAAGAAGATAAACAGCCACAGACCTGCAAAAAGTGCGATGGCAGGAACATAATCCATGGCAGCTTCTGACTCTGCAGCAATGCCAAGAGTAGACAGTGCACCACCTACAATGGCAGCAGGTGCCGCATCAACTCCGAAGATAAACTGTCTTGAAGTGGAAAATAGAGCAAACAAAAGGATCGGCAGAACAGAACCGTACAGTCCGTATACCGCCGGGATCCCGGAAATCTGGGCATATCCCATGGAGATAGGGATGGAAACAGCTGCTATGATGATGCCGGAGAAAATATCTTTGGGAAGGTATTCCTTCCGATATCCTCGCAGCGTGGAAAACAGGGAAAGCTTCATATAGTCACATCCTTTTCTGAAAAATATTTCTATTATATACCAAAGAGAGCCTGCAGGAAAGAAGCAAAGCAAAGGTTCTGGGTGAAAAATCGTGGACAAAGAATAACTGCCATATTATAATAAATGCGAAATTGCAGTAACTGTAAGAGAACACAGGCTGCAAAGCTGAGAAATCATCAATCATCAGGAAAGGTTAAGATATAAATGAAAAAAGCGATCATAGCAATGAGCGGCGGTGTAGACAGCTCCGTGGCAGCTCTTCTTACAAAGGAATCCGGTGACGAGTGCATCGGTGCTACCATGAAACTTTACAACAATGAAGATATTGGTATCCACAGGGAAAAGACCTGCTGTTCCCTGGATGATGTTGAGGATGCCAGAAGCGTAGCCTATCAGATGGATATGCCTTATTATGTATTCAACTTTACCGCAGATTTCCATACAGAAGTTATGGACAGGTTTGTGGAGGCCTACGAAAACGGCTGTACACCTAATCCATGTATAGACTGTAACCGATATCTGAAATTTGATAAAATGTTCCACCGTATGCAGGAAATCGGCTACGATTATATTGTAACCGGACATTATGCAAGAGTGGAGTACGATGAGAAACGTGACCGCTACCTTCTGAAAAAAGCAGTGGACGACACTAAGGATCAGTCATACGTTCTCTATATGTTGACCCAGGAACAGCTGGCACATGTAAAGCTTCCTCTTGGAGGTCTCCGGAAGGATCAGGTCCGTGTTATTGCCGAAGAGCATGGCTTTATCAATGCCAGAAAACATGACAGTCAGGATATCTGCTTTGTGCCGGATGGCGATTATGCGAAATTTATTGAGAAGTACACAGGCAAAAAAACACCGGAGGGTGATTTTGTAGATAAAGAGGGAAACTATATCGGACGTCATAAGGGAATCATCCATTACACTATCGGCCAGCGTCGCGGTCTTGGAATCCCGGCAGCCAGCCGTCTTTATGTTTGTGAGATCTCTCCGAAAACCAATACTGTAGTATTAGGTGATAACAGTGATCTTTTCAGCAGTGAACTGGAAGCTGACAGTGTAAATCTGATCTCTGTGGCAGATTTAAGTGAGCCTAAGAGAGTTACTGCAAAGATCCGCTACCGTCATAAAGAGCAGCCTGCAATTGCATGGCAGACACCGGATGGTATCCTTCATGTGAAATTCGATGAGCCTCAGAGAGCCATCACAAAAGGCCAGGCAGTAGTAATGTATGACGGAAATGAGGTTGTAGGTGGTGGCGTTATAAATAAAATCTATAACTAGTCATAAATAAAGGCGAGAACCTAAACAGATAAACCCCATTGACATACTAGGAAAAGGGTGATATGATTGCATCATCAAAAAAACGGAGCACACAAAACAAGGTGAGCAACGTGATGATCAGGAGGAAATCATGAAGGTTTTACAGAAGTCAACAAGGGTGTTTATCGAAGAAAAGCGAATGTGTTGTTGTCGCTGATAAGCAGATGATCATAAGATAAGAAATTACTATTTTACCGAATATAAGAATAAAAGAAAAGAGGACAAACACATGAGCAAAATTACAAGAGATCAGAGAAAATTCAAATTTGAGACATTACAGCTTCACGTAGGACAGGAAAAATCCGGATCCGGTTACAGATGCAAGAGCAGTACCGATCTATCAGACATCTTCCTATGTATTCCGCAACTGCGATCATGCAGCAGCACGTTTCGGACTTGCAGATGCAGGTAACATTTACGGACGTCTTACAAACCCGACAGAGGATGTATTCGAGAAGAGAATCGCAGCACTTGAGGGTGGTTCCGCAGCACTTGCAGTAGCATCCGGTGCCGCAGCTATCACATACACAATAGAGAATCTTGCACAGCAGGGAGATCACATTGTATCTGCAAAGAATATCTATGGTGGAAGCTTCAACCTTCTTGAGCATACGCTTCCAGCATACGGAGTAACAACAACATTCGTAGATATCTTCAATCTTGAGGAAGTAGAGAATGCGATCCAGGAAAACACAAAAGCTGTTTATATCGAGACTCTCGGAAACCCGAATTCTGATGTTGTAGATATCGAAGCAATTGCGAATATTGCTCACAAACATAAAATTCCGCTTGTTGTAGATAACACATTTGCAACACCATACCTTGTAAGACCGATTGAGTACGGTGCAGATATCGTAGTTCATTCTGCAACAAAATTCATTGGCGGACATGGAACAACAATTGGTGGAGTTATCGTAGAGGGCGGTAAGTTCGACTGGGAGGCATCCGGTAAATTCCCGTCCCTTACAGAGCCAAACCCAAGCTATCATGGCGTAAGCTTCACAAAAGCTTGCGGACCGGCTGCATTTGTTACAAAGATTCGTGCGATCCTTCTCCGTGACACAGGAGCAACAATTTCTCCTGTAAGCTCTTTCATCTTCCTTCAGGGACTTGAGACACTGTCTCTCCGTGTAGAGCGTCATGTGGAGAACGCACTGAAGGTTGTACAGTATCTGAATAATCATCCTCAGGTAGAGAAGGTTCATCATCCGTCTGTAGCAACAGAGGCAAGCCAGCAGGAGCTTTACAAGAAATATTTCCCTAACGGCGGCGGTTCCATCTTTACATTCGAGATCAAGGGAGATGCACAGAAAGCTAAGGATTTCATTGATAACCTTGAGCTGTTCTCACTTCTTGCAAATGTCGCTGATGTGAAATCTCTTGTTATCCATCCGGCTACTACAACACACAGCCAGTGCACAGAGGAAGAGCTTCTTGACCAGGGAATCAAACCAAACACAATCCGTCTTTCCATCGGAACTGAGAATATCGATGATATCATCCAGGATCTTGATGAGGCATTCAAGGCAGTTCAGTAATTCATGATAATTAAATAAGAAGAACACCTTCTAAATCAATAGCACAGAAAAATCTGTCCCGGGACGTATGGTTTATACAGTCCCCGCGGACAGATTTTTTCATATTTGAAGCAGGAAGCTGCATATCTATATTCAGGCAGACTTCACAAGCTCTTCCAGTGTTCCGAAGGTATATCCCATTTCTTTCCATTTTGTCAGCAGCTCATCCAGGATCTCTGCATTGGTGGAAGAAGTGCTGTGCAGCAGTACAATAGCACCCGGGTGGATCCGTCCCAGAAGTTTCTGGAAGGCTTCTTCTTTTGAGGGCTGTTTATCCTGATACCAGTCAACATAAGCCAGACTCCAAAAAAGGTACTGTATCCCAGATCTTTTGCCATCTGGAGATTATCCGTGCTGTAGATTCCCTGCGGTGGACGGTAAAATTTCGTCATTTCATTTCCGGTTGCATCTTTATAAAGAGCTTCCACATCTTCCAGCTGTTTCTGAAAAGCTTCTTTTGTGGAGATGCCGGACATATCCGGGTGGGTCATGGTATGGTTGCCGACTGTGTGGCCAGCATCTGAAATTTCCCGGATCAGTTCAGGTTTTTCCCGGATTAGTGTTCCCACAACGAAGAAAGTCGCGTGCACCTGGTGTTTATGTAAGGCGTCCAGGATTGCAGGCATATTTCCATTCTCATATCCTGCATCAAAAAGTGAGATAGATGATTTTTCATCTGTATCCTGTGCATACCAGGCATTATACTGCTTCAACTCTTCAATAGAAGCATTGCCTGAAGGTCTTGTTCCCCTCCTCCTGGAAACCAAGTCCCCAGTTTTCACTTTGAGCAGACAGCGATGCAGAAGAAGGCTGGCTGTTTTCTTCTGAATTTTGGCTGGCGGCTGAACGGGAAGTAAAATGATAGGAG
>ENA-OUNH01000402-OUNH01000402.1-human-gut-metagenome-genome-assembly--contig:-NODE-402-length-13619-cov-4.146161_pt1 | contig 13619 bp, 14 predicted proteins | sample MGYA00242806_ERZ504814 | MGnify/ENA primary metagenome ERZ504814 (study PRJEB26092, sample SAMD00036389) | human gut metagenome | host: Homo sapiens | study: EMG produced TPA metagenomics assembly of...
CGTGTGCGTGACTGTTCTGTGCTTCCGGCTTCGGCAGATAAATCGGGAGGACAGTCAGGATAGGGAAGACGAGGGGCGGCATGGAGCTGATTGAGAACCTGCTGCAATTATTGACCACTTTCCTCGGCGCGCTGCTTTCGGGTATTGCATGGCAAAAAAGCCGCAGACAGGCGTATTTTTTGCTGCTCTGCTTCTACGGCTGCTTTGCCTTGGGGTCGCTTTACTGGACACTGTACCTGCTGCTGTTCAACACCACGCCGCGGGTCTTTTATGTGTCGGAGTTCGGCTGGGTCGCCAGCGTGATTTTTCTGCGAATTTTGCAGGCCACGCTGACCGATTCGGGGGAACGCGGCTTTCGTTGCCGAAAAGCGTGGCTCGCCCTCTTGGTTGGTGTGCCGCTGCTGGTGTTCTACTGCACGTATGGGGACGTTCTCTCCAACCTGATTTGGTGCGGCTTGATGATCTGGCTGTCCTTCTGCGCTGTACGGGGGCTATTTTATGCAAACACCCTGACAGGCAAAGCGCGGAATCGGCGGTATTTCCACATCGGTATGCTGTGCTATGTCGGTTCGGAATATCTGCTCTGGACGGTGGGCTGCTTCTGGTCGGCAACCTCTCCCGCAAGCCCTGCTTTCTGGTGTGATCTGCTCCTGACTCTCGCCCTGTTGGGGCTGCTGCCCGCCGTGAGAAAGGCGGTGGAAGAATGACCTACATTGAGAATATCTTCCTCTGTATGGTGTCCCCGCTGCTGGTGGCCGCCTTGTGTATGGGCAGACGGCAGCTTCGCTTTTTTGTGTTTTGCCTTGCCGGGATGGGCGTGTGTCTGCTTTCCGCCTACATCAACACCTTTTTTGCGGCGGTCTATCAGGCAGACGCCCTTGCTGCCACGGCGGAGATTGCGCCGGTGGTGGAGGAAATCATGAAGTTGCTGCCGCTGGCATTCTACTTGCTGGTGTTTGAGCCGGAGAACGAGAAAATCAAGTCCGCCGCCGTCACGGTCGCGCTCGCCTTTGCTACCTTTGAAAATGTGTGCTATCTCATCCAGAACGGTGCCGACCGATTCTCGTTCATCTTTTTCCGGGGTTTCGGCACGGGTGCCATGCACGTTTTGTGCGGTATCATCGTGGGTGCCGGGCTTGCCTACACATGGCAGCGCACATGGCTGAAAATCGCCGGAACCTGCGGGCTGCTGGGCGCGGCGATTACCCTGCACGCTACCTACAACCTGCTGATTGCCTACGGCGGCGCAGCGCAGTACATCGCCTACGCCCTGCCGGTGCTGCTGGTGGCGGCGGGAAAGTTGTCTGCATTTCGTATGACACGGAAAGAATAACCAATCGAATATCCGCTTCCTGGGAGTCGCTTTTGGGCGGCTCTTAATTTTTTTGTAAATTTTTGCATTTTGGGTGAGAGTTTTCCCGAATTTTTGTACCTATATAGGTGAAAGGACTTTTCACACTTAGGCAATACCGGAAAGGAGGCTTCCCCGATATGTATGATACCGCAAGACGGGTCGAGCTTGTCAAAAGGCAGATACGCAAAAACACCCGACGAAGGCAGAAACGCGGCATCGGCAGGCTGAGCGCTGTGTGTATGCTGCTGTTTGCGGCGCTGATGCAGACAGCGGACAGGGTCGTCGGGCAGGGGCAGACCGCTGCCTGGGGCGGCTTCGGCGCAATGCTGCTGCGGGAGGACGCGGGCGGCTATGTGCTGGTGGGCGTTGTCTGCTTTGCCGCGGCGGCAGCGATCACTACGCTGTGCTTCCGGCTCAGAAACAGAGAAAACCAGAAAAAAGGCGGGGCGGACAAACCGAACCGACACGAACAGGAGGGAGCGATATCATGAAGAAACGAATCCTCAGCATCCTGCTGCTATGCTGCATGGTGCTGACGCTGCTGCCGACAGCGGCCTTTGCGGCAGACGAAGAAACTTACACGCTTTCGCCGGACACGGGCGGTCTGTGCGAACACCATCCGGAGCATGACGAAGCCTGCGGCTATGCCGAAGAAGCAGCGGAAATTCCCTGTTCCCATGAACACACGGAGGAATGTTATAGTCTCATAACCCGGTGCGTCCATGCGCATACGGCGGAATGCTACCCGGCGGAAAGCGTGTCGGAGAATGCCGACGGCTTATCGGAGGCAGAGAACGCAGCACCGACGGAATGCGTCCATGGGTGCACCGAGGAAAGCGGCTGTATCCTTCAAACATCAGACTGCAAGCACGCGCATGGCAAGGATTGCGGCTACGCACCGGCTTCCTTGGGGAAGCCCTGCACCTATGTATGTGAGATTTGCGATTCCAAGGACGGCAAAATGCCAATGCCTCTGTTCGGGGCAGCCCGTCCCGCTGCCACCCAATACACCTATACGCTGCATTACGATGCCAACGGCGGCAGCGGCGCGCCGCCAAGTGAGAGCAAGATCAGCTCGGAATATCAAGCATCGTTCCTCATATCGGACAAAATTCCAACCCGTGACGGATATACCTTCAAGGGTTGGGCGGATAGCCCGTATGAGAAGCCGAAATATCTTCGTGCGGACGGCTATTATTGGTATTGCAATGTGGTAAATGGGCCGACTAACTCCAAAACCATCTATGCCATATGGGAGGTGCACAATCATCGCTGGGGCGAATGGACCTCCAACGGCAACGGAACGCACACACGCACCTGCACCACGGACAGCAGCCATACCGAAACAGGCAACTGCTCCGGCGGCAAGGCCACCGGTACGGAGAAGGCCATTTGCGAAACCTGTCATACGGCCTACGGAGAGCTTTTGCAGCTCATCAAAACGGTCATCACCACCCCGCCCACGCTGCCCTCCGAGGGGTACGTCGGCGAGTGGTACCTTGATGGAGATCTCGAAGGCGGCGAAGCGAAGGCACAGGGGACGGACATCGTTGTTCCCGGCTCATTCCGCTTCAAGCACAATTGGGGGGGCTAGTAGGCCCGGGCGAAAACCGCATGGAAATCCTCTTTACCCCCGACGATGCGGAGACATACGCCACGGCGGAATGTATTGTCACCGTGACGGGGCTTAAGCACACGATCACAGGTGTCGTTGAGGAAGTCCTCCCCGACGTGCCGTTGGGTACGGCGTTTGAGTATCTGGGGCTTCCTTTCGACGTCGATGTAATAACCAACACCGGCGATATCTTCTATTACATCCCCGTGACATGGGACGGCTCCTCCTATGACCCGAACAAATATGGCGAGCAGATCATTACCGGCGAGCTGCATGTTGAAGAGAGTCTCCACGCGGAGGAGTTGGAGCCGACAAGCACGGTCAAGGCCATCGCCAGAATCACGCTCATTGGCGACGGGGCCATTGTGCCAACGCTGGAACCGCCCACCTACTCCAGGCAGATATACAGCGGCGATTTTTGCCAGCTCGCCTTTTCTGACGAGTATCTTTCCGGCGGAAAAGCCACGGCAGATGGCGAAACGGTTGACGGCGTGTTCACTCTGAACGAGGAGCAGGAAAATACGGCTACTGGCGCAGCGGCGGCGGGCTTGTTCAGGTGGGACCGCTGGCGCTCAAGGTCACCTTCACACCCGATGACCTGCTGAAGTACACCACGGCGGAATGTACCGTCAACGTGGACGTCATTCCCCGCAAATTCAGGCAAGCCAATACATCGTATATTGACAATAAAAAGATTGGAACAGCCTTTGAGGATCTCGGTCTGCCGAACGCGTTCTATTTCTTCGCGGCGGCCGATGAACCAAACCACGAGGGAAGCGGGCTGAACGCCAATGTGCCCGGCATCATCAAGTGGGATGGTTCAAACTACGACCCCAATTCGTATGAGGAGCAAACCATCTACGGCGAGGTCAACCGCGCCGAATTTGAGAAGTATTACATCGTACCCGAGGGCGCCGACCTCAGAGGCGTGGTAAAGATCACGCTGCAGGCTGACCCGGTGGATACGGAGATCGCGCAGCCGCCCGTATTCCAATGGAAAAACGGTGATTTTACGCTGCCCGACAATACCATGTTCGTCAATCGGATCTTCGAGATGGGAGCCACAGGTGAGGGAAACGCCAATCTTGCGGACGGCGTGGCAAAGGTCAAGGGGGCGGATACCGTCGTCCCGGCACGTTCTCCTTCAAGGAGGGTACGCCGGATGGTTTGACGAGCTGGGCGAGAACGTTGTGACGGTGGTATTCACGCCGACTGACCAGCGCGGCTACAGGAAGGCGGAGACCACGATCAAGATCAACGTCATCAAAATACCTTCAAGCGTTGCGAGGAGCCGGATCCCATTACGGAGAAGAAACTCGGCACGACCTTTGCAGGGCTTAACCTGCCAGAAATTGTGGTCGTCGAGGCCATCGACGGTCTCAGGGTTGGCATGGAGGTTTCGTGGGAGGAATCGTCCTATGACGCGCAGTCCACGGCTTGGCAGACCATCCCCGGTACGCTGGTATTCGACGCTAACGACGAGCACAGGTATCAGCAGCCGGAGCCTGCGGTAACAGCCGCGATCCGGGTGAAGCTCCTAGGTTTGGAGGATGCGCCGGCGATTACTACCACGACGCTGCCCGGCGGCACGGTCGACACGCCGTACTACCATCAGCTTCAGGCAACTGGGGGAGGCTTCATTCTGTGGGAGCTTTTCAGTGGCGAGCTGCCCGATGGCTTGACGCTGAAACAAACCACCGGCGTGATCAGTGGCACACCCACTGCGGAAGGAACCGCTCAATTTACCGTTCGAGCCCTCAACAGCGTGGGCAACGATAAGAAGGAGCTGTCTATTACGATAACCAACGCCCCCGCAGCCGAGCACACCGTAACCGTCACCAATGACGGCAACGGCACCGGTGCCGCAACTCCTTCCACCGCTACCGCCGGTACGACGATCACCCTGACCGCAACGCCCGACGAGGGATACCACTTCAAGGAGTGGGAGGTCGAATCTCCGACGGGACTTGTAATCACCAACAACAAGTTCCTCATGCCGGACAGCGATGTGGAGGTCAAGGCAATCTTCGAGGAGGATGCGCCGCCTGCGCCTACCGACCCTGCCAAGCCCAGCATCAGCGTCACCGGAACCTACACCTACAATGGCTCCGAGCATACCGCGACCGTGAACGGCTATGATCCCGCCACTATGGACATCTCCGGCAACACCGCCACGAACGCGGGCGATTACACCGTTCGCGTCACATCCAAGACCGGCAAATGGGCGGACGGCAGCACCGACGCCGTGACCGCAGAGTGGAGCATCGGCAAAGCCACGCAGGAAGCGCCTAACGGCTTGACCGGTGTCGCGCCCACTACCGAGGGCGGCAGCAACGGCAAGATTACCGGCGTGGGTGCAACGATGGAATACCGTGCGGAGAGCGAGATTACCTACACCGCCTGCACCGGTATCGAGATTGAAAACCTGCCTGCCGGCAATTACTTCGTCCGCTATGCGGAGGATAACAACCACTTTGCCGGCCCCGATGTGGCGGTCACGGTGGGTGAGGGCGCGCCACTCGCGGATTGTACGATCACCTTCAATGGCAACGGCGGCAGCGGCAGCATGGAGCCTGTTACCGTCAAGGCAGAGACAAATTACATCCTGCCCGAGTGCGGCTTCACTGCTCCCACCGATCAGGAGTTCAAGGCTTGGGAGATCGGCGGCACGGAGTACAAGGTGGGAGATTCCTACACCGTGAACGGGGATATTGAGATCAAAGCACTATGGAAGAACAGCGTTATTACCCCCTCCACCTACACCGTCACCGTCAGTAATGACGGAAACGGCACTGGTGCCGCAACTCCTTCCACCGCTGCGGCCGGTACGACGATCATCCTGACCGCCATGCCCAAAGAGGGCTACCACTTCAAGGAGTGGCAAGTCATCAGCGGCGGCGTGACCATCAAGAACAACAAGTTCACCATGCCGGACAACAACGTGGAGGTCAAAGCAATTTTCGAGGAGGATACGCCTCCCGCGCCTACCGAGCATACCGTCACCGTGACCAGCGGCGGCAACGGAACGGCTTCCGCCTCTCCCGCAAAGGCTGCGGCCGGTGCGGAGATCACCCTGAGCGCAGCGCCCGACAAGGGCTATCACCTCAAGGAGTGGCAGGTCATGCGTGGCAATGTGACTATCAAGGACGATAAGTTCACCATGCCGGACGGAAATGTGGAAATCAAGGCAATTTTTGAAAAGGACGCAGCACCTGCGACCCCCGCGCCCACGGCTACCCCAAAACCGGAGAGCAGCCCGACCCCTGCGCCTGCTGCTACCGCAAAGCCGGAGAGCAGCCCAGCTCTCGCGCCCACTGCTACCGCAAAACCGGACAGCAGCCCGACCCCCGCGCCAACTGCCCCCGCAACAAAGCTCCCTGTATGGTGGGTTGCGTTGCCGATTGCCGGCGGTGTGGCGCTGGCTGGCGTTTTCGTGATGCGCAAAAAGAAACGCCGCAGATAAACAGCACCTGACCGCAAAAACGAAATGGGACGCAGCTGATCTCCAAAACAGCCGTCACGGCTTTACCCGCCGTGACGGCTGTTGCTGTTATGCGGGCCTTGTCGGCTTTCATGAATCCGAAGACGGCTATATTGTCAGCTTTCCGGATACAGAAAACACGCAGGCGCTTATTAACGACTACAAAGCGCGTCTGCGTGATCTGGAAAACAATATCTGGCAACACTAGACTGCCACTAATTATAAGGCGGGCTTCGACCCGCCTTTTCTTTATGCAAAATCATTCCTGCTTCTTCCTTTCTCCCGGTTTCGTTGTGATGAGCTGATAGACATCACTATCCTTGGGTTCCAGATTGGAGAATGGTATCATGCTGTTGCCCATCTTGATAATGCCGTGACCCCCGCTGGCGTTGCGCAGAAATGAGCGAAGCCGATGTTAATAGCCTTTTGCCAGGGTACCATATTAACCAGCTTAGAGAGATATGGGGGAAGCCTGATACCAGTGAAAACAGCACTGCATGTTGGAAACGTGGGAATGACACTACTCTCGTTGTAAGTTATAATAATAATGGTATAGTTGCGATTTGTGGCCTTAAAGACGATAGCGGTGCCTCCATAGGAGAATAACAAATTCCAGTTTGATAGCCCGGCTGATTTTTCGAAATAGTTATTTGAAAAAGTCAGAGCCGGCCCATCAACCAGTTATGAACGAAAATAAAACGAATATATATTTTGATCCTGCACAGAATCGTGCAGGGTCATTTTTGTTGATATGTTCTGAAAAATGCTATCCGCGTGGCATGGCTACTTGATGTATGTCAAGTGCAATGAACTAAAAATAGTGATTGTGGAAAAAAATCAAGAGAACGTACTCTTATAGTATAGAGCAGCAACGCTCATACAAGGATGGCAAGTGTACCAGTGTTTTTGTACATTTCCCTTATGAATTTGCCCCTTGTACAATGAAAGAACAAGGAGGCGTTCGAAATGACAGACTATATTGGAAATTACAAGAATCGACCGCGCAGGGTGGTGTTTTATGGTCGCGTTTCAACAGAACATGAGGAACAGCTATCTGCGCTGGGAAATCAGATGGAATGGTATACAGACCTTGCATTACGCAATCCCAACTGGACCGTTGTAGCGCAGTACATAGACGAAGGCATAACCGGTACCCAAATGAAGAAACGTCCATCATTTATGCGGATGATAGAGCACGCAAAGGAACACCGCTTTGACTTGATTGTCACCCGTGAATTGTCGAGATTTGCGCGTAACACGGTGGATGCGTTGAATGCTACGCGAGAACTGAAGCAATACGGCGTGGAAGTCTATTTTGTAAATGATGGCATCTGGACAATGGACGGTGATGGAGAAGTTCGCTTGACCATTATGGCGAGCATTGCCCAAGATGAAAGCCGCAAGACCAGTGAGCGCGTAAAAGCCGGACAGAAGATGAGCCGTGAGAAAGGTGTACTCTATGGCAGCGGTAATATTATCGGTTATGACCGTGTGGATGGAACTTATGTAATCAATGAGGAACAGGCGGCAACGGTGCGCAGAATCTTTAATCTGTACGCCGAGGGGCACGGAGAAACGTCTGTTGCCAAAATGCTTATAGAAGAAAACCGCAAGGATGGCGGTGGTGGCCTGAGCTGGACAGCTAGCAAGGTATCACGGGTACTCCGCAAGCCCACTTACAAGGGCTATATGACCTATAATAAATCCCATATTGATGACTTCCTCAGCCATAACCGCATCAATCACAGCGAGGAGGACTTTGTTCTTGTAAAGGGAAACTTTGAGCCAATCGTCTCAGAGGAGCTATGGGAAACCTGCAATCAGATCCGCAGTAAGCGAGCTGCATTTGTCAAAGGAAAAGATGGTCGTGCCCATAAATTTGGTGTGTCCTTTCCGCAGAACAAATGGACGAAAATTCTGTTTTGCGATTGTGGGATGCGATTCCAAATCGAAGGCTACGATAAAACGGCCAACGGTGGGAAAAATATGCGGCTTATCTGTGCACGGTCGAAAATGTTCAAAAAGAAAGATGCCGCCAGAGCACTGAACGGCATTTCTTGTCCGGCACCATACGCATCTGAATGGAAGCTGGAATTGATGGCAAGGGAAGTGTTCCGTACAGTTTGGAAAGAAATGCCGAGGATATACTGGGTCTTTTGCGGATATTGGATGCAAATCTGAACACTACCGGCACACCGAATGATGGAAACCAGCTGGAGAACAAGCTCTCTGCGCTGAATGAGGAATTGGATGATCTTGTCAGCCAGCGGGCAAGCCGAAGCATAACTATGGATGATTTCTTAAGCAGAAGTACGGAAATCAACAATGAGATTATAAATACCGAAGGCTTACTGCAAAGTTCCATACAGGAACAGCGTCCTAAAGCAAGGTTAGATATGCACAGCATCGAGGCTGCACTCAGCGATGATGCCTCTTTTCAGGATGGTAAAATAGAGCCGGGCTTTCTGGACAGGTATGCCAACCGGATTGTAAAAAGCAATAACCGCTACATTTGGATGTTGCAGTTGATGAATGTGCAGCAGATCATGCCTATCCAATCGGAAAGGCAGCCGATAGCGATGGTTACCTATAAAAGTGGCGTTCCCTATGATATTGAGCAAGAGCAAATCGGCAAGCAGGATAAAGAAAGTGCTGGACCCGATTGCGCGACAATATGTCGTCCACAGGATTCTTTTTGAACATGGGCCGAACCAAAAGAAAGCGTAAGTTGGTGGAATGGCTGGAAAGCTGTCAAGAAAATCAGGTAAGCGTGCTGGATGAAAAGATACCACTTTTGAGTTTTGCGGTTGACTTTGTGACAGCCTATGAGTATCAGAAAGCGCGTGGGATTAAGATCCACCCCGGTTTGTGGAGAGATATGCGTGTGGATATATTTCTGGTAAAAAAGAAAATTGAAAAAGTTGTGGAAAAAATCCGATTCGCTGTTCTCTTATGTATTAGGAGGTTCCAAACCTCCGAAAAAGTGAATAGCGTCCTCTGCTGTACCGCATTGGGGAAGTAGCGCCATGACTGGATTCCACGAGCGTGCCAAGATGCGAGAAAACATATCGCATGGCTGCAAAGCGATGCGAGGCAAAGCGCCGGGAAGGGTTGCCTGTCTGGAATTTGCAGAGGGAGAGAAACGCACAGCTATAACGACAGATCGTGCCGTGGAGGAAATACTTCCACGGCATTATTGTGTCGTTATGGAATGACGCTAGATTTGCTATTTGAATCAGTAAATGGTAATATTATAATTCGGATGAGGAATAGACCGTGATGGCAACTATTCGGGAATTCCGAATGGTTCAAACAGATGACATCTGACAGGTTCATCGAAGGGAAATTATCGCAATTTGTGGCTTATTGCGCCTTTCGAGTTTTATCTGCATATATTTTTGAAGATTATATGCAGAAAGCAGGATTCCATGTGGCAAAATTTAATCATCGTCATAGCAGATGAGGTGTCTGCGATGATAGATCATGCTATGAAAGAAATCCCTGCTGCGGCGCTTTTGTACTATTATATATAGGGTAGGGAAATTTCCAACTTGCTATTTGTATCGATAAATGGTACTATATGACTATACTAATGTCATTTGAATGGTTAGAAATAAATGACTTCTGAAGGAGGCTTTGGCGAAATGGGAAGATTCGTGAATCCGGATAATAGTGCGTTTCAAGTTGCACTGAATTCAAAAATTTATATGGACAAAACGGGTCTGCTGGAATATACCAACAGCGTTCTTGATACACCAGAAGCATATATCTGCAATAGCCGCCCCCGGAGGTTTGGTAAGTCCTATACGGCTAATATGCTGACAGCCTATTACAGCAAAGGCTGCGATTCAGAAAAGATGTTCGATGGGCTTACAATCGGCAAGAGTAGCGACTTCAAAAAGCATCTCAACAAGTATGATGTGATCCATATAGATGTACAATGGTTTTTGTCCAGCTGTGCAGACATCAAAAGTATTATATCCTACATTACGCAATCGGTTTTGGAGGAACTAAAAGAGTACTACCCTGAAGTTCTTCCTAACGAAGTGTTGACATTGGCGGACGCTTTGTCGCGCATCAGAAACTCGACCGGTCAGAAATTTATTGTGATTATTGATGAATGGGATATTCTGATCCGAGATGAAGCAACCAATAAGGCTGTTCAAGAAGAATATATCTATTTCCTGAGAGGCTTATTCAAAGGTACAGAGCCGACAAAATACATTCAGCTTGCATACCTCACCGGCATTCTGCCAATCAAAAAGGAAAAAACGCAGTCGGCCTTGAATAACTTCGATGAGTTTACCATGGTCAGTGCCGGCACGTTGGCACCTTTCATTGGCTTTACAGAAGAAGAAGTTAAGAATCTTTGCGAGGAGTACCACAAAGACTTTGACAAGGTAAAAAAGTGGTACGATGGTTACTTGCTGCGGGATTACCAAGTTTATAATCCCAGAGCTGTTGTCAGCGTTATGCTGAAGGGAGAGTTTAAGAGCTACTGGTCGGAAACGGCTTCCTATGAAGCAATCGTTCCCCTTATCAACATGAACTATGATGGGCTGAAAACGGCAATCATTGAAATGCTTTCCGGTGGGGAAGTTAAAGTAAACACGGCTACCTTCAAGAACGATACCGTTAATATCCAAAGCAAAGATGATGTTTTGACATATATGATCCATCTTGGCTACTTGGGATATGACCAGACCGAAAAACAGCGTTCGTTCCGAAATGAGGAAAATCCGGCAGGAATTGACACTTGCGGTGGAAAGCAAGCATTGGAATGAGATGTTGCTGTTCCAGCAGGAGTCTGAGAAGTTGCTGGATGCGACATTGGATATGGATGGCGATGCAGTAGCCACTCAGATTGAGAAAATCCATGATGACTATGTTTCTGCCATCCAGTACAACAATGAAAACTCCTTGAGCAGCGTCTTGGCGATTGCATACCTGAGCGCTATGCAATATTACTTTAAGCCGGTTCGAGAGCTGCCCACAGGCAGGGGCTTCGCAGACTTCGTTTTCGTTCCAAAACCGGAGTACCGAAATGACTATCCGGCGCTTGTTGTGGAGTTGAAGTGGAACCAAACGGCGGAGACTGCGATGCAGCAGATTAAGGAAAAGAAATATCCGGATTCGCTGCGTGGTTATACAGGAAATCTTCTCTTGGTAGCTATCAACTATGACAAGAAAACGAAGAAACATCAGTGCCTTATTGAAAAAGTAGTATAAAGATCATGCCGTGGAAGGAACCTTCTTCCACGGCTTTTCTATACCATGATTGAGTCATTGACTTGTACATTTTGAAAATACTGAATGCAGTATTATACTGATGGGGAAGGAGGGAAAACCGATGCAATATGATAAAGCAGACCAGCAAAACTGCCCGCGCAGAGTTGTGTTCTATGGGCGCGTGTCCACGGAACTTGAGGCGCAAATATCAGCACTGAAAAATCAAATGAACTGGTATCTGGAGCTTGCAGAACATCATCCGAATTGGACGGTGGTTGGGCAATACGCCGATGAAGGAATCTCAGGTACTGGCATGAAAACCCGACCTTCTTTTATGAAGATGCTGCGAGATGCCCGGAAAAAGAAGTTTGACCTAATCGTGACCCGCGAGGTTTCCCGTTTTGCCCGAAACACGGTGGATACTTTGGTTACGACCCGTGAGCTGAAACAGTACGGCGTTGAAGTGTACTTTGTCAATGATGACATCTGGACGATGCGTGGCGATGGAGAAGTTCGCCTGACCATTATGGCAAGCCTTGCGCAAGATGAAAGCCGTAAAATGAGTGAACGCACCAAGGCGGGCATTCAGACGTCACAGAAAAAAGGCACCTATGTTGCGGGACCGACACCGTTTGGATATAAGCGTGATAAAAAGGCTCATACGCTTGTGGTGCAGGAAAGTCAGGCAGAGACTGTCAGAAAAATTTTTGCTTGGTATGCTGATGGCATAAATGGCACCGAGATAGCCCAGACACTAACGCAAGAAGGCGCACCGAATAAATCCGGAATGCCACAATGGAGCGCGCGTCAGGTTCTCTCAATCACCAAGAATACGATTTATAAAGGGTATTTGACATACAACAAATCGCATATTGATGATTTCCTCAGCCATAAAAGCATCAAGAACAGCGAACAGGATTACATTCTGGTGAAAGGCAGTTTTGAGCCAATCATTTCAGAGGAACTATGGGATAAATGTCAGCGCCGCAGACATGCATGGCAGTCGTACAAAGACGGCAATATAACGCAGGCTTACTTGTATGGAAAGAACGAACACGCCGACAAATGGGCTTGCCGCCTGTTTTGTGGCTGCGGAGCCAGAATGCGGGCGTTCCGCGCAGAGAAAGGCATTGTTCGATATATCTGTTATCAGCGGTCGCTGAGGAATGTAGTCCCCAAATGCAGCGCCCCCAATGTGCAAGCATGGAAGCTCGAATTGATGGCGCGAGAAATCTACAAAAACGTTTGGCAGGATCACCGGCAGGATAGTTTAGAAGAATACCAGCAGGAACAAAAAAACGGAGCTGCCAATAGTGAAAAGGTAGAGGAAGCACTCGGCTGGCAAGAGTCGTTCCCAAACGATGAAATCAGCCGGGAATTTCTGGACAGATTTGTGCCGAGAATCTTCTCCATCGATGGACAGAAATTCATCTGGGAACTAAATCTATTTCAAGAGTCATGCACTGTTCAATGCAATGTGCGCGGAACGTACAATTACCATTCGATTTCGGCGGAAAAAATCATGCCGGGAAAAACAAAAGCGAAGAAAGGGGATGGGGCCGTCAATAGGATACTTGAGGATGCAAACAGTACGCGCTTTTGGGTACATACCTATGATGACGACCCAATAAGCAGGCAGCTATTAAAGCTCCCCGCAAGTAATTTGCAGGTTGGTTCTAAGCGCTGCAATGGCTTCCAATAGGGGTACATCCTTATAGGAATTGGCGTTGTTGCGTGCTTTGGACGGGAATGTGGAAAGACCTGAATTCTAAGGTCAATCTATAATAACCTGTTAAGTCCCTAATTGCTTTTATGAACAGCACCCCATTTGTTAGACAGTATGATATACTATCTAACAAGTGGGGTGTTTTGCTATGCCAAAAGGAGTACCAAACAAACGATATACGCCGGAGTTCAAGAAAATGGTTGTAGAAACCATG
>ENA-OUNH01000403-OUNH01000403.1-human-gut-metagenome-genome-assembly--contig:-NODE-403-length-13580-cov-3.663198_pt1 | contig 13580 bp, 13 predicted proteins | sample MGYA00242806_ERZ504814 | MGnify/ENA primary metagenome ERZ504814 (study PRJEB26092, sample SAMD00036389) | human gut metagenome | host: Homo sapiens | study: EMG produced TPA metagenomics assembly of...
CAGAGCTTCCGAGACTGCCCGGCGGCGGGCAATACGGCGGACTCTCCCCTCATCAGTCACCTTCGGTGACAGCTTCCCCCCGGAGGGGGGAAAGCCTTTACTCTACTATCATATAAGGAGATACCTACCATGCGTATGCGTTTTAAACCCTATGCCCGGCCGGAGCTGCTGGCCTGCGATTTCCATGTTCACGAGCCGCTGGCCAACGGCGGCCACTGGCATGAGCTGTACGCCCGGCCCGACCAGCCGTGGCACCTTGAGTTGGGCTGCGGCAAAGGCGGCTTTCTCGCCCAGATCGCACCGGCCCACCCCGACATCAACTATCTGGGCATCGACATCACCGACAAGGTACTGATCCTCGCCAAGCGCAAGGTCGAGGCCGCCTACGCTGAGCGCGGCCTGCCCGCCGACAATGTAAAGATCGCCAGTCTGGACATTGAGCGGCTGGGCAACGCCTTCACGCCGGAGGACCGCGTTTCGCGCATCTACATCAATTCTGCAACCCGTGGAGCAAAAATGCCGGCAGCAACAAGCACCGCCTGACCCACCCGCGCCAGCTTTTGCAGTATCGCCGCCTGATGGACGAGGGTGCCGAGATCTGGTTCAAGACCGATGACGACGACCTGTTCCGGGACAGTCTGGCCTACTTCCCCGCCGCCGGGTTTGAGATCACATGGCAGACCTTTGACCTGCACAAGGATGAGCCGGACTGGAACCTGCGCACCGAGCATGAGGGCATGTTCAGCGAGCAGGGCATCCCCATCAAGGCGCTGATTGCCCGCAAGGGCCCCGACAGCAGCGTGAGCTGGGTCGAGCCCAAGGCGCTGGCCAAGCAGCAGGAGGCGGAAGATGACGCCGATTTGAATTTGCTGTTAAGACACTGTATTGGTTCTTCCTGTACGGGTTCATCGGCTGGGGCGTTGAGGTCGTCTACGCCGCCGTCAAAACCCATGCACTCGTCAACCGCGGCTTTCTCTGCGGGCCGATCTGCCCGATCTACGGCTTCGGCATGGTGGGGCTGGTCTACAGTGTCAACCTGATACCGCTGCCGGACAGCGGCAGCCTGAGCGCCGTGGCCGTCTTTTCATCGGCATGGCGCTGACCACCGCCATCGAGCTGGTCGGCGGCTGGGCGCTGTTCAAGATCTACCACATCCGCTGGTGGGATTACTCCAACATGAAATTCAATCTGGGCGGCTATATCTGCCCGCAGTTCTCCCTGCTGTGGGGGCTGGGCAGTGTACTGATGATCAAGGTCTTTCATCCCCTGCTGGCCCGCGGCTCCAATCCGATGCCGTTCAAGGTCATGCTGATCCTTGACATTGTGCTGCTTCTTATCTTTGCGGTGGATGTCGGGGTCTCGACCGCCGCCGCCATCGGCCTGAACAAGTACCTGCGCGAAATTGACGAACTGCGCGCCCGTCTGCGCGTGACCAGCGACAAGCTGACCACCGTGCTGGGCACCGGTGCCATGACCGCCGATGCCGTGCTGGATGAGCAGAAGCTGCAGTTGGCGCTGGCAAAGCTGGAGGGCCGCGAGAACGCCGCCGAGCTGCGCGCCGAGGTCACGGCCCGTGTCAGCGACCTGCGCGACAAGCTGACCGCTGCCGAGCATGACCACATCGGTGCGCGCCGCCTGCTGCGCGCCTTCCCCGGCATGAAGAGCCTGAAATACGGCGAGACGCTGGCCACCACCCGCGCCGCCATGGTGCGCCTGCGCGAACTGGCTGCCAATGCCAAGGAAACCGCCGCCACCGCTGCCGCCAATGCCAAGGAAAAAATCAAAAAAGGCGTAAGCTTTTCAACAAAAACGCCCCGGGCTGTTAAAAGTCCGGGGCTTGTTTATGCGTGAATGCCTTCCCCCGTGGGGGAAGTGGCCGAGGCCCCGACCGAGGCCGGATGAGGGGCAGCGCGGCCTCTATTACCCCGTTAAAGGGTTACTACCGCAAAGCCGCCCCTCATCAGTCACCTCGCGGTCGACAGCTTCCCCCTCCACGGGGAAGGCCTTTGGCTTTACGCTTTTCTTATCAAACGCGATTTGCAGCACCAGCCACGCCGCCACAAGGCTGACCAGTGATATCAGCCCCAGCATCTGCCAGGAGTGGGTCAGGTTCTCGACCGTAGCGTCATACATGGGGCCGTCCAGCCCGGCCTGCAGCCACGCCATGCGGCTGTTCAGATCGGTGGAGGCGCCCAGTGCGCCCATACCCCAGCGGCAGACAATGACGGTGGAGATCGTTGCCGCTGCGCCGGTCAAGGTGAACATGACATTGCTGAATACGACCTGACCGATCATCAGCACCAGCACCGCCAGAATCGCGCTTTCGCCATTGCTGAAAAGCGCCGAGATCAGCAGTCCCACGCAGCTTGAGGAGAACATCGTCAGCAGCAGCGTGACGAAGATCTCAATGTCGGTCTCCAGCAGCAGATGGTTCTGCGGCACATGGACGATGGCCACAAAGCCCATCGCCAGAATGACCGACTGCAGGATCTCAATCAGAAAAAGGACCACTGCCTTGCTCAGCACGACCGCCGGCAGGCTGACCCCGACCGAGGCCTCGCGCAGGATGATCTCGCGCTCCTTACAGATCTCGCGGTAGGAGTTGAGTGTACCCATAAAGGTTGCCATCGCCGCCAGAATAAAAAGCGCCGTGCGGCTGCCGATGTTGACAAGGTTGGAGGTAAAGCAGTTGGGGTCGGCTGTCAGCTTGATGACCAGCACCATAAACGGCGATTGCAGCGCCAGACTGGCGAGCAGCAGCTTGTCGTTCCAGATCAGCTGCAGGTTGCGCTGCACCAGCACGCCAAGCTGGCGCAGGAATTTCAAGATTTTTACTGGCTGCATCGCTTGTCCGCCTCCTGCGCCGCCTCCGGGCAGGCCGCCAGCAGGCGGTTGAACTCGGGGGTCGTAAAGTATTTTCTGCGGTAAAGCTCGACCTGCTCGGCGTCCCGCAGCTTTTCAAAAATATCGCTGGTCATCTCCACATCAAAGTAATCGTTCAGCTGCTCGGGCGCGCCGTAGTAGCACAGCACGCCGCCCACGCCCAGAAAAGCGATCTTATCGCAGAGGTTGATGTTGGACATGTTGTGGGTGACCATCAGCACCGTGCAGTTCTGGTGGCTCAGGCGGCGGCAAAGCTCCATCATACTGCGGTCCAAATCGGGGGAAAGCCCGCTTGTCGGCTCGTCCAGAATCAGCAGCCGCGGGTTGGCCAGCAGCTCCATCGCAATGGAAACGCGCTTCTTCTGCCCGCCGGACAGCTTGGATATGTAGGTTTTTTCGCGTCCCTGCAGGTCCACCGCCTCAATGGCGTGGGCCACGGCGGCGGCGATCTCGGCCCGGGTAGCATCGTGGGCAATGCGCAGCTTGGCTGTGTAGGTCAGGCTTTGCTCCACGGTCAGGCTGTCGTGCATGATGTCCTTCTGCGGCACATAGCCCAGCGCCGCCTCAAAGGCGTTGCGGTTTGAGCCTGTGTCCAGCCCGTCAAACCGGACGCTGCCCGCCGTGCAGGGGGCTGTGCCGGTGATGCAGGTCAAAAGGCTCGACTTGCCGGTGCCGGAGCCGCCGACCAGCACCACAAAGCTGTTCGGCTCGACCTGAAGGCTTGTGCCGTCCACAATGTTCAGCGGCTTGCCGGTATTGGCATTTTTACCGTTTTGTACACATTTACAAGTTGGATACTGATGCCGCTCTGGTGGGCGTGGTAGTGCAGCATCCCGCCTGTAAAGGCAAAAACCTGCGCAGGCACGTTGATGACCGCCCCATTGCGCAGCACGGCGCGGCTGACCCGCACCCCATCCAGATAGGTGCCGTTGGTGGAGCCCAGGTCGTGCAGCTCATAGTGGCCGTCCTTGTACAAGACCTCGCAGTGATGGCGGGAGACGCGGTCGCTGACCAGCTTGATGTCGCAGTCGTCCCCGCGGCCGATCAACACCCGCTTTTTGCGGCGTATATCCACCTCGCGCAGGACGGCCTCGGTGGTCTGTTCTTTTATCGGGGCCGCGCCGTCACCCTGCACATTGGTGATCTCCTCCACGCGGAAGGTGATCTCCTGCGTGTCGGAGTTGCCATCGGTGTTCAGCCCGATGACATCCCCCGCCTGCAGCACACTGGTCTCCCCCGGCTCAAGATAGCGGTTGTTGTACCATGTGCGGTAGTCGCTGGCGCCGTCCGTCACGACCCAGCCATCCTTTTCATAGGAGACGGTAAACTGGTGGTCGCCGACACTGTTGCGGCGCAGCACATACTCACACTGCGCACTGCGGCCGAAGCGGTAGGCGCCGGCGGGCAGCGTAATGCGCTGCTTGTTGCGCAGCTCGGTGATCAAAATGACGATCTCACTTGTCATGGCGCCGCCCCCTTACCAGTGGAATGCGCCGCCGCAGAGCGGCACAAAGGTAAGCGCCGCACCGCCGAGGCGGAGCGTTTCGCCGCCGGTCAGCGGGCTGGGTGCAAGGACCGCCTCCTCCCCGAGGTAGCAAAGCTCCTGCGAGGAGCCGGGCAGCAGCACAAAGCTGTTTTTCTCGGCATCGTAGACGACCACGGCCTGCCGGGCACTCAGGGGGGCATCCGCACTCAGGGTGATCGGCGCACCGGCGTCATCCAGCCCGAGAAAGCTGCGGCCGATGCCAAGGCGCAGGTCGCGGCCCCGTGCGGGCCCGTCCAGTACCACAAGCCAGCCTGTTACCGGCCCCGCCGGGGCTGCCGCCTGCGCAGCGGCAGCCGGCGGCTCTGCCTCGCCCTCATGGACGATGGCGTGATCCTTCAGCAGATCCGTGTTGCAGTAGGGGCACTCAGGGTATTTGTCGCTGTCATAAAAGTGGCCGTTTGCACATTTGGATAGCTTCATACTAAATAACTCCTTTGGGGCGGTGCGCAGCTGTGCGGAAGATTGCAGGGGTCGATGCTGGCAGCCGCCCCTACAAAACCAGCCGCAGCGTTGTCTTTCCGATGCGCAGCGTATCGTTATTCTGCAGCCGATGCTCGCCGTCTATGCGCTCACCGTTGACATAGACTCTGGCGCGATCCGTCAGAGGCTGCACCAGCAGCGAATCTCCCTGCACCGAGAGGGCGCAGTGCTGCGGGCAAAGCTTGCGGTCCGGCAGACAAAAATCGCATTGGGCGGCATCGCTGCCGATGATGAGGCTGCTCTCGACCATGCCGGCCCAGCGGCTCTCGGCAATGGAGGAGCGCTGGCTCCAGAACAGCGTGACCCAGCGGCGCGGCAAGGCGTCCGGTGCCCCGGCCCGGCCAGCAGATGCTCGGCCTCCGCCTCCTGCTCGGCAGCACGGTCGCGGCGGCGTACCGCCCACCAGCTGCCGCAGAGCGTCAGCAGCAGCAGTGCACCGAGCACGAGCGGCACCCGGAACCGCGCAAAATAGAACGCCCTGTCCCGCGGCCAGACAACCACCCGGAAGGCGGTCGTATTGCGGCTGCTGCTGACATTGGCGGCGCTCATCCGGCTGGATACCCGGTTCAGCGCGACGGTATATTCGCCCTTGTACAGCGGGTCGATCTGCAGCACCGCCGTGCGGCCGTCCTCCCCTATTTTGACCGAATGGACGCCGACACGCCAGTTCCATATATCCTTGGAGCGTATCTCATACAGCTGGGTCTTGTCGGCATTCTCGTTGATCGGCTGGTTGAAGGTCAGCCGCAGCTGGTCGCGGCGCAGCGTTTCCACCCCGGTGACCTGAGGCTTGGCCAGCTTGTGGCCCATGTAGACCGTCTGAGAGCTGCGGATAGCGCTGCCCAGCTGCGGCATGGCGAGCGTCAATGTTTCAAGCCGCTCTCCGTACAGGCTTTCGGGGACCTCGGTGCGTATCTCAAGCGCCGTGGCAAAATAGGCATGCTTTGCCTTCAGCTCGTCCCCCAGCCCGGCCGCCTCACAGAGAATCAGCCTGCCGCCGGACGCCTGCTGCAGCGTCTCAAAAAGCTGCGGCTTTTCAGTCATTAAATAGACATAGGCGGCCATGCCGATCTGGTCCCCGAAATCGCTGGCCAGCGTGCCGACCAGCGCCATATTTGTCAGCACCTGCCCGGCATCGGTCACGATCATCGCAGCCTTGCGCGGGGCCAGCGCCTGAAAATCACTTTGTATGTCGGTGTAGACTGCCGACACCAGCTGGGCGGCATCCATGCGGCCCTCGGCCTGCTGCACGGCACCCAGCGCCTTGTACATCAGCGCTTTGTCGGAGGTCGCGGGCAGCACACACTCGGCCGCACCGGCCGTTGTGTAGAGCATAAGCTGGTCGTCCGCGTCCATTGCGTTTACCAGCTTGCGCACGCCGCCCAGCATCGTGTAAAAGTCCGCAGCGGGCAGGTCGGCGCTGTTGTCCAGCGCAAGGATATAGCAGATCGGGTCGCTGGCCACTGCGACAGAGCGCACCTCCAGCCTGCGGTCCCCCAGTGTCAGCTCAGGGCCGGCCGCCTGCACCTTGATCGAGGAATAGGGGTTGCCGTCCCCGTCCAGCGCATAGAAATAGACATCCAGCTCCGGCACATTGACATAGACCTGCTCCATCCGGAAGGTCCCGGCGCCGGTCATGCCAACGGTGGTGTCCGCCGCCGCGCCGTATGCGCAGAGCAATGCCAGCATCAGTGCCAGCGCTGCGCAGATGCCGAGCTTATGCGGTCTCATGGTTGCCTCCTGCTCCTCTTGCGGCCCCGCCGCAGCTCCCGGCGGGCATCGTACGGCAAGGTCTTATACACCGATCTTTCTGTTCAGCGCGCGCAGGGCCATCACAGCCTTGCGGCGGCGCTTGGGCTGCGGCTTGCCCGGTGCCGCAGCGGGCGCGGGCAGCGCGTCGTCCTGCTCATCCTCATCCGCCAGCGTAATGCTGGGCATTACCGGCTTGTGGGGCACCGGCTGGGGCGGGGTTTCCTCGTCCAGAATCGGCTCCCCCTGCTGGCGCAGGATCGGGTAGGAGAAGATCGCACCGGGGATCTCGACCTCCTCATGCGGGTCGCCGGGCTGTTCCTTGGGGTCGGTATCAAAATAATCCGGTGACGGCGTGATGACAGTGTTCGTCCTCGGCTCGGCATCGTCAAAGCCGGGGGCTACCACGCGGTTCGTATCCGGGTCTGCGGGCGCGGGCTGCGGCTCCGGCTCACTGCCGCGCAGCGCCGAGGCTGCCGCATCGACCTTGTTGGCCGACAGGTCGAGCTTCGGCTCGGCATCAGCCTCGGCCAGATCCTCCGTATGGGGGACGAGCGGCGCGCTCTGGCTGGCGTAGTCCTGCGTTTTTTGCAGCTCCTCGATCATTTTTGCAAGGTAGTCCATCATCTCGCCGCGGGTCTTTTCCATCTCGGTGATGCGGCTCTTGAGGTCCTGCAGCCGCAGCCGGTGGGCGTTCTGGATCTCCCGTGTTTCATCGGTGGCGGACTGGACCATCTTGCGCGCCTGCGCAATGGCCTGCTCGCGCGCCAGCTGGTCGATGGCCTCGGCCTTGAGGTTTGTATCCTTGAGGATCTTGTCGGCATCGTCCCGGGCCTGCTGGCGGATGCGCGCGGCATCGCCCTCGGCCTCGGCAATGACCTTATCGCGGTCCGCAATGACCTGCTGGCGGGCCTGATCATGGGCGCGGCCCTTGACCCGCAGCGCAGAGTTTGCCTCCTCACACTGCTCGGTCAGTTCCTTGTTTTCCCGCACAAGGTCGCTGTTTTTCAGGCGCAGCACATCCAGCTGGTTCGTCAGCGAGTGGTTGCGCTCCTTCGCGGTGGAGTACTGCGTTTCCAGATTGGTGCGGTAGCTCTGCAGCTTGTCCACCTGCCCGGCCAGCGTTGCATTCTGGGCCGAAAGGTTCTGGTTCTGCATCACAAGGGTTTGGGCATGACGGCGCAGGGCGTCATTCTCCTGCCGGACGGTGCGCAGCTCGGCGGCCGCCGCTGCAAGGTGCTGCTCATAATCGGCACAAAGCTCCCGCATTGCCTGACGCACATCGTCCGGCTCATACCCGCCGAAGCGCGCCTTGCGCATACCGCTCTGCTCTATGTAGTTGTCGATGTCAATTTTGGGCATTGGTGATTTCTCCCAAGTAAAAATTTACATATACTCGATTTTATTATATGCCATAGGGCGGCGTAAAGCAAGAGAAAAAGCGCAAAAAAGGCTTTCCCTGCGGGGGAAGGTGCCCTAAAGGGGCGGTGCTGCGGCAGCAGCCCACTCATGTGCAGCTGCCGGACCGTCGCCCCTCATCAGTCAGCGGGCGGAGCCGCTGACAGCTTCCCCCCAAGGGGGAAGCCTTTCAAACACAAAAACCGCCCGCTCCATTGCGGAGCGGGCGGCGAAAAGCCTAATGGTTCAGTTCAAATCAAGCGTTAGCCTGAGAAGCAGCAACAGCACAGGCGACAGTCATGCCGACCATCGGGTTGTTGCCGGCACCGATCAAACCCATCATCTCAACGTGAGCCGGGACGGAGGAGGAGCCAGCGAACTGGGCATCACCGTGCATACGGCCCATGGAGTCGGTCAGACCATAGGAAGCGGGGCCTGCAGCGACATTGTCGGGGTGCAGGGTACGGCCCGTGCCGCCGCCGGAAGCGACGGAGAAGTACTTCTTGCCGTTCTCGATGGCCCACTTCTTGTAGGTGCCGGCAACCAGATGCTGGAAGCGGGTGGGGTTGGTGGAGTTACCGGTGATGGAAACCTCAACACCCTCGGCCTTCATGATGGCAACACCCTCCAGAACGTCGTTGGCGCCGTAGCACTTGACAGCAGCGCGCTCGCCGTCGGAGTAAGGAATGGTCTCAACGACCTTCAGCTCGCCGGTGGCGAAGTCGTAGTCGGTCTTGACATAGGTGAAGCCATTGATACGGCTGATGATCTGGGCAGCGTCCTTGCCCAGGCCGTTCAGGATGACGCGCAGAGGCTCCTTGCGGACCTTGTTGGCGGTACGGGCAATGCCGATAGCGCCCTCAGCGGCGGCGAAGGACTCGTGGCCGGCGAGGAAGGCGAAGCAATGGGTGTCCTCATGCAGCAGCATAGCGCCGAGGTTGCCGTGGCCCAGACCGACCTTGCGCTGCTCAGCGACAGAGCCGGGGATGGTGAAGGCCTCGAGGCCCTCGCCGATGGCGGCAGCGCAGTCGGCAGCGCTCTTCAGGCCGCGCTTGACGGCGATGGCGGTGCCGAGGGTGTAAGCCCAGACAGCGTTAGTCGAAGCAGATGGCTGAATGCCGCGGATGATCTTATCGCAGTCGATGCCCTTGGCCAGCAGCATCTCGTTGCAGGCGTCGAGGCTCTCGAGACCGTTGGCCTTCAGGCAGGCCTCGATCTTGGGCATACGGCGATTCTGGGATTCAAAAGTTGCCATAATCTATGTTCCTCCCTCTCTTATTCTTCACGCGGGTCGATGTACTTGACAGCGCCCTGCTCGGCAGAGAAGCGGCCGTAGGTGCCGATGTTCTTCTCGTAGGCTTCCTTCGGGTCCTTGCCGTGACGGATGTCCTCCATCATCTTGCCCAGACGGACGAACTGATAGCCGATGACCTGATTGTCCTTGTCCAGAGCGGTCTTGAGGATGTAGCCCTCGGTCAGCTCCAGATAACGGACGCCCTTGGCCTTGGTGGAGAAAATGGTACCGGTCATGGAACGCAGGCCCTTGCCCAGGTCATCCAGACCAGCGCCGACAGGCAGGCCGTTCTCAGAGAAAGCGGTCTGGCTGCGGCCGTAGACGATCTGCAGGAACAGCTCACGCATGGCGACGTTGATGGCATCGCAGACGAGGTCGGTGTTCAGAGCCTCCAGAATGGTCTTGCCGGGCAGGATCTCACCAGCCATAGCGGCGGAGTGGGTCATGCCGGAGCAGCCGATGGTCTCAACGAGGGCCTCCTCGATGATGCCGTTCTTGATGTTCAGGCTCAGCTTGCAGGTACCCTGCTGGGGAGCACACCAGCCCACACCATGGGTGTAGCCGCTGATATCCTCAATTTTATACGCCTTGACCCACTGGCCCTCTTCGGGGATGGGCGCGGGACCGTGCTTGGGTCCTTTTGTGATCGGGCACATAGCGTTGACCTGTGCGGAGTATTCGATCATAATTTTCTCTCCTTTGCATATTGTTAGGCTTTTCACAGCTATCTTTATTATAAAGGGTCGAATTGTGTTTTTCAAGATGTTAGTTTTTCCTAACCTTTTGTTTTTTGGCATTTTCTATGGCCGGGCAGCATACTGCGCAGCGGACGGGCATGGTTTTGTGACAGATGCCGTGGGTAACGCTGCACACTGCAGCAGTGCGGCAAAGCCCCTCAGGCCTCGCAGGCTCGGCCAGCTCCCCGCATAGCGAGGAGCCTCTATGCGCGGGCTTCGCCCGCGAGAAAGCCTCCTCACGCAGTGGGGAGGTGGCCGAGTGTAACGAGGCCGGAGGGGCTTTTCCCCCTGCCCGCTGCCGCCCACAAAAAAACAGAGCGAAAGTTTTCCTCCGCTCTGCCTTATCTAAACTCAAAACAAAAAACCAAAGATTACCCGCGAGGCTGCACCGCAGACCGCCATCATTGCAATGCCTGCCGCAATCGGCGGCAGCCACTGCCGCACCAGTCCGGGCTGCTCCGCCGGGGCGGCAGCCTTCTGCTTTTTGGCGTGCCTTGCCGGTTTTTCCTGCGCAGCAGCCTCCTCCGGCGGCAGGCAGAACACCTGCAAAAGCGCGAACAGCAGCATGATTTCGGGGAAGATCATCGAAACGCGGATCGAGATGACCGCGTGGGCCAGATAGCTGACAAGCGCCAGCGTGACCGGGGCCACGCCGGGGCGCAGCCAGTTCTGCGCCGCCCTGCGCAGGTGCGCCGCCACAAACCACAGCCACGCTGCCAGCCCCACAACACCGGTGGTCAGCAGCAGCTCGAGATACTCATTGTGCGCGGCGTAGAAGGTCTTCATCCGGTCGGTGATGTCCGCCCCGGCCCAGTTTGCCACCGCCGTGTGCATCATGCCGGGGCCGACCCCGAGCAGCTTGCGCCAGAGCGGCTGATCCAGCCAGCTTGCCGCCGTGATCCGCCACGCCGTGCCGCGGTAGGTGCCCCAGTCATCGTTGAAGATCAGCAGGTCGTCCAACCGGCCGAGGCTTGGAAAGCCGGGCCAGAGGTTTGCCAGTAAAAACAGCACCGCCGCCGTGACCACGATTGCCGCCGCCACGCAGCGCCCCGGCCTGTACAGCGGTATCTCCCGCCCGCGCAAGCCGAACCGCAGCGCCGCCCAAAGGATAAGGCAGAGCACAAACCCGGTCTGCCCCACATGGCCCAGCGCCGCCAGCATCGGCTTGCCGCCCTGCGTGTAGACATGGGTGCGCATGTACTGCATCCACCCCGCGTGGAAGAAGAAGAACCCGCCGATGACCGCCAGCCGCCGCAGCGTGCGGGTGGTGAACATCCTCTGGCAGAGCAATACCAGCACCGCTGCGCCAATGCCCAGCGCAAGGCCCTCGGCATCGACCACCGCGAGCGCCAGACCGCCGAAAAAGGCCGGAATACCGTACAGGATCGTGTGCCGCACGCCGCGCGCCACCAAAAAGGCGTAGAATACCAGCGGCAGCGCAAACGCCATAAAGCCGGAGCAGAAATTTTTCTGCCCCAATGTCGAAAAGAACTGCGCGCGCTCCACCACTGCCGTGTCGGCATAGGTACCGATAAGGTCGATATTGAATATGTTCAGCACATACAGCACTGTGACAATGGCCGTGGTCACGCCGACGCCGAAGGTCAGGCCGTTCAGAAGGCTCTGCGGTGCAAAGGCGCGCACCGCCAGATACCCCGCTGCCGTGAACAGCACCATCATGCAGCCGCCGTAGTAGCCGCCCAGCCCCCAGAAGGATGCCTCAGGCGAGAGCGACAGTGCCGTGGACACCACGCCGCTGACCGTGACAGCCCCCAGCGCCCAAAGCGCCGGATCCTGCCGCCACGGCAGGCGGCCGGGCTGCGGTGCCGCACCGACTGCCCGCAGCGCCCCCAGCCAGAGGGCGAACGCCCAGCACAGGGTACAGACGGCGGTAAATTTGACAACGCCGAGATTGGAGAATTTATCGATATAAAGCGGGAATGCGCAGAGCGCGGCCACCAGAAACGCCGTGGCCGACTGCGCTGCCAGCTTGCGCAGTTGTTGGGATTGGGTCATAGTGAAAACCTCTCGGATCGTAGATGATATGCTTTGTAGGGGCGAGCATTGCTCGCCCGCAGGAGCTTTGCGGCGGCGGAAGTTTCCGCGGGTCGTCGAGGACGCCGGCCCCTACGCCGTAGGGGCGGATTCCATATCCGCCCGGGCACTTTTCCTTTGCCGCACACGGCCACGGGCGAACGATGTTCGCCCCTACCGCTGCTGTCCTATTTTACCCCGTGCCCACGATTTTTTCAACCATTCTCCACAGGTTTTACAAGACTGACACAAACCAGCCCCGCCGCGGCACAGGCACCGGCCAGCCAATGGCGGGCCGCCAGCGGCAGGGCCTGCGCGCCGATATAGCTCAGGATACTGCCGCCGCTCATGCCAAGCGCGATGAAGCCGTAGTTGACACCCGCGTGCGCCAGCCCGAAAAGATCGGTGTTGAAGGAGGGCTGCACCGCCGCGCCGCCGGAGTAGAAAAAGGTCAGCAAGGCGTAGGCCGCCAACAGCCACCACGCCTCCGCAAAGGCAAACCACGCACTGCCCGCCGCAAGACCGATATACACGGCATACAGCACCGGCTTGCGGCCCAGCTTGTCGCTGACGGCGGGCAGCAGCATCCGCCCCGCCGCGCTGGCTGCCGAGCCCAGCACGATGCTGTAGGGTGCGGCGCTCTCCGGCAGGCCGCGCTCGGCGGCGATCTTGAAGATTTCCGGGCTGAACAGCAGCACCGCCGGAGCCGACAGCGCCACCGCTGCCGCGCAGAGCTTATACTGCGGTGTGCGCAGCATCTGCTTGTAGTCAAAATTCAGCCCCGACTGGTTCTTTCCGCTCTGGGGTTTAGGCGGTGGGTCTTGCAAAATCAGCGCACCCGCGCCGCAGACAACCAGCATGACCGCCCCCAGCGCGGCAAAGCAGACGCGAATGCCCCACCGCCCGCCGATGCCCTTGACGAACACCGTAAAAAACGCGCCGGACAGCCCCATTGCCACCCCCGCCACGCCGGTGGCCCAGCCTTTTTGTCCTGATACCACTTTTGGGCGCAGGCTAGCACCGCCGGGGCTAAAAACGCACTGCCCAACCCGGCGGGCAGGCTGTAGACAACAAGAAACAGCGCTGCGTTGGCAGGCGGTACAAGCGCAGCCGCAAAAAAACCGCCTGCCAGCAGCACTGTGCCCCACAGCCCTGCCGGGCGCGGGCCGCGGGCATCCTGCAGAAGGCCGCCCACGGCACAGCCCACACCGTAGGCCGCGACCAGCACCGCAAACCCCAGCATGGCCTGCCCGCGTGAAAAGCCGTACCCCTGCATGACCGGCTGCTGAAAGACGCCCCACGCCGCCGGTATGCCGGTCAGCAGCTGCGCCGCCGCCCCCGCAGCAAGAATGTACGGCCCGCGATTCTGTTTCGGCACACGCATCCCCTCCCCTTTTCAGTCTAGTATGCCCGGTTTGGATTGACAAAATGCGGCGCAGAAGTTATCATTATAAAGTAT
>ENA-OUNH01000404-OUNH01000404.1-human-gut-metagenome-genome-assembly--contig:-NODE-404-length-13574-cov-4.184502_pt1 | contig 13574 bp, 15 predicted proteins | sample MGYA00242806_ERZ504814 | MGnify/ENA primary metagenome ERZ504814 (study PRJEB26092, sample SAMD00036389) | human gut metagenome | host: Homo sapiens | study: EMG produced TPA metagenomics assembly of...
TCATATCCGTCCAGCTCATAATCCAGGGAAGCATATCCTCTGGATCGTGATTTCAGGGCATCAAAGAAATCGTAAATGATCTCGTTAAGCGGCAGTCTGTATTTCAGAAGAGCACGTGTTTCTTCCATATATTCCATGCCTTCATACTGACCACGTCTCTCCTGGCAGAGATCCATGATTGCACCGATAAACTCTGTTGTCACCATGATCTCAGCCTTGACCATCGGCTCCTCCATGTATTCGATCTCTGAAGGATCAGGAAGGTTGGTCGGATTTGTCAGTTCGATGATCTCACCGTTTGTCTTGTAAACTTTGTAAATAACACTCGGTGCGGTAGTTACAAGATCCAGATTGTACTCTCTCTCCAGACGTTCCTGGATGATCTCCAGATGAAGAAGTCCCAGGAAACCACAGCGGAAACCAAAGCCCAGGGCAACAGATGTCTCAGGCTCGTAATAAAGAGAAGCATCGTTAAGCTGCAGTTTCTCCAAAGCATCACGGAGATCTCCGTATTTGGCACCGTCAGCCGGATAAAGTCCGCAGTAAACCATAGGATTTACTTTCTTATATCCAGGCAGTGCCTCTGTACACGGATTATCTGCATCTGTGACAGTATCACCAACACGGGTGTCGCGGACATTCTTGATGCTGGCTGTGATATATCCAACCATACCAGCTGTCAGCTCATCACACGGAATAAACTGACCTGCGCCAAAATATCCTACTTCAACAACCTCTGTTGTAAATCCGGTAGCCATCATGTGGATCTTCGTACCCTTCTTCACACGGCCATCTTTAATTCGGCAGAATACGATAACACCTTTATATGGATCATAAACAGAGTCAAAGATCAGTGCTTTCAGCGGTGCATCCACATCACCATGCGGTGCCGGAACTTTGTTTACGATCTGTTCCAGAACCTGATCTACATTCAATCCTGTTTTCGCTGAGATCTGTGGTGCATCCTGCGCCTCAATTCCGATCACATCCTCGATCTCATTGATTACACGCTCAGGATCTGCACTTGGAAGATCGATCTTATTGATAACCGGTACTACATCCAGGTCATGATCCAGTGCCATGTATACATTGGCAAGTGTCTGAGCCTCAATTCCCTGAGCAGCGTCAACAACAAGAATCGCACCATCACAGGCTGCAAGGCTTCGGGAAACCTCATAGTTAAAGTCTACATGTCCCGGAGTATCGATCAGGTTAAAAATGTACTCATTTCCGTCTTTGGCCTTGTATACAATACGAACAGCCTGGGACTTGATGGTAATTCCACGCTCTCTCTCAAGTTCCATGTTATCCAGAACCTGTGCCTGCATTTCTCTTTCTGTGAGAAGTCCTGTCATCTCGATGATACGGTCTGCAAGTGTGGATTTTCCGTGGTCAATATGTGCAATGATACAAAAATTTCGAATTTTACTCTGGTCTATCATTCAGGAAGTCCTCCTTATGTTTCTTTCATGCAAAGCTCCTGCATTCATCATGCAAAAGCATATTTTTCCATACTGCTCCTTATCATAGCACATTTTATCCTTCTTTGTCACTGCCTTTCAGCACTCTGTTTAAGATATCTGCAAAAGGTTCCATTGCATTTCGGACTTCCTCCACTGTATTAGTCTGCGCACCGGCTTCCAGAAGCAGCGCCCTTGGTCTTAAATGGAGGTTGTAACGAAGACCCGCCAGATAAATTCCTCTGTAAAACTGCGGATAGTACTGCGCTGCCTGGTATTCCAGCTGGAAAGAAAATGCCAGATTATCTTCTATGTAAGGGTTTGGAAGATAACTCACTGCCCCCTGATTGACCGTATAGCTCAGCCCGTTATAAAAAAGAATCTGAGCTGTTTGTTTTCCATTGATCTCCGTTACCAGATGACGGTCATCCGGCACTCCGTCCCGGTGAAGATCAATAACTACCTCCACTGTGGGATTTTCCTCCAGAACTTTTTCTATGGAAGAACGCGCATAGTCGTAAGCTTTGCTCCGATCCAGCTCCCCGCCCATGATATCAAAAGCATCCGTTACATGGATCACCTTGTAGCCGTAATTTTTTTCCAGAATATCTGTGAGATAATTTCCCACTCCCACTATGGTATCTTCCGTTTCACCTTCCCTTGAATCGGAAAAAGTCTCCTGGGAATGGGTGTGGTAGATCAGAATCTGGGGTACAGATGAATCCTGTTTAATGGACATATCTTCTTCCAGGAATCTTGTCCCGCTGATCTGCCCGGCATTGGTTTCCGTATTGGAATCCAGGATAAAAAATGGTTCATCACATAATCAAAATCAGCCAGTTTCGCCTGAGATAAATCGATCTGAGGATGAGGCAGTGCCACGGTTTCCTGCTCTTCTTTCTCTTCTTTCTCTTTTTCTCTTCCACGCCACTCTTGCTTTCATCCACAATTTTGTCCTTCTCGGCCTGCGTCTCTTCTTGCCTCTCATCCCGACTGTCTGCAGCATCTTTCTCCGCCTCTGCCATCAGAAGTTCCTCCTGCTCTCTCCGATTCTCGGCTGCTACTTCTTCCCCCAGATGCTCTGCATTTTCTTCTGCAAAAGCATCTCTGTTTCCCGATCTCTGCCGTTTTCCTCCTGCAAAGCCTTCTTTTCCAGAAAGCAGTACAGCGGCAGAGACCTGTAAACCTCTCCATGCCTGAAAAATCTCCCGGAAGCGCGGCCACTACACAAAGAAAGATCAGGCTCAAAACCACGCAGAAAGCCCTCTGGATATTCGTCACCCACGATCACCTCTTATGGTATTTTATGACCTGTCCTCTCTGATTAGACTATCGGAAAATGCCAGGTTCAGTCCCTCCGAAATTGTAAAGCTCAAATACTTTACAGTCTCATCCACATCCTTTGGCGTCACAAACATGGTATAAAGTTTCGGTGAGATCATTTCCTCCAGAAATTCCTTCTGCTCCTCTTCCTCCAGCGCATCCAGAAGATCTGACATGGAATCATGGACGATGGTAGCCGCATCTACCACCGTAGGCACTCCGATCCCTATTACCCTTACGGACAGATTCTCTTCGTTTAAGCCTTCTCTGTGATTTCCCACACCGGATCCCGGACTGATCCCTGTATCTGTAATCTGGATAGTCCTGTTCAGCCTCGCCGTACTTCTGGCAGCCAGCGCATCAATGGCGATCACCACATCCGGTTTTATCTCTGCTACAACCCCCTGGACAATCTCCAGTGTCTCCATTCCAGTCTGCGCCATCACACCTGGAACAATTCCGCTGATCTGGTGCATTTTCATATGAGAACAGGATTTCAGACCATACTCCCGGATCACATGCCTTGTCATATGAATATTTCCCACTGCCCGGGGACCAAGGGAATCTGCTGTGATGTCCTGATTTCCCAGTCCTACCACAAGTACAGACTGCTGCTGACTGAAATCAATCAATTCTTTTAAGTGATGCGCTACCTCCTCTGAAATCTCCCTGTGATAATCCTCATCCGGCACGGAAAGATCCGGAGCCTCGATGGTAATATACGTTCCCTGGGGCTTTCCCATTGTCTTCGCACCATTTTCCGTTGTGATCCGAACAACCGTAGTCCGCACATCTTTCTCCTTGTCGTACTTTTCCCGAACCTCCACTCCATGAACTTCCACGTTTTCCTCTTTGAAACGCTCTGTTGCCTCAAGTGCCAGATCCGTCCTGATCCTGTCCCTTCCTGCCATAAGCTCTCCTCTTCTCCTGATAAATTTCAATCGTCCGCTATCTGTCCGCGAACATTACTGTATTTCTGTCTTATTCTTCCCTCGTTTTCCCATAAATATGTATCATTTCTCATATCACCCACAGCATTTGGTGTTTTTTTGTACTATTTTTAAGATTTCCGAGAAAAACATCTTGACATTTTCGCACACGTATAATAATATATATAAGCATGTTTCATAGGAGCGCCCGTGTCTGTTCCTGTGAATGTAATTTTTAATATTATATTTTTAGGAATCGGAGGTGTACGAATTGGCTAACATTAAATCCGCAAAGAAGAGAATCTTAGTTAACAGAACTAAGGCTGCAAGAAACAAAGCAATCCGTTCTGCAGTTAAGACTTCCATTAAGAAAGTTGAGACAGCAGTTGAGAATAAGGATAAGGCAGCTGCAGAGGTTGCTCTTAAGGACGCAATCTCCACAATCAGCAAAGCTACATCCAAGGGCGTTTACCACAAAAATAACTGCGCCAGAAAAATTTCCCGTCTTTCCAAAGCTGTCAACAGCATTGCGTAATAGACAACGGAATATTTTAGTTATAAGCTTATAAGTAAAAGGAAAGACAGTCGAACCGTCAGCGACTGTCTTTTTTGTATATAGATTTCTGCATTGACCAAAAGGAGTTTTTTATGATATCCCATCCCTTTCCCTACCGCATTATCCGCAGCAGCCGGAAAACCCTGGCGATCCAGGTCAGCGTTTCCGGTCAGGTAACTGTCCGCGCTCCACACACAATGCCAGATTCCACCATCCATCGTTTTCTCTCACAGAAAGAAAGCTGGATCCTGGAGCATCTCTCACACGCTGCCACTGAGCCGGCACAGCCCCAGGCTGAAAACCCGCCTCTTTCGGAATTCCGCCGCAGTTATTATATGGAATCCGCCAGAAAAATATTCAAAAGAAAAACCACAGCCTACGCCAGAAAAATGGGCGTAACCTACGGCCGTATCACGATCCGGGAACAAAAAACCCGCTGGGGAAGCTGCACCAGCGAAGGAAACCTGAATTTCAACTGGCGGCTGATCTTCGCCCCGGAAAAAGTCCTGGATTATGTTGTGGTACACGAACTTTCCCACAGAAAAGAAATGAATCATTCCCCTGCCTTTTATGCAGTGGTGGCATCTGTGATGCCGGAGTATAAAGCCTGCGAAAAATGGCTCAGGGACAACGGAGCGACCCTGTGGCAGAACCCGTCTCCGTAAAACTCAGGCTCTCACTGCTCTCGCCGAGCTGTACTTCACGATCAGAAGCTCCACGCTGAGCACATCTCCAAGTGTACCTGTCTTTACCGCCTCTTCCGCATCCACAAAATCCCGCACAGCATTCTCCAGCTCTTCCACAGTGTAGGATCTGGCACAGGATGTCAGGTTCCGCACAACAAAAGAGGGTACTCCTAGTTTGGAAGCGATCTCGGTCTGAGAAAGACCCTCCTGTGACATTTTCTTGGTCAGGCAGATCTGACGAAACTGTTTCGCCAAAAGAAACAATATCCGCATCGGCGGTTCCCGAAGAGTCAGAAGGTCATAGTACAGATCCAGGGCCCGCTTCTGGTTCTTCTCCGTCACCGCACGCACCATATCAAAGATCTTATTGGTTGTCTGCGTGGTACAGACAGCCTGGATATCTGCAGCCGTCACAACATCTCTTCCGACCGTATAGGAGATCAGCTTTTCCAGCTCCATCCTTATATTTCCCATATCTGTTCCCGTCATGGTCAGCAGAAGCTCCACATCTCTCTGGGTGATCCTGCGGCCATTTTTTCCAAGGATCCCTGCTGCCCACCGCATAAGAGTCTTTTCATCCTGCTGTTTAAATTCCCCGATGCTGCCGCAGGCTTTTACCGCCTTGTACATACGGCTTCTCTTATCTACTTCAGACTCGCAGAACACCAGATACAGATAATCAGGCAGAGCTTTCATATAATCTGCCAGTTCCTCACATTTGTTCTTAAAGAATCCCGTATCCTCAAGAAGGACTACTCTTCGCTCTGCAAAAAAGGGCATGGTATCACAAAGACTCAAAAGCTCCCGGACATCGATCCCCTTCCCCTCATATCTGGTAAAATTCATGGTATCATCGTCCGGGTTCAGAGCCTTCACCAGATTTCTTTTATATTGCTGTTTCAGATAGGCTTCCTCACCGTAAAGGAGATATGCCTGCTTAAATTTTCCTGTTTTAATATCTTCCTGAATATTCTTCAATCTCTGTACCCCTGTCTGATTTTCTCTGTAATCCAGTTTATACGACAACTGCCGGAAATGCAACACCCAAGCAAAAATTTGACTTTCCACCGGATTCATGATACTGTAAACAGGTACATATTCCGGCAGATCCGTTCTGTCAGCGAAATATGCGGAAGGGAGTGTTCCATTATGGAAAAAAGAAGAAACAGCAGAACAAGCAACCTGAAGAGCGCAACCACCAAGGCCAAAGCTACCGTGAAATCAACTGTAGAAAAGATTGAAAAAACACCTGCAGCTGAAAAACCGTTAAGCAGTCAAAAAGGCAACAGAGACTGTAGCAGCCAAGGCACCAGAAGTAGTAGAAGAAGTTAAGAACACTGTAAAAAATCATAAGATCAGCGGCATCACACTTGAAATTTTTGAGACATCCATCACAGTTGCCGACCTTGAGGCAGCTGTTAAGAAAGATGCAGAAGCAAAGGGCCTGAAAGGCAAAGAGCTCCACATCTATGTAAATGCAGAAGAAAGAGCAGCTTACTACACTGCTGACGGAGAAGGTTCCGACGATTACAGGATCGATCTGGCCACTCTGTAAGCTCCGGCGGATCTGTTCCGCGATCGCTTACTATGCCGGTCTGTCTGTGACATTCCGGAAACGCAAAAAGCCATGCACAGGACATTTTCATCCGGTCCCGCTGCATGACTTTTCTTTTTATCTTTTACCGGATCTTTTTGATCCAGTCTCTGGAGCAGCCTACTGCAGCTCTCCAGCCTTTTACCATGGCATTTCGCTTCTCGTCATCGATCTCCGTGCGGAAAATACGTTCCACATCACGGCTTTCCAGTACTGCCTCCTTGCTTTCCCAGAATCCCACAGCAAGACCTGCAAGATATGCGGCACCAAGAGCAGTTGTCTCAATACATTCCGGACGTTCTACAGCCACATTACTGATATTGGCCTGAATCTGCAGGAGAAGGTTGTTTGCACTTGCTCCGCCGTCTACACGAAGAACTGCAAGGTCACTTCCTGCATCTTCCTTCATAACCTCCAGCACATCATTGACCTGATATGCAAGTGATTCCAAAGTCGCACGCACAATATGATACTTATTTACACCACGGGTCAGCCCCACGATCGTGCCGCGGGCATACTGATCCCAGTAGGGAGCTCCAAGTCCCGTAAACGCAGGCACGACGTAGCAGCCGTTTGCATCCGGTACCTTTCCCGCAAAATACTCGGTATCCGATGCGGAATCCACCAGATGAAGCTCATCACGAAGCCACTGGATCGCAGCACCAGCCACAAATACGGATCCCTCCAGAACATAAGTGATCTCTCCGTTAAGTCCCCATCCGATGGTTGTAACCAGCCCGTTATTGGAAAATACCGGTTTATCTCCTGCATTCATCAGAAGAAAGCCACCGGTTCCATATGTATTCTTGGTTTCACCTTTCTCAAAGCAGGCCTGCCCGAACAGCGCCGCCTGCTGGTCCCCGGCAGCACCGGCTACCGGGATCCTTCCACCGAAAAAGGACGGATCTGTCTCACCATAAATCTCACTGGACTCTTTTACCTGCGGGAGCATGCATTTCGGAATATCAAGCTCCTCCAGGATCTCATCATCCCACTCCAGTGTATTGATATTGAACATCATCGTTCTGGATGCATTGGAATAATCTGTTACATGAACAGCTCCCTTGGTCAGTTTCCAGATCAGCCATGTCTCTACCGTGCCAAAAAGCAGCTCTCCGTTCTCTGCTCTTTCTCTTGCACCTTCTACATTATCCAGTATCCATTTTACCTTTGTTGCAGAAAAATAAGCATCAATAACAAGACCTGTTTTCTGACGGAATTTCTCCTCCAGACCTTTTGCTTTCAGGCTGTCACAGTACTCAGAAGTTCTTCTGCACTGCCATACGATTGCGTGATACACAGGCTGCCCCGTATTCTTATCCCACACAATGGTAGTTTCTCTCTGATTTGTAATACCAATCGCTGCGATATCTTCCGCCGTCGCCTCGATCTGATTCATTGCCTCTCTGGCAACAGAAAGCTGTGTAGACCAGATCTCACCTGCATCATGCTCCACCCATCCCGGTTTTGGAAAATGCTGGATAAACTCCTTCTGCGCCACACTGCGGATCCTTCCGTTTTCATCAAAAAGAATACAGCGATTACTGGTCGTTCCGGAATCCAGCGCCATAACATATTTTGCCATATAAAAATCCTCCAATACACTTCTTGGCTGCAGCTCAATACCTCTGCAGTCTCATAGTTCCCATACCTTCTGATTTGTAGTGGAAACCGCTGCTGCCCCCGCACCCAGGGCTCCCATCACATCCTCCTTATCGGAGATCAAACCGCCTGCGATCACAGGCACCTTGCTTGTTTTACATATCTGTTTAAGAATCTTCGGCATCAGTCCCGGCAGAACCTCCACCACATCCGGCAGCTGCTCATGCTGATTTCCCAGATTCTCAATATTCTTGATCGCCATGGAATCAATAAGAAAAAAACGCAGAACTGTATACATTCCAAGCTTCTTCGCCCTGTTGATCATGGATGCTTTTGTTGAAATGATTCCATCTGCATGGATATTTTTGCAAATATAATCCACAGAAACCTCTTTTTGAGCTTAAACCTGTGATCAGGTCTATATGTGCCATCGCGATCTTCCCCGCCTGGTGGATCCGCTCCACAATTCCCCCAATAGAACGGATATCTCCATACAGGATAAAGATCACGGTAAGCTCCTCTCTGCCCAGACAGTTCTGAAGTCCCTGTTCATCCTTTACAGCCGCTATGATCGGGTTCGCCTCGATCGCGTCCAGAAATTCTTTGTTCATCTTCTCTCTTCCTCCGCAATGTTCACACAATATCATCATATCTCCGTGCATTGTTTGAAGATATTATTCTTATTGTATCAGTTTATTGCTTCGAAGACCAGACACATTTGCCAGATATATCTGTTTTATTTCCGGCTGTATTACAATTCTCAGACAATCTTCTTCTCTGGTAAAAGAAAGGAAGCCCTTATGGACTTCCCTTCTGCAGATACATTATTTCTCAAACGGGAATTTGAACTGTGTAAGTCCGAATTCATCGCGAAGTCCGATAAACTCTTTCTGAACTGCCTCTGTCACCGGAACTCCTTTATCCTTACGATACATCCATACATCATATTCCTTCTCGCCTGCTGTGTAGATACGTTCCTGTCCAGGAGCCTTCTCGGAGCCTCTCAGGTCTCTCAGGATATCACCGCATGTTTTCTTGAATGCCTCTGCACCCATAAATGCCTCTGTGTCGATAGCAATAAAGAAATGTCCAAGATGATATGGACGAATCTTTCCTTCCTCATCCTTACCATCCAGAGCTTTCAGGAAGAGACCGGACTGAAGAGCTGCGGAAAGGATCTCAACAACAGTAGAGTATCCGTATCCCTTATATCCTCCGGTTGTCTCACCAAATCCACCGAGAGGAGCAAGTGCTGCCTGCTGGCTTCTGATCTTCTTAAGGATCTCCGCACTGTCTGTAAGCTCCTCTCCTTCTCTGGAAATAACAAGACCCTTAGGAGTATCATGGTTGATACGTGCGTAGTATTCGATCTTGCCATTCTGGATAACAGATGTTGCACAGTCCAGTGTAAATGGGAACGGCTCATCTGTAGGCATACTAAATGTTAATGGGTTGGTTCCAAGCATATTTTCAACACCAAATGTCGGTGCAACTGATGGTCTTGCGTTGGTACCGCTGATACCGATCATATTCTCTTTTGCTGCGAGGCCTGTCCAATATCCTGCGATTCCATAATGGGAAGAGTTACGAACTGCAACCATACCCATACCGTATTTATGTGCTTTTTCAATACACATGTCCATAGCCTTCTTGCTGGCTACCATTCCCATACCATCGTTAGCATCAAGAACTGCAGTTGTCGGTGTCTCTTTAAGAATATCGATCTTTGTTACAGGATTTAAGATTCCGGATTTGATACGGTCGATATAGATCGGTTTAAAACGGTTGCAGCCATGGCTCTCGATTCCACGTCTGTCACTTTCCAGAAGTACGTCAGCGCAAAGTCTTGCATCCTCCGTCGGAACTCCCATTTTCTCAAATACTGCAGTCATAAAATCGTCTGCAAGCTGCCAGGAAATAAAAGGTCTTGTTTCTTTCTCCATTGTAAAAATCCTCCATATACATTATTATAGTTTTTTTATTTTACTTATATAGATCTGCAGCAGGACCCCCTCCTGCCGGAGATGTAAACACAACCTGCAGTAAAGCGGACATTCGCAATCCGCTTCGCTACTTGCTCATGAACGCAGTCGCTTCGCGATCTGCGTTCAAATTCAGCCAGCCTCCTGTATGTGTCTCACAGAAAGCGTCTTTACATCGCAGTGTCAATCCTCGTCTGCCACTGTTCTTCCTCTGTCCGGATAATTGGTGATGATGGAGTTTACTCCCCATTTCTTCATCCTTCTCATATCCTCTTCCTCGTTTACAGTCCAGACATTCACCCCGATCCCGTTCTGGGAACAGCTGCGTACATGCTCTTCCTTCAGGTATTCCAGATTCGGATGATAATACTGCACATCACAGGTTCTTGCATAAACCCCTGCATTATCCACGTATTTATCTACCAGAAAGCCTCCTGCAATAGTCTCATCACTCTGTCTGCACAGTACAATGGATGCGTTATTGAAAGAGGAAAGAATGATCCGATCCTCCAGACCATATTCGCAGATCATATCAATGACCTTCTCTTCCATACCACCATAATAATAAACACTGTTCTTCAACTCAATGTTGGTGATCAGATCTTCCTCCTCAGCCATCCATTCCAAATACTCTCTCAGAGTCGGGATCTGAAGTCTGCCGAATTTTCCGGCAAATTTATCCGGATAGCTGCAATCCAGTTTACACAGTTCATCATATGTAAGATCATAGATATATCCGCTTCCATCTGTGGTACGGTCAACCTTCTCATCGTGCATGATCACCGGAACCAGATCCTTGGTCAGCTGCACATCAAGCTCGATCCCCTCGCAACCAGCCTCCACTGCCTTCTGAAACGCCAGCATTGTATTCTCCGGATATTCTCCGCTGAAACCACGATGTCCAAATACTTTCATTCTAATCATCCTCCATTCAATGCATTACATCGTTGTGAGCATTTTTGCCAATTCATATTTCTGATTATATCATAGCTTTTATTTATTTTCAACATTTTTTATCGACTTTTGTGCATTTTTTTGTTATTTTTTAATTAATTATTCTTTTAAGTGCTAATATCTTTTGTGCATTTTGTACATTTTATTTCATGGCAAACAAAGCGATAAAAAAGCCTTTTCAGGTTTATTTTATTCGCTTTGTCTGCCGGAGGGCTGACATATTATAAGCATACAGATTGCCATATATCCTTTGCAGATCACTGTATGATCTGCTTCACATTTCCTGTAGCCACGATATCCACGCCTGTGCCTGCTACATTCTCCAGGATCACGTCCCCGATCTGAACCGGCGCTTCCACACATACATCCCGCAGCGTTTCCACACAGTCAAAAATCTTTCCTTTCGGAATATCCTGTGCTGTCTTTACTGACACCACCGGCATGCTTCCATTCTTCACACGCACGGTCGTTGTCACGATCCTGGTCGGATCTGTCACTTCCTTCACTGCATATTCCGCACCTTTTTTACAGGTATTTCCTGTGACGGAAACGATCTCTTTTCCATTCATTTCCACCAGAAGGGCGCATCCCATGGGCATCCGATACAAGTAAGATTTCTTTTTTCCATTTTCATCACTCCTCCACCTGGATCACAAGTTCATGTTTATCCTGTTTCTGTTTTCCTTCCAGAATGGAAAGAAGCTGCTCTTTTTTCAGTTTGATCTGTTCCATCTCTCCGGGCGCTGCCACCTGTTTCTTTCTGGAAAAGATCCGTTCTCCATCCAGATATGCCCGGATGTAACAATTTTTATACACATTTCCCACGCGGAAGCGGACCAGCTGCTCCTCCGCCATATGACCGATACGGATCTCAGATGGCACTGTGTAGCGGACTCCGTTTTGGGGAGAAAGTGTGATCTTTATCTCTTCCGGTATTCTGTCCTCTCCATTGTTGTTTATATAGAGAGCCGCATTTCTTCCTGCATTGCCTGCTTCCTCTGACACAAAATCTACCAGATCGTGAACATGAAGAACATTTCCGCAGGCAAAAATACCTTCTACATTTGTCTCCAGACTTTCGTTTACTACCGGTCCGGAAGTCACATTGCTCAGCTTCACACCTGCCTGTCCGGAAAGCTCATTCTCCGGGATCAGTCCAACAGAAAGAAGAAGCGTATCGCATTCAAAAAATTCCTCTGTACCAGGAATCGGACGTCTGTTTTCATCTACCTCTGCAAGAGTGATTCCTTCCACACGCTCTTTTCCTTTTATGTCAACCACTGTATGGCTAAGCTTCAACGGGATCCCGAAATCATCCAGGCACTGCACGATATTTCGCTTCAGGCCTCCGGAATATGGCATCAGCTCTGCCACAGCCTTAACCTCCGCACCTTCCAAAGTCATACGTCTGGCCATGATCAGCCCGATATCACCGGATCCCAGGATCACTACCTTTTTTCCCGGCATAAAGCCTTCCATGTTTACAAGACGCTGTGCTGTTCCTGCAGAATAAATGCCTGCCGGGCGATATCCCGGAATGTTCAGTGCGCCTCGCGGTCTCTCTCTGCATCCCATTGCAAGGATCACAGCTTTTGCCTGGATCTGATACATTCCCTCCTGACGGCTCATTGCAGTGATCACCTTATCCTGACTGATATCCATGACCATGGTATTCAGCCGGTACTCGATCTGCTGTTCTTTTACCATCCGGATAAAGCGTGCCGCATATTCCGGTCCTGTCAGCTCCTCCTGAAATGTATGAAGGCCAAATCCATTATGGATACACTGATTCAGGATCCCGCCCAGTTCCTTATCACGTTCCAGGATCAGGATACTCTCTGCTCCCTCTTTCTTTGCAGCCAGGGCTGCTGCCAGTCCTGCAGGGCCTCCGCCTATGATCACGATATCTCTCTTCACCATAATCTTATCATTCATGGTTCTCGCCCTCCTCTGCAATTTTCTTGTTGATTCCTTCGATCAGTCTGGAAGCTCCGCCTGTTTTTGTGATCTCCTCCATGGAAATGCCAAGCTCTCGGCTGAGGATTTCCATTGTTCTGGGAGAGCAGAAGCCTGACTGACATCTTCCCATTCCTGCTCTTGTACGACGTTTTAATCCGTCCAGGGATTTCGCTCCAAGAGGTCTTCGGATCGCATCCAGGATCTCTCCCTCAGAGATCATCTCACATCTGCAGATGATATTTCCATATTCCGGTGATCTTTCGATCAGCTCATTTCTTTCTTCCAGAGAAAGCTCTGACGGATCCAGGATCCCTTTTCTCACCGGATCAAAATCCGGATTACTTCCGGATGTAATTTTCTTTATGATGTCAGCAACCATACAGCCGATGGCCGGCGAACTGGTAAGTCCCGGTGACGCGATCCCTGCACAATCAATAAATCCAGTGCATCTTCCACCTCTCCTATCACAAAGTCCATGCAGTCCTCAATAGCCCGAAGCCCCTGCCAAAGCTTGTGATCACCTTCCGCA
>ENA-OUNH01000405-OUNH01000405.1-human-gut-metagenome-genome-assembly--contig:-NODE-405-length-13526-cov-2.711471_pt1 | contig 13526 bp, 14 predicted proteins | sample MGYA00242806_ERZ504814 | MGnify/ENA primary metagenome ERZ504814 (study PRJEB26092, sample SAMD00036389) | human gut metagenome | host: Homo sapiens | study: EMG produced TPA metagenomics assembly of...
CTCTGGACGGACTTCCGCCGGTAAAGATCCACTGTTCCCTGCTTGCTGAGGAAGCAATTCATGCAGCTCTCTGGGACTATGCAGAGAAACATCACATTAAGATCGAGGGTCTTTCCAAACCGAAGTCTGATATCCACGAGGGTGAAGAGGATACAGAAGAGGAGTATTGATTCCTTTTATTTACGATCATAACCGGGGCATGAGCAAGCTTCAGTCGAACAGAACCGTAAGCCATTGAAAGGACAGGTAAGTAAGAAGCATGACAGGACTTACGAACGAAGAAGTTCAGGAGAGAATTGCGCAGGGCCAGGTAAATAATAACGAAAACCCCAACACCAGGACTTATAAGCAGATCATTCTGGAGAATACGTTGACATTCTCAATTTTCTGAACCTGGTGCTGCTGGTTTTCGTGCTGCTGGTTGGTTCCTACAAAACTCCATGTTTGTAGGAATCATTTTATAATACCGTGATCGGGATCATCAGGAGGTCCGTGCCAAGAAGACGATTGACAAGCTGGCCATCCTGACAGAATCCAAGACGGTTGTTCTGCGTGAAGGAAAAAAATGGAAAATTTCTACAGAGAAGCTGGTTGTCGATGATCTGATATTCCTGAAGGCCGGAGAACAGGTTCCGGCAGATGCGAAGATCCTGGAGGGAAGTCTTGAGGTCAATGAATCTCTGCTTACCGGTGAGGCAGACAATCTTCCGAAGAATCCGGGAGATGAGCTTTTTTCCGGAAGCTTTGTGACGGCGGGACAGGCCTGTTGCCAGATCATCCATGTGGGAAGTGACAACTATGCGTCAAGGATCACCAGCGAGGCAAAGGAATTCAAACGCCATAATTCAGAGCTTAGAAATTCCCTGAATGCCATTCTGAAGGTGATCAGTATCATTATCGTACCAATGGGTGCGCTGCTTTTTTATAAACAGTATTATTTTGTGGGAGACAATATCCGGGATTCTGTTGTCAATATGGTTGCAGCGGTCCTGGGAATGATCCCGGAGGGACTGGTCCTTCTTACCAGTGTGGCACTGACTCTGGGTGCGCTGAAGCTTGCCCAGAAGAAGACGCTGGTGCAGGAGCTGTACTGTATAGAAACTCTTGCACGCGTGGATACGCTCTGCCTGGATAAGACAGGAACTATCACAGAGGGTACCATGTGTGTGGAGGCGGTGGAGAACTATCCGCCGGTGTATGATGAGATTTCAGAGACAATATCCGGGAAAGATCCTGAATCCGGCGAAGGTGACAGCGATGGAACTGAGAGTTCTGCGACTTCTGCAGTTTCAGCAACAGATGCGATCGCAAAGGAGGATGGAAGCGCGAATCTCGTATTACAGGAAAAGTCAGAAGCTGACCCGGAGAAACATAGTCAGGAAGATCCGGAGAAGACCCGGGAGATCGAGCATATCATGGGAAATCTGCTTTCTGTGCTGAAGGATCAGAATGCCACTGCCGATGCACTCAGGGCAAGATTTAAAGTATCTCAGGATATGGAGCTGGATCATGTGATCCCGTTTTCTTCTGACAGGAAGTACAGCGGAGCTGCATTTACAGATACAGGTACTTATCTGATGGGTGCAGCGCAGTTCTTTTTCCGGAAGGGAACCCGGAGCTGATGGAGTATTGTGGCAGATTTGCAGAGGAAGGTCTTCGTGTGTTGGTTCTTGCCCATAGTGTAAATGTGAGTGAGGGAGCGGAGCTTCCGGAGGGACTGGAACCTGTCGGACTTTTGCTTATTACCGATGTGATCCGTGCAGAGGCACCGGATACGCTGGCATATTTCGAAAGTCAGGGTGTTGATCTGAAAGTGATCTCCGGTGATGATCCGGTGACGGTTTCTGCAATTGCCAGACGTGCCGGCCTTAAAAATGCAGAGCATTATATAGATGCGACAACGATCACAACTCAGGAACAGATGGACGAGGCAGTTGCAGAATATAGTGTGTTCGGGCGTGTAACACCTCAGCAGAAGCAGGCAATGGTGAAGTCTTTACAGGCTCAGAAGCATACGGTTGCCATGACCGGTGATGGTGTCAATGATGTTCTGGCGCTTAAAGAGGCGGACTGCAGTATTGCCATGGCTGAGGGCAGTGATGCTGCCAAGAATATTGCCAATGTGGTATTGCTGGATTCTAATTTTGCAGCAATGCCGGAAATTGTGAATCAGGGACGCCGGGTTGTAAATAATATCCGTACTGCGGCATCGATGTTTCTGATCAAAACGATTTTTTCCGTGCTGCTGTCACTGATCACGATCTTCTTCGGGGATTCCTATCCCTTTGAGCCGATCCAGATGTCTCTGATCAGTGCCTGCGCTGTTGGTATTCCTACATTCCTTCTGGCACAGGAGAATAATTATGAGAAGATCGACCATACATTTTTGCGTCATGTATTTATGAATGCATTTCCGGCTGCTGTGACCATCACGGGCTGTGTGTTCAGTGTGATGCTGGTATGCCAGAATGTATACCATTCCAATGCTATGCTGAATACAGCCTGTGTGCTTGTAACAGGATGGAATTATATGGCAGCACTTAAGACAGTTTACGCACCTCTGAATAAGTATCGAAAGGTGATCATTTACAGTATGCAGGTGATCTTTTTCGGTGCGGCGGTGGTTCTGCAGAATCTTCTGACACTGGGATCGCTGGAATTCGGAATGATCATCTTGGTGTTCCTTCTGATGACATTTTCTCCGATCCTGATCGATGTGATCACGGCCTGGCTCAGAAATATTTACAGCCGTTCGCTGGATAGTGGGGAACAGGGGAAATTTGCTGCATTTATTGATAAGCTGAGAAAATAATAATATGAGAAATAAAAAAGGACACTGCCCGTTGAAAATGGCAGTGTCCTTTTTTTGCAAATAAACTGTGAAGCAGTTATCCGGTGCAGAGCTGTGTAGAGAATGCAGATTGTGGATATCCGCCTGACAAAGCTATTATTTTGTGTGCATAAGCCAGATAAATCCAAGGCCGGGATCTCTACAGCCTGTGCGTCTCTCTGAACTCCTGTGAGAAGATCTGTGTAGGTACCGTCCTGTTCGTTGATCCAGGCTACCTTATCCTGGTCGCTGAAGTTGTAGATGCAGATCAGCTTTTCTTCAGAAGTTTCTCTTACCAGGGCAAGGAGAGCTTTTTTCCCAGGTTTCCAGTGTATGTGCAGAAACTTCAGGTGCAAATACCGGATGGCTGGCACGGATGGATTCCAGCTGCTCAAGACTGTTGAAAATGCGTCCCTGGATCGTTTCGGCATCGGCTCTGTTCCGGGCAAGTGCCCAGTTGAAACGTCCGTTGTGGAGCCAGCGGGGATCAGCTGCTTTGGAAATGTCTGTTTTATAGGTGTAGTCATTCAGCTGTCCGACCTCGTCACCGCTTCGAAGTACCGGAATTCCGGGGAGGGAAAGAAGCAATGCATGAAGTGCTACGTCATAGCGGATTCCCCGGCTGACACCCTCCATATTTCCTTCATAATCAAAACGCTCGATTCCTGCAAGAGATGCGGTTGTTCCGCAGAGCTCAGATTTCTCGGTTTCCGGATTTACATAAATTTCACCCCGGGCAAAGGAATCAGGGAAAATACCTGCCAGGAATTCATTCAGATAATCTCTGTGAGGCCCTTCTGTGATAAAGCTTCCTTTCAGGAAATCATAGTCCAGATTCCAGCGTACCGTGTTGCGGTTACGGAGGTAATTCTGGAATACCGGTGCCTGCGGAAGGTCTGCAGCTCTGTCGATTCCCCGGCGGAGAAGGGCAGTGTCCTTTGTGGCAACGGTATGCCAGAGATCGGACATCAGCTGGGTGCTGTTTACAATGTGAAGTTCCGGCATATCGGAAGTTCCGCCAAATGCAGCAGCCTCTGCAGGTGGGCGGTCTGTTTCGCCAAGGAGAAGAATTCCGGGGCATACGATCTCACACACCATTCGGGTCATACGCAGCAGAGAGTGAAGCTTCCAGAGATTTTCTTCCGGCATCATCGGAAGGACACCAAGGCTGAATACAGAAGCACCTTCATTTGCAAGCTCCAGGATCTGAAGAAGCATTGCATTGAAATAAGCCGGAGTCTGGAGCACACATGGCGCACCGGACTGTGGGTCATCCACAGAAAGACTTAACGGGATCTCAAGAGCCAGGCGGATACCTGCTTTCCTACAGTTAGCTGCAAGTGTGTACAGATCTTCGGAGGTTCCGATCTCCGGGATAATGCGAAGAGAGCAGTTGGAGGTTGCCTGGAAAAGATCTGTCAGGTACAGAGTGTCTGCATTACATTCGCTGATATAGTCCAGTTTATTAGATAGACCGGAAAGAGTATCTGCGAAGTCAGCAGGATTTACAGCCATTCCGGTGAAAGTAGTCTTACGGAACCAGTCAGGATCAGCAACGCAGGTCTGGTCAGCTTCCTTCATGGAAAGAGAACGCTCACGATAAATCTCTTTCATTTTTTTTGTGAGGCTTGAGAATGTGCCGGCAACTTCCGGATGATCGCGGAACAGCTCGCAGTAGAGCCATTTCAGATCATTGTAGTAGTATTTCAGACGTTTCTCGTAGAGGGCATCGTAAGCTGTGTCCTCCTTGGAAGTTTCGACTTTCAGAGGCTCGGTCTTGGAAGTAGTAACTTTCGCCGGTTCAGTCTTTGAGGTCTCAACCTTGATCGGCTCGGTCTTGGAAGTCTCGACCTTGATCGGTTCGGTCTTGGAAGTCTCGACCTTGATCGGTTCGGTCTTGGAAGTCTCAACCTTGACTCGGCTCAGTCTTGGAAGTCTCGACCTTGATCGGCTCGGTCTTTGAGGTCTCAACCTTGATCGGCTCAGTCTTGGAAGTCTCGACCTTGATCGGTTCGGTCTTGGAAGTCTCGACTTTGATCGGTTCAGTTTTTGAGGTTTCGACTTTAAGCGTTTCCTTCTTTACGGTTTCAAGTTTTTTCACTTCGGCTTTAGCATTTTCAACAGATTTGGCAGCACTGGAACTGGTGCCGGCAGCAGAGGTATTTTTTTTCAGCTGCTTTTCTTTTTTTGCCTGCATGGCAGCTTTCTTTTTCTGGAGTCTTTTTGTTGACATATAGAGTTCCTCCTTAGATAAAATGATATTTTCGGTATAAAAATGTAAACTCTCTCACCGGAGAGAGAAACAGAGCTACAGCTTATGAAAAACAGGACGGCGGTTTTTAAATACAGCATAATAGGAAAACCACATTCACGGAGAACATCAGCCGCCTTGTCAAAGGCATAGCCGATCTTATCCGGAGTATGGGCATCTGCACCGATGGTGATGATCTCACCGCCAAGCTCACGGTAACGTCGGATAATATTGACACATGGATTCGGTTCACCAAGCCCGTAGTGATAACCGCCTGTGTTCAGCTCGATTCCCACATTTTTGCGGATCAATGTCCGCAGGATCTCGTCCAGGATCTCCTTATATCGTCCGTAAGAATACTGACGGTTCTGATTTGGACCATAACGTACTACATAGTCGATATGTCCGTACACATCCATCTCGTCAAAAGACAGCGATATTTTCCAGGATGGATTCAAAATATTCCATGTAGCATGCGGATTCCTTACGGCCCTCAAAATAAGAAGGATAATAAGGATCGTATCCGTGCACCACATGGGAGGAACCAATAACGAAATCAAAGGGAACTTCTTTCAGAAGATCGGAAAAAGATTCTGCAAGATGAGGCTGAAGTCCAAGCTCGATCCCGAAGTTAACCTGAATCTGGTCTTTAAAAGCATCCGCAAGACTCTCAAGTTTCTGACGGTATGCAGGGATGTTCAGGGAAAAATCAAGATTTTCCGGAGTATCGGGATAATCCGGATCAAAATGTTCAGTAAAACAGATTCCCGTGAGACCCTGGTCTGCGGCAGTCTGGATCATTTCTTCCATCGGTGTATCGGAATCTGCGGAAAAAGAGGAGTGCATATGGCAGTCCCATAAAATTTTCTGGTCCATTTTGTACCTCCATATTCAAGCCTTTTATATTCTGTGACAATGATCGTATCTGCCTGTTATGAATCCGGGAAAGTCAAACTCCCAGCGGGAATATAGATATCCGTTTTGGGAATCAGCAGGACAGAACTTTCTATCAGAGAATTATAGCACATTTTTCAGAAATTTTCTTAATATTTATTTTAATGTTCTTTTTTATAAATAGCTCTTGAATTTTTGTTTGGAATTAGGTACAATATGAAACAGGTTGATGTTTCTTTAACAAAGGAACGATTTAAATCACCATTCAATTCATAGGAGGAATTTATCATGGCAGTAAAAAGTTGCAATTAATGGTTTTGGACGTATCGGTCGTCTTGCATTCCGTCAGATGTTTGGAGCAGAAGGATTTGAGATCGTAGCAATCAACGATCTTACATCTCCTAAGATGCTTGCTCACTTATTAAAATATGATTCTACACAGGGAAGATATGCTCTTGCTGATAAAGTAACAGCAGGCGAGGATTCCATCACAGTAGACGGAAAAGAGATCAAAATCTATGCTAAGGCTAACGCTGCAGAGCTTCCATGGGGAGAGATCGGTGTAGACGTAGTTCTTGAGTGCACAGGTTTCTACACATCCAAAGACAAAGCTCAGGCTCATATCGATGCAGGTGCTAAGCACGTAGTTATTTCCGCTCCGGCTGGAAACGACCTTAAGACAATCGTTTACAACGTAAACCATCAGGGTCTTACAAACGAGGACAAGATCATCTCCGCAGCTTCCTGTACAACAAACTGCCTTGCACCAATGGCTAAGGCTCTTAATGATCTTGCACCGATCAAATCCGGTATCATGTGCACAATCCACGCTTACACAGGCGATCAGATGACACTTGACGGACCGCAGAGAAAAGGCGATCTGAGAAGATCCCGTGCAGCTGCAGTTAACATCGTTCCGAACAGCACAGGTGCTGCTAAAGCTATCGGACTTGTTATCCCAGAGCTTAACGGCAAACTTATCGGTTCTGCACAGCGTGTACCTACCCCAACAGGTTCTACAACAATCCTTACAGCAGTAGTTGAAGGAAATGTTACAAAAGAGCAGATCAACGCAGCTATGAAAGCAGCTTCTAACGAGTCCTTCGGATACAACGAGGATGAGATCGTATCCAGCGATATCGTTGGTATGAGATTTGGTTCCCTCTTCGATGCTACTCAGACAATGGTACTTCCACTTGAGAATGGCACAACAGAGGTTCAGGTAGTTTCCTGGTATGACAACGAGAACTCCTACACAAGCCAGATGGTTCGTACAATCAAGCATTTCGGAAGCCTTCTGAACGCTTAATTTTCAGCGAACGAGTGTAGAAGAATAGACTCAGAAAGGGTCCGGTCTGAAGAGGACCGGGCCTTTTTTCCAAAAGATCAAACAAAAGAATATCTGAGGAAATGACTGTTAACAGAGCGGACAACAATACCGCTCGCCCTTATTCATCTGCTTTTGCAGAAATAAAAGTTAAGGAGATATAGAGATGCTGACAAAAAAAAGTGTTGACGATATCAATGTAAAAGGACAGAAAGTACTTGTAAGATGCGACTTCAATGTTCCGCTTCAGGATGGAAAGATCACAGATGAGAACCGTCTTGTAGCTGCTCTTCCTACAATCAAGAAACTGATCGCAGACGGCGGAAAGGTTATCCTCTGCTCCCACCTCGGAAAACCGAAGGGAGAGCCGAAACCGGAGCTTTCTCTTGCACCTGTAGCTGTTCGTCTTTCTGAGCTTCTTGGACAGGAAGTGAAATTTGCAGCAGATCCTGAGGTAGTAGGACCAAACGCAAAAGCTGCTGTAGCTGAGATGAAGGATGGCGATGTAGTTCTTCTTGAGAATACACGTTACCGTGCAGAAGAGACAAAGAATGAAGATAAGTTCAGCGAAGACCTTGCTTCTCTTTGCGATGTATTCGTAAACGATGCATTCGGAACCGCTCACAGAGCTCACTGCTCCAACGTAGGTGTTACCAAATATGTGAAGACAGCAGTTGTAGGATATCTGATGCAGAAAGAGATCGATTTCCTCGGAAACGCTGTAAACAATCCGGAGAGACCATTCGTTGCAATCCTTGGCGGAGCTAAGGTTTCCAGCAAGATCTCCGTTATCAACAACCTTCTTGACAAGGTAGATACACTGATCATCGGTGGTGGTATGTCCTACACATTCTCCAAAGCTATGGGCGGACATATCGGAAAATCCCTCTGCGAGGATGATTACCTTCAGTATGCTCTCGATATGATGAAGAAAGCAGAGGAGAAAGGTGTAAAACTTCTTCTTCCTGTAGATAACAGAATCGGTGATGACTTCTCCAACGACTGCAACATCCAGATCGTAAAACGTGGTGAGATTCCGGACGGATGGGAAGGAATGGACATCGGAACAGAGACAGAGAAGATCTTTGCAGATGCTGTAAAAGATGCTAAGACAGTTGTATGGAACGGACCGATGGGATGCTTCGAGATGCCGAACTTCGCACATGGTACAGAGGCAGTTGCAAAAGCTCTTGCTGAGACAGACGCAACAACAATCATCGGTGGCGGCGATTCCGCAGCAGCTGTAAATATCCTCGGATATGGCGACAAGATGACACACATCTCCACAGGTGGCGGTGCTTCTCTTGAGTTCCTTGAGGGCAAAGAGCTCCCAGGTGTAGCAGCAGCTAACGATAAAGACTGATAAAAAATAAGTGTTCCAAGAACACAAAAAAGGAGATAAAACCATGGCAAGAAAGAAAATTATTGCTGGAAACTGGAAAATGAACATGACACCAAGCGAGGCTGTAAAGCTTGTTGAGACTTTAAAACCGCTTGTTGTTAACGACGAAGTTGACGTAGTATTCTGCGTACCGGCTATCGACATCATTCCTGTTGTTGAGGCAGCTAAGGGAACAAACATCCAGGTTGGTGCTGAGAACATGTACTTCGAGGAGAAAGGTGCTTACACAGGCGAAATCGCTCCGGCTATGCTCGTAGATGCAGGCGTTAAGTACGTAGTACTTGGACATTCCGAGAGAAGAGAGTACTTCGGTGAGACAAACGAAGACGTTAACAAAAAAATGCTCAAAGCTTTCGAGCATGGTATCACACCGATCATGTGCTGCGGTGAGACACTTACTCAGAGAGAGCAGGGCGTAACAATGGATTTCATCCGTCAGCAGGTTAAGGTTGGATTCCAGGGTGTTACAGCTGATCAGGCTAAGACAGCAGTTATCGCTTACGAGCCGATCTGGGCTATCGGAACAGGTAAGACAGCTACAACAGAGCAGGCTCAGGAGGTTTGCGCTGATATCCGTAAATGCATCGCTGAGATCTATGATGACGCTACAGCAGCAGAGATCCGTATCCAGTACGGCGGATCTGTAAACGCTGCAACAGCTCCTGACTTATTCGCTCAGGCTGACATCGACGGCGGTCTTGTAGGTGGCGCTTCCCTGAAACCGGATTTCGGAAAGATCGTAAACTACAAATAAAGTATAGACTTTGTTTGAATTAAACAAATAAACTTTTAAGTAACACCTCTAAACACAATAAAAACTGGTGATATTCACTAATTAAAATGTGTTTGGAGGTGTTTTATAATGTCTTCAATATCACTTTTTTTCACTACACTCGAATAGAATAAAACTCCCTCTGAATCCGGCCAGTGCAGATCATACCATCATACCACTGTTAATCTCAGAGAGAGTTTTTCTTATTTTCAGGAGAGGTTTCGTTCTCCCTGTCCTTATCTGTATTTTTATCAGGGTCAGGAACGTGTTCCACAATATCTTCAATATTACAGTCGAGGATGGAGCACAGCCTGTCTATTGTAAAAATCTCAATATTCTTATTTTTTCGTAGTCTGTCCAGAAGAGAACGTGTAACTTCGTAATGTTCATAAAGATCATACTGGGAAATTCCGCGTTTCTTCATAGTCACCCAAAATCTGTCATATTTTATCATATGTATATCCTGTCCGATTCATCCTTGAATTAAACTTATTATGAATGTAAAATTGAAATTACAACAGTGTCCTTATAGAGACACTATGGAAAGGAGAAATAATGAGGAAATTTTTGAAAAGTTTTTTTCCGTTGGCAGTTACACTCTATTTTTCAGCTACCATGTTTTACTGTTTTGTGGCCGGAGCACCGGCAGGGGGAAATGGAAAAGTGATCTATCTTGTGTCAGCAGCAGGTCTGGCTGTTCTGATGCCAGGTTTTACCTGCGGATGCCTTTATTACATTCGATATCTCAGAAAAAAACTTGATGAACAGGGCAAATGATCCAGATTTATGGTATGATAATAGAAAGTAAAGCTGTAATTGTAGTGGGCGATGATAGATGTAAGGAGGTTTTTATGGGGAATATTCTGGATTATCTGGATTGGAGAGGAGATCTTACTTTTGAACAGTCTCCGTTTAATGAAGTGGACAATCTGATACTGGCATGTTTTCCTATATTGAACTGGATGGTATCCGTGAGATACAGAATGGAAATACTCTTTATCTGGAGGAGCTTTCAAGAGAACTTTTTTGCAGAAAAAAAGAATGAAAAAATCAAAGCGCAGACAACATTCTTACAAAATATACCAGAACTCTTAAGAAAAATGGCAAAGTCCAGCAGATACCGGAAATGCAGAGTGGGAGGTTTTGTCAATGAGATACTGCCAAGTGAGACCAAGCAGTTTGCAGCAGTGACAATAGACCTGCCAGATGGAACAGTCTATATTTCTTTCAGGGGTACAGACGATACCATCATTGGATGGAAGGAAGATTTTAATCTCAGCAACGGAATTGTGCCATCCCATAAACGGGCATTGGAATATCTGGAAATAAAAGGCAGATATATCCAGTCCATGCTGCGGATCGGCGGCCACTCCAAAGGTGGAAACCTGGCTATGTATGCAGCCATGCAGTGTGGGGAAGAAGTGCAGGATAAAATCCTGTCTGTGTATGATAACGACGGACCAGGGTTTCCAGAGGGATTTTTCCATGGAAAAGATATAGAGAAGATCCTGAAAAAAGTAACAAGGATAATACCGGAAGCATCTGTGATCGGCATGCTTCTCACACATCAGAAAGAACCGGTGATCGTAGACAGCACGCAGAAAGGAATTATGCAGCATGATGCTTTTTCCTGGGAGATCATGGGGCCTTCTTTTATAAGAAAAGAAAGTTAACCAGAAAAGCAGAGACAATGGATCAGCAGCTTCATAAATGGATCGATGGCATGAATGAGGAGCAGAGAGCAAATCTGATCACGGAACTTTTCTCTGTACTTGAAGCAACCGGGGCAGAGACGATCCAGCAGATTTTGGATGGAGGAGTAAAAAGCCTGGCTGCCATGGCCAGGCGACTGGATAAACTGGAACCGGAATCCAAAGCTATGGTGCAGGAACTGCTCTCAGGACTTTTGGCAGGCTGGCTGGAGCTGCTTCCTCTGCCTGAGCTTGACAAAAAGCGTTTTCTGCCATAACATATGAGATAACTCTGATAAAAAAATGAAAAAAAATGAAAGGGGACATCAGAAAATGAACGAAAAAGTCGTAAATGCGGCCCTCCTTGGCCTGGGAACAGTAGGAACAGGCGTATATAAAGTCATCAGTAACCAAGAGCAGGAAATGACAGCGAAACTTGGTTGTCAGGTAAAGATTACTAAGATACTGGTACGTAACCTTGAGAAAGCAGCTAAGAAAGTAGAAGATACTTCTGTTCTTACAACGAACTGGGATGATATCGCAGGAGATCCATCTATTGATATCGTGATCGAGCTGATCGGTGGGATCGAGCCGGCACGTACATACATCCTTTCCGCACTGAAAGCAGGAAAGAATGTAGTAACAGCTAACAAGGATCTGATTGCAGTTCATGGAAAAGAGATTCTGGAGACAGCAGGGGAGTCGCAGAAAGACTTTTTATCGAGGCAGCAGTTGCCGGTGGAATTCCGATCATCAGCCCGCTGAAGAACAGCCTTGAGGCCAACCATGTGACAGAAGTAATGGGAATCGTAAACGGAACCACCAACTTCATCCTTACCAAGATGTCACAGGAAGGAATGGAATTTTCTGATGCCCTTGCCCTTGCAACAGAACTTGGATATGCAGAGGCAGATCCTACAGCAGATATCGAAGGTATCGATGCAGGAAGAAAGGTTGCGATCCTTGCATCTGTAGCGTTTAATTCAAGAGTCACTCTGGATAATGTTCATATCGAAGGAATCACCAGGATCACAGCCAAGGATATCTGTTATGCTAAGGAGATGGGCTGCGAGATCAAGCTGCTGGGTGTTGCGCGCTGTCAGGATGACGGTGTTGAGGCTTATGTATGCCCGATGCTGATTCCGGCAGAACATCCGCTTGCATCCGTTAATGATTCTTACAACGCTGTATTTGTACACGGTGATGCAGTTGGAGATACCATGTTCTATGGACGTGGAGCAGGTGAGCTTCCTACAGCAAGTGCTGTTGTGGGTGATGTATTTGAGGTAGTCCGTAATATGAAGGCAGACTGCTGTGGACGTGTAGGATGCACCTGTTATAAGACGCTTCCGGTGAAAGAGATGGCAGACACTCATAACCGTTACTTCCTCCGCCTTCAGGTAGAGGACCGCTGCGGTGTACTTGCCGAGATTCTGGAGTATTTTGCCAAATATCAGGCAAGTGTTGCACAGATCATGCAGAAAGAGAGTAAGAGACCAGATACAGCAGAGGTTGTTGTGATCACCAAGCTGGTAAGTGAAGGAGCTTTCTTCAAGGTTAAGGAAGAGCTGGAGAACAGCCCGTCTGTAAGAAAGATATCTTCCATGATCCGTGTATACGAGAAATAAAAAATTTCCCGCGGAAATCAGCGCAGAAATTTGAAGGTCCGCTTTTCGGAAATTTATATCAGGATAAATTTTTATCAAAGAAAACGTTGCAAAATTCCTGGATTTTGGTACTATATAAAATGGAAAACAAAAGAATTCTGTCAGACACAGAAAGCAGGAACAATTCCGGCGAAATGTGGGCGGCAGATTTTCGATCAAAGATAAGAAGGGGAAAATTATGAGCAAAAAACCAACCGTATTAATGATCCTTGATGGTTATGGACTGAATGACAGACATGACGGAAATGCAGTATACGAGGCTAAGACACCGGTTATGGACGGACTGATGAAAGATTATCCGTTTGTAAAAGGTAATGCAAGCGGACTTGCAGTAGGTCTTCCGGATGGACAGATGGGCAACTCCGAGGTAGGTCATATGAACATGGGTGCAGGCCGCATCGTATACCAGGAGCTTACAAGAATTACAAAAGAAATCCAGGATGGCGATTTCTTCAAGAACGAAGCACTTCTTGCAGCAATGAAGAATGCAAAAGAAAATGATTCAGCGATCCATTTTATGGGACTTCTTTCTGATGGTGGTGTACACAGCCACAATACACAATCTCTATGCACTGCTTGAGATGGCAAAAGAGAGAAGGACTTAAGAAAGTTTATGTACACTGCTTCCTTGACGGACGTGATACACCTCCGGCATCAGGAAAAGATTCATTGAACAGCTCGAAGCTAAAATG